>Ga0255058_10001083_pt1 | contig 15520 bp, 11 predicted proteins | sample Cases_109_9_MG_FD_188637 | JGI IMG/M metagenome (GOLD analysis project Ga0255058, IMG submission 188637) | Seawater microbial communities from Amundsen Gulf, Northwest Territories, Canada - Cases_109_9 | ecosystem: Environmental > Aquatic > Marine > Gulf | place: Canada: Northwest Territories... | reverse complement strand
TTGCGTTGTTGCGCGCTGATGGTCGCGATCTCCTTTTGGTGAGCGAGCATGCGCTGGTGCTCATCGGCCTTCTCTCGAGCCTCTTGTTCGAGACGGACTCGGAGCTCGGCTTCTTTGCGTTCGCGAAGCGCCCGCTCCTCTTCGTGGCGAGTCTTCTGCTCTCCCGCGAGGCGAGCCTCTTCCTCGGAGCGACGTCGCGCCTCTTCATCTTCGTGTTTTCGGCGAGCTTCCTCGGCAAAGCGCTCGCGCTCGGCCGCCTCTTGTCGAAGTCGCTCTTCTTCCTCGTCACGAACACGGTCTTCTTCGATGTTCATGAGCTCGCGAAGATTGACGAGAAGGGAAGACTCTTTTTCCTCGGACATGATGATACTTATATTACACTTTTCCGTTGTATACGGACAAGGGGGCAGGCCCTCTTTTCAAGATGAAAACGCTAGCAATGGGTGCGGCTGCCTGTCAAACGAACGGTCGACCGTGATTTCCGCCCTGATCGGAATGTTGAGCGCAACCCGGGCACGCCGAGTCGAGTGTAACTTGGATTACAGCAGATTTTGCCGTTATCATTGAAACCGTGGCAGGCCTTGAAAAGTTTCTTCACTACCTCGAAAAGAGGGATGTTAGCGAAATCGTCTTCCAGAGCGGTGCGACGGCCGCAGCCAAGCGAAAGGGCCAGCTGCAGCCGGTCACCCGCGAGCCGTTGACCGCACAGCACATTCTCAAGCTCGTCGAACGGACGCCTTTGCAAGACCTGGTCCCGGATGAAGACGGCGCGTGTGCGCCGACAGCTGCGCAGATCAACGGGAGTAAGTACGTCGTGACCGTCGCCCGCTCTGGGCAGATGCTCCTTCTGCGGGTCTGGCTTCCCGACAGCGTGTCGGAGCCCCCTGAGGTGGACCCGCCCGAACCCGAACCCGAACCGCTCGAACCCGAGTCGAGGAAGGCGCCCATCGCGGCAATCCGCCCGGCCAATCGTCAGTGGGCGCCGGCCCAGCCCCAGCGCGTCGCTTCTCATCGACCGCCACCCGTTGCGATCCAATATCCGAACGCTCGGAAGGTGATACCTCGACACTCGTATCACCCGCCGCCCGAGGCCTCGCCGTTGGCCGAGTTCGTGCCGGCCGACGTGTCGGTGCCGGCGCCCGCCGAGCTGCGCAAGTTATTGCTGGATGCTCGCGCCGAATCCGCGAGCGACGTCCACATCATGTCCGGGGAACCGGTACGGTTTCGCTGTAACGGTTTTCTGGCTCCGCGAGGCGACGTCTTGGAAGACGATCAAGCGCGCTCGCTCCTGGTGCCTTTGCTCAATGAGCGCAATGCCCAACAGCTCGAGGAGCTAGGCTATGCGGACTTCGCGTGCCAGATCGAGGGCGCCGGCCGCTTTCGGGTAAACGCCAACAAACAGCGCGGCGGAATCAAGGGCTGCTTCCGACTCATCATGGACGAGCCGCCGACGATCGAGTCCCTCGGCTTGCCGCAGGAGCTGCGGCAAATGCTGGACTACCATCAGGGGCTGGTCGTCGTGTCCGGACCGAGCGGCGCGGGCAAAACGACCACTCTCGCTGCACTCGTCGATCTGTTCAACGCGGAGCGTCCAGTTCACGTCATTACGGTCGAGGACCCTGTCGAGATCATTCATCCGGTCAAGAAGGCGATCATCAGTCAGCGGGAGGTCGGCGCGCATACGAAGAGCTTTCACTCTGCGCTGAAGGGATCCCTACGCGAGGATCCCGATGTGATCGCAATTGGTGAGCTCCGGGACCGTGAGACCGTTGAGAAGGCGCTCGAAGCGTCTGAGACGGGCCACCTGGTGTTTGCCACGATGAGCACACCTTCAGGCGCGACCACCATCGACCGCTTGATCGACATGTTTCCGCCCGACGATCAATCCCAGGTGCGCGCAACACTGGCAGGTGCGCTCAAGTTCGTCGTTAGCCAGCGTCTGATCCCGAGGAAGGACGGTCAGGGACGGGTCGCTGCGGTGGAACTCTTGACCGGGAACATGGCTTTGTGGTCCCTCATCCGCGACGACAAGCTATTTCAGTTGCCAAGCCTTCTTCAGCGCGGCCGAGCCTTCGGGATGATCCGAATCGAAGATTCGCTCAACGAGCTGCTCACCAAGGGTGTCATCACCGAGGAAGTAGCAAAGGCCTATGCCGACGACCCCCGCGTCATCGGAGACGCAACGGGGGTAGACGAGCCGAAACCGCAGGACCGGGAACGGGCCCGCAAAGGCACGCGACGCAACCTGTTTTCCAAGAAGGACAAGTGATTCATGCCGGCGCTCGACCAATACTTTGATGTGCTTCTCGACCGCGACGGGTCAGACCTTCACCTCTCGGTGGGCTATCCGCCCACGATTCGCGTCAAGGGAGAGCTGGTCGCAATCGAGCGCGGGCCACTAGATCGCCCGACCATCACTCGGCTGATGGACGAGCTCCTGAACCAGGAACGGCGCGACTACTTTCACGCGTATCACGATCTCGATTTTGCCTACGGCTACCAGGACAAAGCGCGCTTTCGAGCGAATTACCTCTACAAGACGACCGGACCGGGCGCCGTGTTTCGAACGATTCCGAGCGAGATTCTGACGACCGAGCAATTGGGACTGCCCGAGGCCGTCGTGGGCCTCGCGGATCGAAGAGCGGGTCTGGTGCTGGTCACTGGACCGACGGGAAGCGGCAAGAGCACGACGCTTGCCGCCATGCTCGACTACATCAACCGCACGCGTGAAGGGCACATCCTCACAATTGAAGACCCGGTCGAGTTCGTGCATCGACCGCGCAAGTGCCAGATCACCCACCGCGAGGTCGGGGTGCATACGCCCAGCTTCGCCGACGCGATTCGAAGCGCCGGCCGAGAGAACGCGGACGTAATCCTCGTGGGGGAGCTGCGAGGGCGAGAGACGATGAAGATGGCCCTTCAGTTGGCTAGCTTTGGGGTGCTCATCTTCGCGACGGTCCATACCAACTCGGCGCCGGCGACCATCGACCGTTTCGTCAACGCGTTCCCGGCAAGTCAACAACCGCAGATTCGGGGCATGCTCGCGGAATCCCTGGCGGGGATCATCGCACAACAACTGCTCAAGAAGGCAGACGGAAGCGGCCGTGTCGCAGCGCAAGAGATCCTGATCGGCACGTCGGGGGTGTCCTCCGCCATTCGCGAGGCGAAGACGACCATGCTTCAGAGCTTGATCCAAAGCGGCGGAAGCTACGGAATGCAAAGCATTGATGCGGTCCTCGCGAAGTTGGTCACCGAGGGCAAGGTGACAGCGCGAGACGCCATCGAGAAGGCCGCCGACAAAGACGGCTTCGCGAAGATCCCAGCCGTAGCAGAAGCCCTCCAGGTGCAGCAGCGACAGGGTGAGTGCCCGCAACTGTATTGAGGAGACCCCGGCCCAGTCAAGATCTCCTCAACACTGGCACTGACACTGGCACTGACACTGGCACTGGCACTGACACTGGCACTGTCGCCGTGGCCGTTACTTCACGTCGAAGTTGTATCGCGCGCCCATTCTTGGGGCGCCGAATGTCGGGAAGCGGACGCTGGCGATCTGTTGGCCCATGCAGGTCTGAAAGCCCGGGCTGCCTCCGCGCACGGTGGCGCCCAGGACCGAGCCGTTGCTCGCGATGGCGAGATCGACCTTCACGTTGCCGAGCTGAGTGCCGCCCTTGAGCTCGGGAATCACGCATTTGCCATAGAAGCGGTTCAGGTTGCGGTTCATCACGCCGGCGACCTGTGCGCCGGTGAGTCGACCTTCGCCGCCGCCCCGTGAGGCGTCTCCGATCTCGACGGCCCGGCTCATTGCTTCATCATAGCTCGCGAACTCACCCTTGCTTCGCGCGGGGGCGGGGCTGGAGCCCCTCTTGCGCCGGCGGACTGGCGGGTCCGGAAGCAGGCCCGCTTCGCCGGTGGGGATGTCTCCTAGCTTGAAAAGGTCGTCGAGCGCGGTCGACGACGCTTCCCGGATATCACTCGAACGCGACAACAGGAAGCCACCGACCGAAACCGCGATGACCCCGACTAGAGAAACAGCGATCAGCCACTTGGCGGCCGACGAGAGCTTCTCCGATCTCTGAGCGTTGGCCCGTGCCGCGCGTTCCGCGGCGACCGTGTCTTGATGCTCCCGCTGCAGAATGAACTCACGGAACTCGGGCCAGTCGCGAAGTGGCTTTCGTTCGCCCGTGTCCGTGTTGAACGTCGAGTCGTCGCCCGAGAATCCAGCGATGTTCAATCGCTCGATGAGCTCGCGTGCGTTGAACGGCCCGTGGTCCATCTTGTCTCTCGCTACCATCCAACGTTGCCTGGTATCCGATGAGAGCTCTTCCAATACGAGCTTGAGGTTTCGTTTGGGCGGCGGTGGCGGAGCGAGTGGAGCCAGCATGGCCTGCGGAATCCCAGGGATCTCCATGTCCGGTGGTGGCAGCACCGAGCCGAGGTCGATTTCGACGGCCGCCCCGTTTTCGACAGGCGGCGGAGGCACCGAGTTGGCGGCTTGGACGAATGGCGTCAGCGCGTTGCGAACGGCCTCCGGCGACTCGAAGCGGTCCTTTGGATCAGGCGCGAGGCACCGAAACAGGATCCCATCGAGCTCCGGTGGGATGTCTTGTCGCACGTGCGACGGCGCGACGAAACCCTTGTCCGGCGAACGCGTCGTTAGCAGCTCGTAGAGAATCGCGCCGATGCCGAAGACATCGCTGCGCGTAGTAGGCCGCTCGCCGTTCTTGACCTCGGGGGCGAGGCACGCGTGGTCGCTGTCGCGGAACACGCTCGGACCTACCGCCCCCAACAGAACCTGTCCGACGCCGAAGTCGCGTATCTTTACTCGACCGCCGCGCGTGATCCATACAACGCTCGGTCGAAGCGTCCCGTGTGGCCCTTTCTCGTGAGCGTAGCTCAGCGCGCTGCACAGGTGTGCGATGACGTTATAGATCCCCCGCAACGAAAGAGGCTCGCCGTCGCTGTCGCGCTCCTGGATGAACTCGGATAGCCGGGTGCCGTCGATCCATTCGCCCGCGATGAAATGCTCTCCCTTGTCAGTGCGACCAACGCCGAACATTTTCGCGATGTTGCGATGTGACAAGGTGGCCGCCATGCGGCATGCCTCCCGAAATTCCGAGGTGGCTTGAGGCGGCACCAGGTCGGGCCTGAGCACGTGGACGAGGATCGCCCGCTTGGTCTGGCGATCCGTCGCTGACCACACCACGGCCTGAGGGTCTTCATCGATCCGATCGACGACCTCGAACCTTCCCCCTACCACGGCTCCCGGGTGCAATCCCGAAAGCTCGGGCGCTGTGGACGCGATCCCCTCCGACATCTACTGTTCCAAGATAGACGACGCGCGGGCCGAGATTCAACCTCAGCGGGCTTTTTGCTCGTTTTCAGCGAGCTCGACGTTCAGCTTCTGCTCGCCGAAAACCGCGCCCGCCATCGAGTTGATGACGTCCTGGGCGCGCTCTTCGGGCACGTCGACCAAAGAGTGCTTGTCACGCACTCGTATGCGCCCGATTTCTCTGCGTTTCAGGCCTGTACGTTCTCGCAGGAGGCGCCCTAGCTCGGAGGCCTTCAAGTCGTCGTTCCTACCTACGTTGACATACAGCGTCGCCGTCGGAGGTGCCTCACGCTCGGGTTTGGTGGTTTCCAAAATTGTCGCCGGCCTGCCACGTCGCCGTTGCTTGGCCGCGAGTTCGTCCACGTCGTCGGTGCCGGTATCGAAAAACGCCTCCAGGAGTCCGGCAAGCATTCGTTCCGCGTCGGGATGCGTCATGAGACGACGCGCCAGGGCGAGCCCGTGCTCGTCGGGAGGATTCGGATAGGCGAGGTCGATCAGAGCGATTCGATCGGCTTCGCGTCGTGTCTTCGCCTCACCCTCGCTCGGCAGCGTGCGCTCGACCGGGAAGATTCCGTATTGGAGGCGCAGGTAGTAGAGGATCCCGAGCTCGTTCGGGCCAACCAGCGAGATCGCGGTACCGGTGCGGCCAGCACGCCCCGTGCGGCCGGTCCGATGGACGTACTGCTCGACGTTCTCGGGCAAGTGAAAGTTGATCACATGGGTGAGGTGCGAGACATCGATGCCGCGCGCAGCCACATCGGTGGCGACCAGGAATCGGACCTCGTTTCGCCGGGTCTGTGCGAGCACGTGCTCTCTCTCTCGTTGCGGGCGGTCGCCGTTCAACCATTCGGTATTGAAGCCCGCACGCTTCAACGCCGCGCAAACCTCCTCCGTCTCGGCCTTCGTGTTGCAGAAGATCAGCGCGCTCTCCGGGTTTTCGATCTCGAGGATCGAGATCAGGTTTCCGACGCGCCCCATCCCGCTCAGCATGTAGACGAAATGGTCGATCCCGAGCGCCCCGATGTGGTCGCCCGAGAGTCCTAGGAACACCGGGTCGCGCATGTGCTTTTCGGCTACTCGCTTGACCGCACGGTCGACCGTGGCCGAAAAGAGCAACGTTTGGCGATCTTTCGGGAGCTTTTCGATGATTGCGTGGAGCTCCTTGGCGAAGCCCATCGACAGCATTTCATCGGCTTCGTCGAGCACGAGCACGCGAAGGCGGGAGGCGTCGATGGTCCCACGATTGAGATGATCCAAGACGCGCCCAGGAGTTCCGCTGATCACACGGGCGCCTTTGTTGAGTGCGCGGATCTGGCGCTCCATCGAGTCGCCCCCGTAGACCGCGACGGTATCGATGTCACGGTGCGCTCCGAGTTTCGCGATCTCGCGCGCGCTTTGGAGTGCCAGCTCTCGCGTCGGGGCAAGAACGAGTGCCTGCTCGTTCCCGTCGCTCGAAAGGAGCCCATTGACGAGCGGGATACCGAATGCGCCGGTCTTTCCCGTCCCAGTGCGGGCTTGGACGATCATGTCGTTTCCTTCGACGATCATCGGATAGGAATCACGTTGGACTGGAGTCGGCGTCTCCCAGCCAAGCTCTGTCACAGCTTTGAGCACGTCATCGTGCAAGCCAAGGTCTTCGAATGTCTGGGGGTCACTCGCGGCGGGCGCCTCATTCATGGAGTGGGTTCCGTTGGTTTAGTTGGCGTCTGGTCTGGTTCGCAAGCGGCGCGTCCTCGCGCATGTATCGTTGAATGTTCAGCTCGACCCTGTGGCGGTACTTGTTGAGAAGGTGCACTTTGTCTTCATCGCATCGATTGCGCAGCGCATTCAGGCGGAGGTCCCAGGACTCGAGCTTTTCCCGGAGCGCGCCCGGGGCGATGACATTACTCGAAAGGTACCCGAGGCGCACTGTGTCGAGCTCGTCGTAGAGCATTCGTAGCCCTTCAGCGCAGTCCGCGTCGAAACTTTCGTCGCTTTCAGGCCAGAAGACCTGCGGAATGACGGAGGCGAAAGCGACGATCACCAGATAGGAAAGGGCGACCGCGTAGATGCCTATCACCAATCTGCGGCCGAAACGGCCTCGTTGCTCTCTTCGTCGCAAAAAATCTCCTCATGCACCCGAACTCGCGCAAAAGCGGTTTGTTTGTACAGACCCCCCCCGCATCGGTCAAGACGGCGGGTCTTGGCTCCGTTCCCGCTTCTCGCGTCGCTTTCCCCAGAAGAACAGGCCGGCCCCTACGCCGATGGTGAGGGCGACGACCCCGCCGCACATGACATACCAAAGCAGATAGGTGACGCCGGTGCCCATTTACTCAGCAGACGAGCTTGTACCCGACCCCGTACACCGTGAGGATGTGAACCGGACGGTCGGGCTTGGGTTCGATCTTTCGTCGCAACTTGACGACGAAGTTGTCGACCGTGCGATTGTTAGGGCCGGCTTCGAGGCCCCAGATCTTCTCGAGGATCTCGTCGCGCGACACCGGCTCACCCTCTCGCTCCCACAAGAACTTCAAGAGCTCGACCTCGTAGAACGATAGATGCATGGTGTCGTTTCCGCTCGTTAGCGTCTGTGACCCCGTTTCGATATTGACATCGCCAATCCGTATCTCGCTTTGCGAAGGCCGAATCGTGCGTCCGGCGCGACGGAAGAGAGCACGGATGCGGGCGACCAGCTCACCGATCGAGAAAGGCTTTGTGACGTAGTCATCGGCGCCTGCTTCGAGGCCTCGGATCTTGTCGGACTCCTGGCTTCGGGAGGTCAGCATGAGAATAGGTACCAGGGGATCGCTTTGGCGGATCGTTCTGCACACCTGATAGCCGTTCATGTCTGGCAGCATGAGATCCAAAATGATGCAGTCGATGTCCTCCGACGCCGCCAGCTCGACAGCCTTTTCGCCCTTCGCCGTATGCACCACTCGGTATCCCTCGAACCGGAGCGAATCCGAGAGGCCGAGCGCCAGCGCGGGGTCGTCTTCGACCAGCAAAATGCCGCGTCCATCGTCCGACATCGGAGGCACCATAACACTATCTAAGGGGCGAAGCTGCCCGCTAGCCTACGCGCGCGCAGCACCAGGGCCCTCGATGGGCACGGAAAAACCCACTACGGCGCCTCCGCCTTGGGCGTTGCGGGCCCAGGCCCGGCCACCGTGGGCCTGCGCGATGTTCTTGACCAGGGATAGGCCGATACCCGAGCCGCGAGTAGGGGTCTCATGCGTTCCGCGATAGAACCTATCGAAGACGTGCCGAAGCGCATCTTTGGGGATGCCGGGGCCGTGGTCCCTAACGGCCACCTCGATGGTCGAGCGCCGAGGAGTCACCTCCAGCTCCACCGGAGTCTGCCCGCCGTACTTCACGGCATTGTCGAGCAGGTTGATGACGGCCAAGGCAATGGCCTCCTGGTCGATCAGAACGGGTGGCAGCTCGCCCGGGGTCAGGAGTCGGACTTCCACACCGTCCTGCTCGCCGCGATAGCGAAAGGCAGCGAGCGCGCGCTCGATGGCCCCACTGAGATCCCCGTGTTTGAGCCGATAGGGGCCTTTGCCCCCTTCGACCGCCGAGAAGTCGAGAACGTTGTCGATCAACGAAGTCAGCCTCTCGGACTCGCGGCAGATGATGTCCAAGTACTCGATTCGTCGTTCGTCACTGGGTACGCGGCCAGACCTCAACATATCGGCGAACATTCTCACCACTGAAAGGGGTGTCTTCAGCTCATGCGACACGTTCGCCATCAACTCGCTTTTCAATTCGTTGAGGCGACGCTCCTTTTCGGCCGCGTAGATGAAGAAGATCGCGCTCAGCAGGATGATCGCAAACGACACGAGGGGAAGCGCAACCTCCCCGCGCATCCGTGAACGACCTTGTGCTTGAAGTAACGCAGCCTGGCGAGGGGCGACCTGAAGGCGCCAACGATAAAGCGTGGTCGGGAATCGATGGTCGACCGTGTACACTCCTGCTTCGCTCAGGTTCGGTCCGAAGACGCGTTGATTGCTCTCGTTTACGATGTTGTAGAGCGGGGTGCTCCGGTCGGAAATGAACATCGTCGAAAATACGTCGCTCACGAGGTATTCCGTATCGTGGTAGGCGACCACGTAGGTGACCTGGCCGTCTTGGGTCGCATAGGCCTTGTAGGAAAGCAGGTAGCTCACGTCTTCGACGCGTTCGTGGAGGTGCCGAAGCTCGTTGCTCTCCAGATCTCTGAGGTCCATGGAATGGACCAAATGCTGCCTAAAAGCACGCAGAAAACCGCGCCTCGTCTTACGATCCTGTGTGCTCGCCCATTGCAGAACGTCGCCCTCGAGGTTCACTAAAAGAACCGCTTTCACACTCGGCGTTTGTGCCTCCGCCTGCGGCAGCCACAGCGCGTCGATCGTGCTCGAGTCGTTCGGGTTGACCAAGCGGAGGACTGTGTCGTCCGCGGCGATGATGTAGTTCTCGATCCGTTCGACCCGTTGCTGTGCTACCGACAGCAGCGATTGGACGATGGCGCTCTCCCCGAGCTGCGCATACTCGCGCGCCGAGGAAAAGGTGTAGTACCCGAGGATCGCGGCCGCGATCAGAATTGCAGGCACTAGGAACAGGGACACGGCGCGAAAGGGACTCCCTTCCATCACCCGCGCTCGGCTCGGAGCGGCCGCCTCATCAGATCCCCTACCGCCTTGAGCGCTGGCTTGCCTTCGTAGAGCATCGCGTAGACCTCTTGTGTGATCGGCATATCGACTCCGACCGTCTCCGATAGGGCCCTCGCGCTCTTTGTGGTGCGCACGCCCTCCGCCACCATCTGCATGCTGCCGAGGATCTCCTCGAGGGACTTCCCCTGGCCGATCTGCAGCCCTACGTTGCGGTTGCGAGATAGGTCGCCGGTGCACGTCAGCACCAGGTCCCCCATCCCGGAGAGTCCGGCGAGCGTCAGTGGGTTGGCGCCCTTGGCAAGAGCGAGGCGTGAAATTTCCGCGAGGCCGCGTGTGATCAACCCCGCCCGGGTGTTGTGGCCAAAGCCGAGCCCGTCCCCGATACCCGCGGCGATGGCGACCACGTTCTTCAATGCGCCACCGAGCTCGACGCCAACGACGTCTTCGGTGCTGTAGACACGGAACCGCTCGGTCGTGAACGCCTTTTGTGCCTGGGAGACCATGTCTTCGTCGCGGCCCGCGACACAGACAGCGGTTGGAATCCCTGCAGCGACTTCCTTCGCAAAGCTCGGTCCGCCGAGAAACGTGAGCTGGGAGTGCTGGGATTCCGGCAGAACGTCTTCGAACATTTCGGAGACGAGCATCAGCGTCTCGTTTTCGATGCCTTTGGTCGCACTGACGATGGGGACGCGATCTCGCAAAGAGGGTGCTGCTTCTTTCAGAACCTCCCTCAAGCCGTGAGTCGGGACCACACAAACGATGAGCTCGCTTCCGTCGAGCGCGTACTCGAGGTCGGCGGTCGTTTCGAGTGTGTCAGGTAACTGGAAACCCGGAAGGTACGCTTGATTCTCGCGGTCGGTTTGGATGGCCTCGGCCATCACGGGACGTCGCGCCCAGAGGCGGGTAGGGTAACCCTGGTCCGCCAGCAACTTGGCAAGCGCGGTGCCCCAGGAGCCGGCACCAAGAACAGTCGTCTTCATTACACCCATCCCCCCGAGCCTACCACGAACCCCGGGCAACGGTGACAGTGCCAGCGCCAGTGACACCCCGAAACGCGACTCCGTCGCCACGGGGTTCGCTCACGTGTTGGTGCCAGCGAAGCCCCGTCGACGACGCGAAGCGTCGGCTCTAGGGGGTGGAGGCCGAAGGCATCTTTATGGGGTTACGGACTCGCCTGGACGCTTTCGCTTTCGCCCTTTTCAAGCCGCGCGTGCGCAAGGTCGAGCTTTAGAGCATCCGGATTCAACAGCGCGTTGGCGAGAACGGCGTCCATCTTCGACACGGGCACGAACTCCAGCGTCTCACGAATCTCCTCCGGCACCTCCTCGAGGTCGGCAGCATTTCTCTCCGGAAGGATGACCCGCTTGATGCCGGCGCGGTGTGCCGCAAGCACCTTTTCCTTGAGGCCACCTACGGGAAGCACGCGGCCGCGCAAGGTGATCTCACCCGTCATGGCGACGTCGTGCCGCACGTGAATACCGGTCAGGAGCGACACGATGGCGGTCATCATGGTCACGCCGGCGCTGGGCCCATCTTTCGGCATCGCACCTGCGGGAATGTGGATGTGGACGTCGCTCGTCTCGAGGAAGTCCTCGGGAATGCCGAATGCCTTCGCTCTCGTCCGTACGTAGCTCATCGCAGTTTGCGCGGATTCCTTCATGACGTCACCGAGCTGGCCGGTGAGCTGAAGTTTGCCGGTGCCGTGCATCTTCGTGCATTCGATGAAGAGGATCTCTCCGCCCACCGACGTCCACGCCAACCCAGTTGCGACACCCGTTTCGGCGGTGCGCTCGGCCACCTCCGACATGAAGCGCGGCGGCCCGAGGTACGGACGCAACGACTCCTCGTCGGAGACCGTCCAGGGGCCCTTTTCGCCTTCGGCCACTTTTACTGCGACGCCGCGAATGACGCTTGCAATCTGCCGCTCGAGGCTACGGACGCCTGCCTCACGGGTGTAGTGATCGATGATCGATTCGATCGCGGCGTCTTCGAGGCTCACGGTCTCTGCCTTGATCCCGTGCTCTTCGAGCTGTTTCGGCACGAGGTGCACTCGCGCGATGTCGAGTTTCTCTCGGCGGGTGTATCCCGCGATTTCGATGATCTCCATACGGTCTCGGAGAGGCGCAGGAATCGTGTCACCCATGTTGGCGGTCGCGATGAACATCACCTTCGAGAGGTCGTATTGGATCTCGACGTAGTGATCGCTGAAAGTGTCATTTTGCTCGGGGTCGAGCACTTCGAGCAACGCCGCGGCAGGGTCGCCCCGGAAGTCGTGCCCGATCTTGTCGATCTCGTCGAGCATGAACACCGGGTTCACCGTACCGGCCTTCTTCATCCCCTGGATGATCTGGCCGGGGAGGGCGCCGACGTAGGTCCGACGGTGACCGCGGATCGCGGCTTCGTCGTGCACACCGCCCAGGCTAATGCGGTGGAACTTCCGCCCGAGAGCCCGGGCAACCGAGCGGCCGAGGGATGTCTTACCGACACCCGGCGGACCAATGAGGCAGAGGATCGGCCCCTTCTTGTCGGTCTTGAGCTTTCGAACAGCGAGGTACTCGACGATTCGCTTCTTGACCTTCTCGAGACCGGAGTGGTCCTCGTCGAGAACCTTGCGGACCGCCGCAATGTCCATGTTGTCGGTGGTCTGTTTCGTCCACGGGATGTCGAGAATCCAGTCGATATAGGTGCGGACGACGGTGTACTCGGCGGATCCGACCTGCATCTGCCGGAGCCGCTTCAGCTGTTTCCGCGAAACATCGTTGGCCTCGCTGGGTAGATCGGCCTTGGTGATGCGCTCTTCGAGGACGTCGAGGTCGCCTTGGTCGCCTTCTTCCTCGCCCAGCTCTTCTTTGATGGCCTTGAGCTGCTGGCGGAGCACGTATTCACGCTGGTTTTTGCCCATCTCCTCTTTGATCTGAGAGTTGATGCGCTCGCGCATCTTGAGGATCTCGAGCTGGCGAGTGAGGAGCCGCAGGACTTTGCGAATGCGCTCTTTCGGGTCGAGCGTTTCGAGGAGCTCCGACTTCTCGTCGACGGGAGCGTCGAGGTTCGCGGCAACGAGATCGGCGAGCTGACCTCGCTCTTGAATCGAATCGATCAGAGACCCGGCCTCGCGTGGGAGCTCCGGCATGAGCTGGATCACCTGCTTGGCGATGTCCCGAAGGCTCATCGCGAGCGCTTCGCTCTCGACATCCTCGGCCGGGACCTCCGGAAGGCGCGTCACACGAGCCTTGATGTACGGCTCGCTGGTGACCACCTGCTCGAGGCGAATACGCACAAGCCCCTGGAGAATCAGGCTGTAGTTACCTGAGCTATGCTTGAGCGCCTTGAGGACACGCGCGGCGACACCCACCGGGAACAGATCGTCTTGACCCGGGTCGTCAGTCGATGGGTCCCGCTGCGCCACGATCGCGATAATCGGCTGATCGAGGTTTTCGATGTCTTCGACGAGCGCCACGGACTTCTCCCGGCCGACGTCGAAAGGCGCAACGGCCGCGGGGAAAAGCACCGCATTTCGGATCGGCAGAACGGGGAGCTCGTCGCCGAACTCGATTTCACCCGTATCGGGGGGCGGCATCGATGAGATGGTTTCCTCGTCGCTCATGCGGTTGTTCTACTCCAACTCGGTAAGAACCCAAGTTTTTCCAGTACTGTAGCGAACATAGCCACCCACCATTTCCCTGGCAAGGGTAGGCGATAGTGTGGAGGCGGTGGGGCGGGACAAATTGACGGGCCGAAGGCCCGATCGAGATCCTCACGAATTTGGCTCGCTTCCCGTGCATCTTTCCGTCGTCGTTCCCTGTTTCAACGAGGAAGGCAACGTTGCGGAGGTAGTCCACCAGGCCGCCGAAATAGGACGTGCTCTTGCTTCGAAGCTCGAGATCATCGTCGCTTTCGCCGAACTCGCCTTTTTTCGACTGACGAGTAGTCACACGTAGTCAAAGAGAGCGGAGCTCGGGGCGGGTGACCGTGAACGCTTCGGTGGTCAGGGGCTTAAGAGAGGAGGCCAGAGCCGGTGGCGGGTCGTCAGTGGCGGACCTGGCCGGTGAGGGCGGGAAAGTCTCTTCTTAAGAGAGGCGCGTCGGTCGCGACCGGAAGGCGGCCCTCCGGAGATGCACTTCGTCGGTGCAGTTCCCTCGATAAAGAGGAGTTTTCTTCTCGACACGACACAATATATGCGGTATTCAAGAGGTATGCCCGCAGGCACTCAACGCCCCGGACGCTCGCCCAAGCGACCTCGGAGACGACGCCGAAGGGAGGCGCAGCTTCACCTCGACCGGTTGCGGCACGGCGGGCGGCGCGAAGGTGCGGGTCGGCCTAAGACCAGTACGTGCGTTGGCCACGATACGCGGCCCGGGCTTCCGCACTATGTGCCGGTGCATGTGACGCTTCGGGTCGACCGGCGGCTTCGGCTTCGAAGTGCCCGTCTCTATCGGGCGGTCGTACGGTCGATCGCGCGGGCGCAGGGCCGGTTTGGGATGCACGTGCTTCACTGGTCGGTGCAGCACGGCCACCTGCACATGATCGTCGAGGCGACGCACCGGCGCTCGCTTTCACGGGGGATGCAGGGGCTTTCGATTCGGATGAGCAAGGCGCTCAACAAGGCCCTCGAGCGCCCGGGGGGCACCGTCTTCACCGACCGGTATCACGTCGAGCAGCTCCGGACGCCGCGGCAGGTTCGAAACGCGCTTGGCTACGTGCTCAACAACCGCCGACGCCATCTTCGAAAGCTCGGTCGGCCGCAGCCGGCTCCGACGTGGGTTGACCCGTTTGGCTCGGGCGACCCGGTGGGCCACGTCTTTCGGGCGACGGGGCCCCCGCCCTGTGCCGAGCCCCGCACCTGGCTCGCCCGCACGGGCTGGAAGCGCTACGGGCTCGTGCGAACGGATGAGGTGCCCGGAGGCTGAGTGTCCGTGACACTGCCCAGCGACCGAGATCGGGGTTCGAGAACGCGACCGGAAAGATAGGTCCACGACCCATGAACGAAACCGGCACCCGGTCTCCCCCCTCTCTTAAGCTCCTACCCCCGACTCGAACCCAGTCGCGACCGCGTAGTGGCTCATGTCGCAAACTGTAGGGTCGAAATGATCCAAGTACTTGTGACCACGTGTCAGACGAAGGCGAGCACGAGGACGAAGACGAGGACTAAAAAAGGCGAGCTCGGCGAAAGCGAGGATGATCACCCGCAACGATGCTCCGGATTGTCGACCCGTTGAACGCGGGTAGCGACTCACCGGACACTCGCCGATTCGCATCTCCGAACGCCGCGCCTCGAAGGGAGCTCGGCGCTGATCAGCGCCCCGTCGCATCGGAAATCGCTAGAGCAGAGCAAGTGCTGAGGGGGGAGCTTGAAGGCACAATTCGCCTCCCGGGGAAAGATGCACGGGAAGCGAGCCAAATTCGTGAGGATCTCGGTCGGGCCTTCGGCCCGTCAATTTGTCCCGCCCCACCGCCTCCACACTATCGCCTACCCTTGCCATGGAAATGGTGGGTGGCTATGTTCGCTACAGTACTGGAAAAACTTGGGTTCTTACCGAGTTGGAGTAGAACAACCGCATGAGTG
>Ga0255058_10001082_pt1 | contig 15522 bp, 15 predicted proteins | sample Cases_109_9_MG_FD_188637 | JGI IMG/M metagenome (GOLD analysis project Ga0255058, IMG submission 188637) | Seawater microbial communities from Amundsen Gulf, Northwest Territories, Canada - Cases_109_9 | ecosystem: Environmental > Aquatic > Marine > Gulf | place: Canada: Northwest Territories... | reverse complement strand
GAACCTGCTGGGTGGCGACGAAATAAGCAAACGATCGCGCAAGCCGGAGATTATGGGGGATGCGGCGCATATCATATTGACCAGGCCAAGCCGGGAGTTCAGCGGAAACTTTTGCATTGATGACGATGTACTTGAGAGTGCGGGCATTACCGATCTGAGTTCCTATGCCGTTGACCCGACGATGGAGCTGATGCCCGATTTTTTCGTTGAGCCTCGAGCCTGATTCCAGTGGCTTTCTCGGCCCGGCAGGAACAATTTTCCGGAACACACGATGTGCGCAGCGCGCACCGCTTCGATGTCGATCGACTCGAAGAATACCTGCACGGCCATGTCGAAGGATTCGAGCGGCCGCTGCAGGTCAGGCAGTTCAAAGGTGGTCAATCGAATCCGACTTACCTGCTGAAATCGCCATCCGGTAATTTCGTCATGCGGCGAAAGCCACCCGGAAAATTGCTGAAGTCGGCGCATGCAGTCGAGCGCGAGTATCAGGTCATCAGCGCTTTGCACCGAGCCGGATTTCCGGTGCCGGAACCTTTCCTGTTGTGTGAGGATGAACAGATCGTCGGTACCACATTCTTCATTATGGAATTCGTTGCAGGGCGCATTTTCTGGGACCTCGATCTGCCTGGAATCAGTCCCGCGGAGCGTGCTGCGATCTACGATAACGTCAACGATACGATCGCCCGATTGCATGCGCTGAATTACGCAGAACTCGGCCTCGCGGAATACGGCAGGCCTGGCAACTATTTCGCCCGGCAGATCTCACGCTGGTCGAAGCAGTATGTGGCATCAGAAATCGAACCGATCGCCGCAATGAACAAACTGATCGAGTGGCTGCCGCAGAATATCCCCGATGATGAATCGACTGCGGTCGTACACGGCGACTACCGGCTCGACAACCTGATCCTCCACCCGACGGAGCCACGGGTGATGGCGGTACTCGATTGGGAACTCTCGACCATCGGCCATCCGTTGGGCGATTTCACCTATCACCTGATGGCCTGGCAGATGCCGGATATCGGCATTGGTTCGTCCGGACTCAAAGGCAAAGACCTTGCCGGCCTCGGTATCCCGACAGAAGAAGAGTACATCTCACGTTACTGCGAACGGACGGGGCGCGACGGCGGCATAGAGAACCGCGATTTTTATTCCGCCTACAATTTTTTCCGCATTGCGGCAATATTGCAGGGCATTGCCGGCCGGGTCAGGGACGGCACTGCGGCGAGTTCCCATGCAGAACGTGCCGGCAAGGCAGTGCAACCGCTGGCAGAGATGGGTTGGCAGTTTGCTACTGAAAAAAGCTAGCTGCCGGGTGGCCAGTCTGCGTTAGCGGGTTGCAGTTCAACGAACGTAGACGAGCACTCACTTTCCTGGAACAACAGAATTAAGGGACAGTCCCCAGCATTTCCTGAGTGACGTTACCGCGGTAATTTCTTTTTCCGGGTTGGAAATTAATTGCGGCCCAGATGTCATCTATCGTAGCTGGCTGCGAATCTTCTGTATCAGGAACTTGCCCATAACCACGGCTGATTCACGCCGCTCGTAATAGCCCGCCATGCGTCCGAAGTAGCGGTAGCCGAGCTTCCTGTAGAAGGCCAGCGCGGATTTGTTGTCGGCCCTGACCTCCAGACGGATGCTCTGAATCCCGGCAGTTCGACAGGACTTTTCCAGCCATGCCACCATGGCTGTGCCAACGCCACTGCGCCGATGCTGCGGCTGCACGGCCAGCAGGTAAAGATGCGCGTGCTGATCGCCGAAATTCATAATGGCAAAGCCGATCAATACACCGTCACGCGTGGCGACCAGGACCATCGTATCGGGGTGCGCTATCTGCCGCCTGATGCGCGCCGGGGTCCAGCGCCAGTTGAGACCGTACTCGACCTGCAGCCGCGACATCGATGCGATCGCGGCGCCTTCCGACGGATGCGCCGCACGCAATAACAGTTGTTTGTCTGTTGACATGGTTTTGCCTGCATTTGTCGCGCCTGACGATGATCATCGTATGCAACTTGCCGGCGTATCGCCAGCACCCTAGAATCCTCCAGCTACACAAGTGAGTGGGTAAAGCATGCCGATCGATTACGAAACACTGATGCAATTGGAAGTTAGGGATGCTCCCTGTAGCTATACCGACAGGGACTCCATATTGTATGCGCTTGGAGTGGGTTTCGGTGCCGACCCGATTGACCGGAACGAACTGGCGTATGTTTACGAACAGCCCTCGTTGAAGACGGTGCCGACCATGGCCGGCATGCTGTTGCCGTCGAATTTCCTTGACGATTGTGGCTGGGACTACGCCAGGGTCCTGCACGGCGAGCAACGTCTTGAATTGTATCGTCCACTGCCCGACGCCGGGGACCTGTTGGCGAACCGGCGTGTCGTTGCTGTATACGACAAGGGGCCGAACCGCGGCGCAAAGATTCACATTGAATCGGAAGTACGTCTGGCGCGGGACGGCACGGTGCTGTTTACACTGGGAAATACATTGATCGCCAGAGGTGACGGTGGATTCGGCGGGCCCAGTGGATCCGGTCCGTTGCCACACAGGTTGCCGAAACGTGAACCGGACCTGAGCTGCGATCTGGCGACCCGGGCTGATCAGGCGTTGTTATTCCGCTTGTCCGGTGATCGCAATCCGCTGCACGCAGATCCGATAGTGGCGCGGCAGGCCGGTTTTCAATTACCGCTGCTGCACGGTCGCTGCACTGCGGGCATTGCTTGTCGCGCAATTCTCAAGACCATTTGCGACTATGACTTTACGCTGGTCAGTGGATTCGACCTGCGATTCTCAGCGCCGGTCTATCCCGGTGACCTGGTGACTACCGATATGTGGCAGGATCGGAATGTCATATCGTTCCGTTGCACTGTGCGCTCGCGTAAATCCGTGGTAATCAATAACGGCAAATGCACGCTCGCTGCCTGAGAGAGCCTGCGATACATCAGGGGAGATTATGAACCAACGAGTAAGCATCAACGTTGCCGACCATATTGCAACGGTCAAGCTCGACCGGGCGGACAAGAAAAACGCGGTCGATCGTGCCATGTTCGAAGCACTGATCGAAGCCGGCGAGGCCCTGGCCGTTGACACGTCGGTCAGGGCCGTGATCGTGCATGGGGCTGGCAACAATTTTTGCGCCGGCATCGATATCTCAAGCTTCCAGGGCGAGGGGGGCATCACGTCCGACGACCGGCCGATGCAGCCGCGAGCGACATCCCCGGCAAACTTCTTTCAAAGCGCTGCTTACGTGTGGCGCGAATTGCCGGTGCCGGTGATTGCGGTCGTCGAGGGCTATACTTTCGGCGCCGGGCTGCAGATCGCCCTGGCGGCAGATATCCGTTACGCGGCACCGGATGCACAGTTGTCCATCATGGAAATCAAGTGGGGCATCATCCCGGACATGGCAATCTCGACCACGCTCAAGGATGTGATGCCGGTTGATCGCATCAAGGAGCTGGCCTACACCGGACGTATACTGGACGGACAGGCGGCCGCCACGCTCGGCCTCGTTACCCGGGTCGAGGCGAATCCATTGCAGGCGGCGAGGGCGCTGGCAGCAGAAATAGCCGCCAGGTCGCCGGACGCCATACGGGCAATCAAGCGCCTCATCAATGATTCCTGGCAGGAGCCGCCCGCGAGCTCGCTCCGGCATGAGGCGGAGCTGCAAATGACGCTGTTGGGCTCGCCAAATCAGCTCGAGGCCGTTATGGCAAATATGCATAAGAGAAACCCGGAGTTTCGGGACCCGAAACCATGAAATTTATGCCTTGAAGCAGTAAAATTGGCCACTCGGTACGGAACTTGTACCGACCTGAAATACTCTTAAGTAGGGGAACGCCGAGCGAATCGCAGAATTCGCCGGTATATGGCAAGAGTTATCGGAAAAGAGTCGAGGCAAGTTTGAACAAAAGGTTGGCAATTCTGATCGGCCTGCTCACGTTATTTGCGGGCACCGCCGCACTGTCACAGAACTACAAGCACTTTCCTGGACCAGCGATCGATCAAAAGACGATGCGCGCACAGGAGCGTGTAGACCAGTTGTACGAGCGGGCAGAGTATGCGCGTGCATTGCTGATTTACGAAACGGAGCTGGCGCCGGCGGGTGACAAGTATGCCCAATACATGGTCGGTTACATGAATCTTGCCGGCAAGAGCGTGCCACCTGACCGGCCGGCTGCGCTGGCGTGGTATCGGCTGGCCGCCGAACGCGATGAGCCTGCTTTCGTGCAAGCTCGTGATGCGCTGTATAACACGTTGTCGCCCGAGGAAGTCGAGAGATCCAACAGCTTATTCGTCGATCTGTGGCAAGAAATTGGCGATAACCGGTTGATCCTGAATCTCATACGTCGGGACATCGAGATTTTGCGGAGTCGTACAGGAACCAGGATCCCGGGCGGCACGACCGGCCAGATTACGGTGATTAGTTTGACCGGCCGAGGCGACTCGGAACGTTTTTACGGCGATGTTGAGGAGCGTATGGAGACACGCCTCAAGTACCTGAAGACCAATGTCGAAATCATCGATATTGAACAGGGTGAGGATGTCAACGATATCCGCTCGCTGGAAATGGAAGTCCGCAAGGAATTGGCGGCGCTCGGCGCGCTCTGACTGCCGCCGCTATTTTTTCCCGGCCAGGCCGTTCGTCAGGATAAGCGGATATTCCTGCACCACTTTTTTTGCGGTCGCGGCGTTGCCGTGAAACCATTTTGGAATCCAGTTGATCGATCCCATGATCGCGTTGCCGGTCATGCGGACATCGCAGTCCCGGATACTGCCGTCCCGAATGCCGTGCGTGAGCATTTCCTCGAACGCCAGGCTGTGCCGGCGTGAGACGGCAAGAATCTCGTTGCGGTGCGAGCGCTTGAGCGACGGAATCTCACTCATGATCGCCACCGGCCCTTTCTCGCCGACCATAATCTCCACGTGATAGCCGATATACAGCTTTGCCTGCTCGAAGCCCGTCCTGCCTTCATTCCTCGCCTGATCCATCGCTTCCTTGCCGAGCTCTGCGGCCCGCAGATAGCACTGGTAAACGAGTTCTTCCTTGTTTCTGACGTAATAATATAGTGCGGCGTCGGTCAGGCCGAGGTGATTGGCAACGTCTTTGAGCGAGGTCCCGCTGTAACCCTTGCGATTAAAGCAGCTTGCTGCCGCCTTCAAGACGCGGTGACGCTGTAACTGGAATCTGGTCCCTGCTGCTGCTTTGGCCATGGGAAATATCGCGCCCATTTCCTTGTAATCGTCGGTCAGCTGCATTATTTTAATCTGGATTAAAATTTTTGCAACGCCGCAATTCCGTCGGAGGATCAGGGCCGATGAGCACCGCCGTTACCGATCTGCCGGGTGTTACCGGCAAAACCGAAAAAACACCACTACGCTTCGTGACAGCCGCATCGCTGTTTGATGGTCATGACGCGGCCATCAACATTATGCGGCGTCTGATACAGGCCCAGGGTGCGGAGGTGATCCACCTCGGCCACAATCGCAGTGTGGAAGACATTGTGCAGGCAGCGATCCAGGAAGACGCTGACGGAATAGCGGTCAGTTCCTATCAGGGTGGGCACAACGAGTTCTTTCGCTACATGATTGACCGACTGCGTGAAGTCGGCGCGCCACACGTCAAGGTCTTCGGTGGTGGTGGTGGCACCATTACGCCGGAAGAAATAGATGCTCTGATGGCCTATGGTGTCGAGCGGATTTATCATCCGCATGACGGCATGGCGATGGGCCTTCAGGACATGATCAAGGACCTGATCCGCCGCACCGAAGATGGACGCGCGGTCACCGCCCCACCGGTGGACCCATCGTCGGATCGTGTCACCGACATTGCGGCAATGGTATCGGCCATCGAAGCGGGACTGTATGACGAAGCCGGTCTCTCGAAATTGCGCAAGTCCTGGCAGGTCAAAGCAGGGCGGGTGCCCGTCATCGGCATCACAGGCACCGGTGGCGCCGGCAAGAGCAGCGTTACCGATGAAATTCTGAATCGATTTCTGACTTGCTATCCGGAGATGCGCATCGCGGTACTGGCCGTGGATCCGACGCGCCGGCGCACCGGTGGTGCGTTGCTCGGTGACCGTATACGCATGAATTCTCTACGCTCCGACCGCGTTTACATGCGCTCGATAGCAACGCGACGGCAGCACCTCGCCACCAGTAAGATGCTCGCCGATCACATCCTGTTCCTGAAATCACTGGACTTTGATCTGGTCCTGGTTGAAACAGCCGGCATTGGCCAGAGTGACAGCGAAATCGTCGATATGGTCGATTATGCAGTCTACGTGATGACCAGCGACTATGGCGCGGCAAGTCAGCTGGAAAAAATCGATATGCTGGATTTCGCCGACCTCATCGTATTGAACAAATATGATAAACGCGGCGCGGAAGATGCGCTGCGGGATATTCGCAAGCAGTGGAAGCGCAATCACCTGGAGTTTCAGACAGCCAACGAGGATGTGCCTGTCTACCCGACTATTGCCAGCCAGTTCAACGATCCGGGCATCAGCTGGATGTTCTTCCAGCTTTGCCAGCGCCTCGCTGACAAATTGGGGCTCGGCCGGGAACAGTGGGCACCGGATATCGATGTGTCGCAGAAAGAACCGCGTGCCATGGCGATGATCCCGGGCAGCCGCATTCGTTACCTGGCCGAGATCAGCGAACAGGGTCGCGAGATCAATCAATCCATTGTCCGGGCGTCCGGGACGGCCAGCCGCTTGCAGCACCTGTACGAGGCGCTTAAAGCTCTCGAGGATCCGCAGTTACCCGGCGAACTGGACCCGTATCCGGCTACAGCTCTGACCGACGACGCGGATAAGTCGGTTCTGCTGCTGCGGCAGCGGTATCAGGAGGCGCTGGGCGACCTGGGCGCCGAGGCCGTGACTTTATTGCAGGACTGGCCGGCCCGCCGTGCCGCTGTTCGGTCTGAGGACTACAGCTACCGGGTTCGTGGCCGGGAAATCAAAGGCAGCAACTACCGGGAAAGCCTGAGCCACCAGAAAATTCCGAAGATCGCGGCACCGGGCTACAAGGACTGGGGCGAGATACTGGCTTTCCTGATGACCGAGAATCTGCCTGGCGAGTATCCCTATACCGGGGGTGTCTATCCGTATCGCAGGCTGGGTGAGGATCCGACCCGCATGTTTGCCGGCGAGGGCATGCCTGAAAGAACGAATCGTCGTTTTCATTATCTGTCGCAGGATCAGGATGTGGCCCGTCTCTCGACGGCATTCGACTCGGTAACGCTGTACGGCGAAGACCCGCACGAACGTCCGGACATTTACGGCAAAGTCGGCAATTCCGGGGTCTCAATTGCCTCGGTTGATGACATGAAAAAACTGTACTCCGGATTCGATCTTTGTGCACCGACTACCTCCGTTTCCATGACGATCAATGGCCCGGCGCCGATGATGCTGGCGTTCTTCATGAACACCGCCATCGATCAGCAGGTCGAAAAGCACCTGCAAGAGTCCGGCGAATGGGAGGCGGCGCAGCAAAAAATCGACAAGTACTTCGAGGGTAAAGCGAGACCGGAGTACGTGGGCGATCTGCCGCCCGGCAACGATGGCCTGGGGCTTCGACTGCTGGGTGTCTCAGGCGATAAGGTGGTGTCCCCGGACGTTTATGCGGAGATCAAGAAGAGAACCCTGGCTGCGGTACGCGGCACCGTGCAGGCCGATATTCTAAAGGAAGATCAGGCACAGAATACCTGTATCTTCTCGACCGAATTCGCGCTCAAGATGATGGGCGATGTGCAGCAGTATTTCATCGAGCAGAACGTGCGTAATTACTACAGTGTCTCTATCAGCGGCTATCACATTGCCGAGGCAGGGGCCAACCCGCTCAGTCAACTCGCGTTCACGCTATCGAACGGATTTACCATCGTCGAGTATTACCTGGCGCGCGGTATGGATATCGACGCCTTTGCGCCCAACTTGAGCTTTTTCTTTTCCAACGGCATGGACCCGGAATATACGGTTATCGGGAGGGTCGCGCGGCGCATCTGGTCGCGCGCGATGCGTGAGCGTTACGGTGCCAGCGCTCGCAGCCAGATGCTGAAATACCATGTACAGACCTCCGGCCGCAGCCTGCACGCGCAGGAGATCAGCTTCAATGACATCCGCACGACGCTGCAGGCGCTGTATGCCTTGTTCGACAATTGCAACAGCCTGCACACCAATGCGTTTGACGAAGCGATCACCACACCGACGGAGCAGTCAGTCCGGCGTGCGGTAGCCATTCAAATGATCATCTCGAAAGAACTCGGCCTGAACTACTGCGAAAATCCGTGGCAGGGCTCATTCATCATCAATGAACTGACAGACCTCGTGGAAGAAGCCGTATACAAAGAGTTCGACCGCATATCAGAACGCGGCGGCGTGCTTGGCGCGATGGATACCATGTATCAGCGCGGCAAGATCCAGGAGGAGAGCCTGTACTACGAGAGCCGCAAGCACGATGGCTCGCTGCCGCTGATCGGCGTCAATACTTTTCTGCCCAAGGAAGGTCAGGAAGAGGAGGTGCACGAACTGGAGCTCATCCGCTCGACCGAGTCCGAGAAACAGGAGCAGATCCGACACGTGCGGGCATTCAATGAGACACACGCTGCAGAAAGCGGCCGGGCGCTGGAGCAGTTGCGACAGGTAGCGCGAGCCCGTGGCAACGTGTTTGCGGAACTGATGGAAACCGTCAAGTCCAATTCGCTCGGCAGGATTTCTGCTGCGCTCTACAGTGTCGGCGGCGAGTACCGCCGTAACATGTAATGTCAAATCCAATGATCGATGGCGGAACAAAATCTATCTTCATTACGCCGGCAATCATCGTCAGCGTGAGCCTGTTCGTTTTGTCTATCATCGCTGCCGTGGATGCCGGATATGACAGGCTGGCCTGGATCGGCGCCGCACTGGCATGCATGCCGCTACCGCTGCTCATTGGGCGCCTGATGCTATCGCGGGTTGAGCGCACGAGCGAGAATTTACCCATACTGCTGGTGCTGTCCGTGATCGGTACCTGTCTGGCAGCGTGGGAATTCCTGTTCGAAGGCGCCGCGGGTTGGCAGGCACTGGTGGTGGCTGCGGTCGGCCTCGCCATATTCGTTATCTATGTATTCTGGTACTCCCGGTTCGGGCGCATATCGAGCCCGCAACTCGCCGTTGGCAACACATTGCCCGAATTTGAGATCTCCGACATCAGTGGAAATCCTTTTCGATCGTTGGAGTTGCTCGGCGCTCCTGCTGTACTGCTGTTCTATCGTGGCAACTGGTGCCCCCTGTGTATGGCGCAGATCAGGGAGATTGCCGAGCGCTATCAGGACCTGCAGGAACTTGGTGTTACCGTTGCCCTGGTCAGTCCGCAGACTGACAGCCACAGCCGCAAGCTGGCGGAGAAATACGAGGTCCCGTTCCGCTACCTGGTAGACAGTGGCAATCGGCTTGCCGAAGCCCTCGGCATCGCTGTCAGGCGTGGGGTCCCGTTGGGAATTCCCGGCGGCTATGCGCCGGATACCGTGCTGCCGACTGTCGTTGTGACGAATGCGTCTGGCACTATTGTATTTTCCGACCAGACCGATAATTATCGGGTGCGTCCGGAGCCGAACGATTTTATTGCCATTCTAAGACGAGCAGGAGCCATCACTGCGTGAACGACGAGACGCTCGGAAACATTCTGGATAATCCGACCCACTACGAAGGCACTTATCTTGAATTCCTGGGTTTTCGCCTGACGGCGTGGACAGAAGGCTTTACGCGCATCGAAATGCCGGTTCGTGCGGAGCATCGAAATACCGTCGGGTATCTGCACGGCGGTGTAATTTCGTCACTGCTGGATATCGCGGGTGCCGTGTCCGGTAGCTATGGCATTTCAGAAGAGTTTGTTTCTGTCACGATCAATTTGAATTGTAATTTCATTTCGCCGCACCGGGCGGATATAGTCATCGCAGAAGGTGAATTGATTCGTAAGACCAATACCTTGTTTTTCGCGCAGGCCCGGCTGCTGGACCCGGACAACAATCGTTTGTGCGCGACCGCGACAGGAACTTATAAACGCCAGAAACGAGAGTCGACAATACCAGCCGGATAAGCGGCAACAATAATGGGGGATGCTATGGATCGTTTCAGCGTCGACGGCAAGGTCGCACTGATCACTGGCGCCGGTTCGGGACTCGGACGGCATTTTTCGCAGACGCTTGCCCGGGCCGGGGCTTCCGTGGTACTGGCCGCGCGGCGGCGCGAAAAACTCGAGGAAACGGCCGCGATGATCAGGGCTGCCGGTGGATCGGCCAACTGTCTGGACCTCGACGTCACGGACGCCGCCTCGGTACGGGCATGTTTTCGCGAGATGATTGCGGAAGTCGGGGCGCCTGACATCGTGGTCAATAACGCCGGCATCGCCCGCCAGTCTTACCTGACCGACCACAGCGAAGAAGACTGGGATGCGATTATCGACACCAACCTGAAGGGGGTTTTTCTGGTGGCACAGGCGGCGGCCAGGGCAATGATCGAGGCGCAGAAAACCGGCAGCATCATCAATATTTCATCGGTGCTCGGATTTGGGGTGGCCAAGACGCTTGCGGCATACAGCGCCGCCAAGTGTGCGGTCGTCAGCCTGACCAGGACCATGGCCCTTGAATGGGTGCGCAACGGCATCCGGGTCAATGCTCTTGCACCGGGATATTTCATCACCGAGATCAACGAAAAGCAGTTCGAGCAGGGCGCAGGACAGGAATTAGTCAAGAGAATTCCAATGCAGCGCATCGGTGAACTCGAGGAACTCTCGGGGCCGCTGTTGCTACTGGCGTCGGATGCCGGCAGTTTCATGACAGGCAGCACGGTGACGGTCGACGGAGGTCACCTTTGTAGTTCACTCTAGTATGAACAATTCATCGCGAGTGTTGCATTCCGTGGCCGAGGCGATCGGTCACACGCCGCTGGTCGAACTCGAACGCATCACCGCTGACATTGACGGCAGAATCTTCGCCAAGCTCGAATATCTCAACCCGGGCTTCTCGAAAAAGGACAGGGCCGCTTTCAGTATTATCGAAGCGGCGGAAAAATCCGCGGCACTTGCGCCGGGCCAGACAGTCCTCGAACTCACAAGCGGCAACATGGGTACCGGCCTGGCCATTGTCTGCTCCGTTCGCGGCTACCCTTTCGTCGCAGTAATGTCGAAAGGCAACTCCGAGGAGCGTGCCCGCATGATGCGCGCGCTCGGTGCCGAAGTGGTGCTGATCGATCAGTGCCCGGGCTCGAGCCCGGGTGAAGTCAGCGGCGACGATCTCAAGCTGGTTGAGGAGGCCGCACGGCGGCTGACGCGGGAGCGCGATGCTTTTCGAGCGGACCAGTTCGAACTGAGCGGCAATCAGCTGGCGCATTACAACGGAACCGCGCCCGAAATCTGGCAGCAAAGTTCAGGCAGCATTACCGCTTTTTGTGATTTCGTCGGCTCCGCTGGCACATTTGCCGGATGCAGCCGCTATTTCAAGGAACGAAATGCCGCCGTTCAATGCTTTGTTGTCGAACCCGGGCAAGCAGCCGCCCTGTCCGGCCAGGATGTGACCGATCCGCATCACCCGATTCAGGGCGGTGGCTACGCAATGTCGCAACTCACGCAACTACGTGATGTGATTCCGGATGGATATGTTCGCGTTGCATCATCCGCTGCGATTGCCTGTACCCGTGATCTCGCGAAGAAAGAGGGTATTTTTGCCGGGTATTCGTCCGGTGCGAACCTGGCCGCCGCATTGCAGCTTCTTAACGGGAGATTGGCCGGTGCAACGATTGCGATCGTCATCTGCGATTCCGGGTTAAAGTATCTGAGTACCGACCTCTGGGAGTAGCTTCGTGGGCCCTTTGCAAGGAATCAGGATCATCGAGATTGCCGGCATCGGCCCGGGCCAGTTTTGTGGCATGTTGCTGGCAGACATGGGAGCGAAACTCATTCGAATCGATCGTATCGGCGATGCCGATATCGATGTGCCGTTACCAGAGCGGTACAACCTCATGAACCGCAGCCGGCCGGCGATCGCTGTCGACCTGAAGCACGAAGACGGCGTCAAGCTGGTGCTCGATTTTTGCGAGCGAGCCGATGGGTTGTTCGAGGGTTTCAGGCCCGGCGTCATGGAGCGGCTCGGACTCGGTCCGGCGGAATGCATGGCGCGAAACAAGCGCCTGGTCTACGGGCGTATGACCGGCTGGGGGCAAACAGGACCGCTCTCCAGTGCTGCCGGTCACGACGGTAATTACGCTGGCCTTTCAGGGGCTATCTCGGCGATCGGTGAGCATAGTGGCCCGCCGGTCATCCCGCTCAATCTTGTCGCCGATTTTGGCGGGGGCGGTGCCTATCTGGCGCTCGGCATGCTGGCAGCCTTGCTCGAAGCGGGGCGCTCCGGCGAGGGCCAGATCGTTGACGCGGCCATGGTCGATGGCGCCGCTTCGCTGATGACCTTGTTCTACGGACTCAAGGCGGGCGGCCTGTGGCGTGATGACCGCGGCCGCAATTTTCTGGACGGGGCGGCCCCGTTTTATCGGCCCTATGCAACACGGGACGGCAAGTACGTCATCGTGTGCGCCATAGAGCGACACTTTTTCAGGAATTTGCTGGAAACGCTGTCGATCGAAGACATCGACCCTGCCGATCAATTCGACGACAGCAATTGGCATGATCACATCGCCTGCCTGCAAAAAACATTCTTGCAGAAAACGCGCGATGAGTGGTGCGATATTTTCGAGGATGTCGATGCCTGTGTGTCGCCGGTCCTGTCGCTCGCGGAATCGCCACAGCACCCGCACAACATGGCTCGGGAAACTTTCGTCAAAGTTGACGGCATAACGCAACCAGCTCCCGCGCCACGATTTTCGAGAACGCCCTCGGAGATCAGTGCGCCGCCAGGCGCTGCTCCAGACACGACCGGTGATGCATTGACCATGTGGGGCATAATGGAATCGGAGCAGCGCCGACTGCAGGAGGCCGGCGTGATAAGCAAGACCTGATGATCAGGGAGTACTGATGTCGATACAGGACTGGGGCGCAATCGGTGAGATTGTGGGTGGTATTGCGGTGGTCGCTTCGCTGATCTATCTCGCTGTGCAGATCAGGCAGAACACTGAGCAGATTTCGCAGAGTATGGAGGCCAACCGCCTTGCGGCATTCGAGCGAAATATCGACGCCGGCAATCGCATTCGCGAACTGATTATTCTGAATCCGGAGCTCGCCGCGCTGTTTACGCGGGGGCTGGAAAACTATGACGAGCTGCAAGATACAGACAAACTCAGGTTTGGCATGTTGATGCGCAATATGTTTTCAGAGATGCAGGGAGCTTACGTCAGACAGCTGTCTGTCGGCAGCGATCCGGATGCATTCGCCGGCAGCGCACGCATACTGGATTCTTTGATTGCGTACGGCGGCGTGCGCGCATGGCTGGATCAAGGTGACCCGGACTGGCGTCCGGAGTTTACTGCCTTTGTAGTCGAGCGGCTGGCGCAGTATCGTAAGGAATAAACAGCCACGCTCGCGAATCGCGCTTCGCAAAGCGCTCCAACACCGGCACCATGGGCCCTGAGTTGGCAATGTGGCATCGGCATGAATGTTGTCAGAGCGTAGGTGCGGGTGCTCGCCCGCGATACCAGAATGGATGTGCCCGTTGCCTGGCCCCGAATCGCGCCTCGGGGGAGGCGCTCCTACTCCACCACGGTACGGCGCATCACGTGGAGTCTGTGGTTGCCAATTATCGCCGGGCACGGCGATTGCACGAGAGAAAGACCGCGGAGGAGCAGAATCAGGATCGCAGTCTGAGCTTTTTGTATGACGAGGATGGTTCTCTGGTCATCAAGGGACGGTTTCCGTCAGAACAGGGGGCGATCATCCGCAAAGTACTCGAACTGGCGATGGACCGCGCAGGGGACTGTCCCCGAATTGGGGACAGTCCCCATACAGATTCAGAGGCAGAAGTTACCGCGGAAAGTGCGCCAAGCCAAGCTTGGATGTCCCCGAATTGGGGACAGTCCCCACTGAATACACTGAATATCGGTCGTAAATCGAGGGTTATTCCCCACCGATGCGCCGTGCATTACGGGCCAGGGACCTGGGTTGCCGCTTTCCGGGCTGTACACACCAGCATTTCATTGACGGTCACCATTCGATGCGAGAACCTGCGTGCCGGACTTGAGCGGCGGTATCAGGATGGATTATCCACTCGCCGTGGAACTGCTCTGGTACGGGGATTTTCCTATTGATCCGGCTGAACTTCAAATGACACCCTGAGGCCCAAAAAAAAAGAGGCCCCGCCATCGTGCGGTTTTTTCTTTGCCCCTTTTGTTTTTCCTCGACCGGCAATCGAAATAATTTTTTCGTGTTTTTACCTGACAATTGTCAAAAACGCCCTCGTGCTTTTTGTGTTACTTAGCGAACACTTAAAACAGGTGACTCGCTCATCTAACCGGATCAAGTCTTCCCATAGTCCGTGCAACAGAGCGCGGAACTGACTTGTTAAACCGTTCTCGGCATCCTCTAGCCAGCATGGAATAGCCGCTCGTAACGCGGCTGATCGATGGGCCGCCACCAAGCCGTATTCGGTAACCAAGCCACGGATCTGGTTGCTCTTGGCCGTTCGATGAGTAATGCATTCTGCGCGGACGCGGTGAATCGCCTGGATATCTTGCTGTTCGACATTCTTGACCGCGACAAAGCGCATGTTAGGCCGACTCATCGCTTCGCAGATCGCCTCAGCATCATTGGCATCGTTTTTGTTGCTCTTTACGTACGGCTTGACGAACTGCGGTGCTTTATTGCCGGATCTGGAATATTGTCTAAGTATTCGCCCTGCTCCCCTTGTCGAATGATGTTGGGGATTTTGTCGCTCTCTCTGATGTATTCCACGAACAGGGTGTACCAATACTGCGTGGAGTAGGCATCACAGTGGGGACATTCGAAAACTGTTCGAGTTATTGATGGCTGTCTGTTGTTGCTCATTCGGCAAGATTATACTCAATAGCAGTCCCGTCCCGGCTTCCCTGCAAGTTCGTGCTCACGCATTGCTCATTTGTGCCAGAAAGGAATTGTCCGGAAGTTGTCCGGAAAAATTAGAAACGCGACCTATAAGTCGCGTAAGCCATTGAAGAATTTGGCACTCCCTAGGGGATTCGAACCCCTGTTACCGCCGTGAGAGGGCGGTATTCAAGTGTTTCACTGGGTTTCATAGGTTGTCAGGGTCTTGCATAAACGATTGATATAAAGCATATTATCCACTTGTATTCTTTCACAGGGTTTCACAGAATCCCAACAGGCACTGGACGTAAACTGGACGTTTAGCGCCTTCAGAGGCGTTCTAGTCGATTCAGATTGGACTCATGGGCAACATGAAGCTGTCATCTAAAGCGGGCCGCCAGCGGCTCCCTGCTCGCGGTAAACCCTACTTCGAGTCACTATCCGGAACTGGCGTGCAGCTCGGATACCGAACCAGCTCTAGAACTTGGCTCGCCCGTTGGTGGGTCAACGGCCGGGAGGTACAGCGATCTTTGAGGGCCCATGCCGAC
>Ga0255058_10001081_pt1 | contig 15528 bp, 5 predicted proteins | sample Cases_109_9_MG_FD_188637 | JGI IMG/M metagenome (GOLD analysis project Ga0255058, IMG submission 188637) | Seawater microbial communities from Amundsen Gulf, Northwest Territories, Canada - Cases_109_9 | ecosystem: Environmental > Aquatic > Marine > Gulf | place: Canada: Northwest Territories... | reverse complement strand
GGGATATAACTCCGTATAGCTGCCCTCGAGGTAAGTGTTGGCCACGATTCCCGGCGCACCGTGACCCGGACCGGTGACGAATAGCACGTTCAGGCCCCGGGCCTTGATCACGCGGTTCAAGTGCACGTAGATCAGGTTCAATCCCGGTGTGGTTCCCCAGTGACCCAGCAATCGCGGCTTGATGTGCTCGAGCCTCAGGGGCTCCCGGAGCAGCGGATTGTCCAGCAGGTAAATCTGTCCCACAGACAGATAGTTCGCCGCCCGCCAGTAGGCATCGATATCGTGCAATTCGTCGTCGGACAGGGGATTTTCCAGATTCGTGGAAAGAATGGTTGTTTCGGTCATCGATCATTCCCAGGGAAATCGCCACGCCTCGATATGGGATGTTTTGCCGCTCGTGGGAGCGAAATCTGCTTGACTGTGATGCAACTGCACTCGGTTCCCCGATCCAGGATCGCGATACCGCCCGGCAGGTCCCTAAGTACGTAATCACAGGCCGTGAGAGTCGGCACTGATCTGGGTCAATTGCCAATCGGCGCTACAGCCAACCCTTGCGCTTGAAATACCAGTAGACGCCTGCCCCCGCGAGCACCATCGACAGCAACGACAGCGGGTAACCGTAGGCCCAGGAAAGCTCCGGCATGCGCTGGAAGTTCATGCCGTAGATGCTCGCCACCAGGGTGGGCGGCAGAAACACCACGGCTGCGATGGAGAAGATCTTGATAATTTTGTTCTGCTCGATGTTGATGAGACCGAGGGTCGCATCCATGAGGAACTCCATTTTCTCGAACAGGAAAGTGGAGTGCGCGCTGAGCGACTCGATATCATCGAGGATCTCGTGCAGCAGCGGCGCCGCCTCGGCCGGGCACTGTCTTGCGCGCTGCAGGAAGGAGAGCGATCGTTGCTTGTCGCGCAGGCTCAAACGCGTCTTGTCGTTGATGTTCTGGGCGCGCGCCAGGCGTGCCATGATGTCTTCCAGATCGCGCTTGTCCGTGCGCAATATTTGATCGCCGAGAGATTCGAGCTCCCCGTGCAGGGCTTCGAGGAGATCCGCCAAGCGATCGACCTTGGTCTCGAACAGGTGCAGGAAGATAGCCGTCGGGTCCGTCACCAGATTCGGGGAGCGTGCCGCTCGCTCCTGGAAGGTGTCAAAGGTGGCCATATTCTGGTCGCGGATAGTAATGAGCCGCTTGCCGTCGAGTATGAAAGCGACGGTCAGATTTCGCGGATTGTCCGGCTCCTCCTGAAGAAAATAGGAGCGCAAATGTAGACGCCCGCCTTCTTCGAAGAATCGCGAGCTCGCTTCGATCTCCACGATGGATTCCGGCGTCGGCAGGCTTTGCCCGTAGCTCTCGGTGACCCAACGCCGCTCCTGGTCGCCGGAATTCAGCAGATCGACCCACAGCGCTGCCGCGTCGAGCTCGGCGGCCTCGTGCACGACGCGCCCCTTCAGGCTGCGGTCCGCAGCCAGGCCATACACCGTCAACATGCTGTTTGTCCGCGCAATCGCCCGGTGCGTTCCGCCGGGCACTCGGAGTTCCGAATTATGCCAGCTGACGGACCCGGATTCGATAGCGTGCCGGTGCGCGTGTGTCGCTCGCGCCGGCGTCCATTTCACTATCGTGAAGGACTGATCTCAATCAATATCGCCAAGCCCAGGGTGTAAGATACTACACTGCCGCTCGTAGTACTGGATACCGGTGGTCGTCCCTTTCTGTCTCCAGGCAAATGAGGGGCCGCCATGGGCTCGCGTATCCGTTCCCGGCGCCCCGCGCTTTCTCGAACCAGCAGGAGCACAGAATCGTGGAAAATGGCAGCCTGCCCGACGACCCACTGAATCCCCCTGGCGCACGATCTGCATCGACCGGCATGTCCCGGGTCCTGGTTTGCCTCGATCGATCCGAGCTGAGTGAATCCGTCCTTTCTTATGCGGTTATGCTGGCCCGCGCGGCCGGGGGTTCCTTGACGCTCATGAACGTCGTCGAGTCGTCCGGCGACATCACCTCGGAGTCCCACGACGCTCTGGTGTGGGAGTTCAAGCGTCATGAAGCACGCCAATACATGGGCCAGATGCTGGAACGTATCAGCCGGCTGGATATTCCTGTGGACATTCAAATCGAGGAAGGCCGGGCGGCGGAACAGATCCTCGGCTTCGTACGACAGCATCCCGTCGACTTCCTCATACTGGCGAGTCACGGCACCCATGGGCTCGCCGAATGGAGTCTCAGTAGTACTGCCGCGAAGATCATCAGCCGCACACACAGCTCCTTCGTCATCGTTCCCGCGACGCCCCTCTACCAGCATGCGGAGCAGGAGTCATGTGTTCGGCGGATATTGGTGCCGCTCGACGAGTCACCGCGTTCCCTGGCTGCTCTGCCCCTGGCCGTACGCATTGCCAGACAACAGCACGCAGAGCTGATCCTGGCGCACGCTATCGAGCCCGCGAGCTTCCATCATTACTCCGGAGTACCGCCCGCGGATCGCGAAATTCTTGATGCCGCCTCATCGGTCCTGGAAACGGTGGCCCAGGACTATTTTCGCCAGGTCGCAGCACGCTTGAAGGGCGAGGGCATCAAGGTCTCGGTCATCGTCACACCCAGCCCGAGCGCCGTCGAGCTCATCTACGAAGTCGTGGCCAGCAGGAACATCGATTTTGTCGCCATGTCCGCGCACGGATCATCGGGAAGTGAGCAGTTTCCCTTTGCACGCACCTCCACCCACCTGATTTCCCATGCGCCCGTCCCGCTGCTGATCGTTCAGGACCTCGACCGAGAGCAAATGTCGCGGTGCCTGCGCAAGCGACGTTACGACAGCGCACCGCTCAAGCGCGGCAAGTCGACGGTCGACGACACATCCTGAGCGCCCACGTCTGATGCATGGACGAGTCAGTCATTCGGGGAGCGCGCGTCCAGAGTCCCTGTTCCACCGGCTGGGAAAACAGCATGCCGGCATTCGGTGGAGCGACGATTCAATCTTCAAAAAGCCGCTTGCGTCGAACATAACAAAACGTCTGCGCAAGATCTATCGGCAACTGCAGACCAGCGGCGACACCCGTGAACGCCATCCCCTGGCGAGCGAGTGGTTCCTGGACAACTATCACGTGCTCATCGAGGCTGCAGCAGTCAGCCGTGAGAGCCTGGTTTCCGATCTCTACGAGCAGCTTCCAGACGTAGACGACGCATCCCACGACGGTACGCCGCGGGTCTTCCTGCTCGCCTGCGAGCTGATCGTCGCCTGCGAGCTGCGAATAGATGAACAAGTGCTGCGCAGCTCCCTGTCGGCATACCAGGAGCACGCGCCACTCACGGTGGCGGAAATCTGGGCACTGCCGATCATGCTGCGTCTGATTCTCCTCAGCGCAGGCGCATCGTCCATGGCGAAACTCCTGCCGGCGCAGTTCTCCTCCGATGACGATAATCTGCCGCACTGCCCGCGCTTCGATATGGATGAGGAGACGATTATTTCGCGCGTCATCCGCGCGCTGCGTCTGCTTGCCGCCGTTGACTGGAATGCCTTCTTTGATGCCGTCAGTCGGCTGGAGGCCGAGCTCACAAAGGACCCGGCCGGCGTCTATGCGAAAATGGATTTCCGAACGCGGGACCGATACCGCAAGGTCATCGAGCAGCTCGCCCGGCGCACGCGTGCCACCGAGATTGACGTCGCCCGCTACGTGCTCAGCACAGCGGGCCGCGCGCCACCGCAGGACAGGCGTCGCGGACACATCGGCTACTACCTGATCGATCGAGGCAGAGATGAGATCGAACCCGCTCTAGCGTTCCGGCCCCGGGGTGGCGAGCGCATGCGCCGGTCGATTCGAAGGCATGCGACCGCCTGGTACCTGTCGTGTATAGCCCTGGCCGTATCGGCCTTCATGGTCGCGCCCCTGTGGTTACTCGCACGTGATCGGCCGCCACTCGTAATCTGGTTGGTCCTCGCACTCCTTGCCCTGGTGCCGGCATGGAGTCTCGGCATGGGGCTGGTTCAATGGCTCGTGACGCGCATTTTCCCACCAGATCTCCTGCCACGCATGGATTTCTCCAAAGGGATCGCAGACGAGGCGAGAACGATCGTAGCGGTACCAGCCTTACTCGACAACACGCAAGTGACGGAGCAGCTCATTCACGATCTCGAGGTACGCTTTCTGGGCAATCCGGATCCCAATCTGTCCTTCGTTCTGTTGAGTGACTTCGTGGACGCGCCCGAAAAGGTAATGCCGCAGGACAAGGCACTGCTGGAGCTGGCCAAAACGCGAATAAAAGCCCTCAATCATCGCTACGCCAATGCCGGCCGGGATACCTTTTGCCTGCTGCACCGGGAGAGACGCTGGAGCGAAGGCGAGAAAATATGGAAAGGCTGGGAGCGCAAGCGCGGAAAGATTATCGAATTCAATCGCTGGATTCTGGGCGAGGGCCGCGCCGCTTTCAAATGGCGTTTCGGCAACACGCGCGAGCTGCACGGCACGCGCTTCGTCATCACATTGGACGCCGATACGATGCTGCCGAAGGGTGCCGCCCAGGCGCTGGCCGGCATCATGGCGCACCCACTCAACGCAGCCGAATTCGATCCACAAACGAAGCGCGTAATCGCCGGATATACCGTCGTGCAGCCGCGTGTCGAGATCGACCCCGCAAGCGAGGAGAGCTCGGCGTTCACCCGTATCGTTGCTGGCGACATCGGGCTCGATCCTTATGCACACGCCGTATCCGATGCCTATCAGGATTTATTCGGAACCGGCATCTATATCGGCAAGGGGATCTACGATGTCGCAACCTTCACAGCCAGTCTGGCACAGACTATTCCGCCCCGCCGAGTGTTGAGCCACGATCTCCTCGAAGGCGTGCTCGGCAGAGCAGGACTGGCGAGCGACATTTCCGTTTACGAACATTTTCCGCCCCATTACATCGCCTATGCCCGGCGCTTGCATCGATGGATACGCGGAGACTGGCAGCTGATCCCATGGTTGCCCCCGCTCATCCCAGTCACTGGTGGGCGCCTGGCAAGGAACCCACTGCAACTCATCGATCGCTGGAAGATTTTCGAGAATCTGCGGCGCAGTCTGTTTTTTCCGTTACTGTTCGCATTCCTGGTCGCGAGCTGGTTACTCGCCCCGTCGGCATTGATCGTGTGGACACTGCTCGGTGTTTTCGCCCCAGCCGCGCATCTGTTGGTCGGCATTGCATCCGGAGTGGCCGGCGGATTTCGGCGCGCGGAGCGACGCGGCCTGTGGACGGTTCTACGCAGCTTCAGCCGGACCGACGTCGAACGCTGGATGTTATCCGTCAGCTTCACTTGCCATCTGGCGGTGGTAGCCGTAGACGCTATCGCGCGTTCTCTCACGCGGATGTTCGTCACACGCCGCCGGCTTCTCGAATGGGTGACCTTCTCCGCGTCCAGCGCGCTGGTGCGCCCGGATTCAATGCGCAAGACCATCTGGCTCGAGATGTGGATATCGATGCTCATGGCCATGGCCGTGCTCGCGTTTATCGCCATCGCCAGACCCGCGGCTCTACCCTACAGCGCGCCGCTGCTGCTTCTCTGGATCGCGGCTCCGGAGCTCGTCCGATGGCTGAGCGCGCCGCCAAAAGATACCGAGCCCGCCACTCTCGACCAGCGCGATCAGGCGAGACTGCGTGAGCTCGCGTTTCGCACCTGGCATTTCTTCGAATCATTCGTGGGGCCCAACAGCCACTGGCTGCCGCCGGATCACTTTCAAGAATCGCCGCGGGGAGAGGTAGCGCAGCGAACGTCACCCACGAATATAGCGATGATGTTTCTGGCAACGCTGGTGGCACGGGATCTGGGCTTTATCGGCGTGGCGAACTTCGTACGCCGGCTGCGCTACTCGCTGGATACGCTGACACGCATGCCCCGCTATCGTGGGCACATACTCAACTGGGTCGATACGGCGACTTTGGAGCCGCTCGAGCCCCGCTATGTCTCGACGGTGGATTCGGGCAATCTTGCCGGCGCCCTGATCACGCTGCGTCAAGCGTGCCTGGAAATGGATAGGCAGCCGTGCCTGCGCGAAGCACAGTGGCAAGCGCTCGGCGATCTCCTCGGCCTTCTTGAGCAAGCGGTGTCGAAGTTGCTCGAGCACGCGAAGCTCGAAGCGCCCGATTGCGTTGACGCCATCCGACTCATGCGCTCTCTGCTGCGCCAGCGGGAACGGACCAACCTGGGTCACGTTGCGCTCATAGCGCAACTCAAGCGTGACACCTGCAGGCGCCTGGACAGCGCGCTGCTCGATACCGTTCGCCACGCCCACGGCGACGTGGCTCTTGCCGATCTGGAAGAGATCGAAACCTGGTCCAACGATCTGAACGAGCACGTGGAATCCATGCATCTGGAAGCAGAGACATCTTTCCCCTGGTTGAACCTCCTGCTTGCGCCACCGGACACAGGAGCGTCGCACGGGGGCGGCGCACATGCGCGTGCCTGGCAAGAGCTGCGTGACGCCGTGCAAGAACCGATTCGACTTGCAGATACGGACGATATTACGGCCCGCATACGCGTCGCGCTGCGCACCTGGCAGGAGCAGTGGACCGAAAATCTCCCACCCCCGGTCGAAGCGTGGACGCAGGCCTTCGAAGAGGCGCTGGACAACGGAGCCGCGGCTTGCACCTCTATGCGCGAGGGCTTGAGCGAGGTGGCCAGCGCCTGTGCCACCGAACTCGCGCGCATGGACTTTTCACTCTTGTACGACCCAAGACGAAGACTCTTTCATATCGGCTACAACGTCAGCGAGAGCCGTCTGGATCCCCATCACTATGATCTGATCGCATCGGAAGCCCGGCTCGCGAGCTTTATTGCCATCGCCGGGGGCGTGGCGCCCACATCCCATTGGTCGCAAATGTCACGCTCGACCGTGCGCCGGGACGGCACCATGGTGTTGCTGTCGTGGACGGGAACCATGTTCGAGTATCTGATGCCGCCGCTGCTCATGCACAGCAACCGCCATACGCTCCTCAGCAGAGGCTGTACGGCAGCGGTCGAGCAGCAGATCGCCTACGCTAGAAATCTCGGCGTGCCGTGGGGGATCTCGGAGTCGGGCTACTACCGGTTCGACCCCGATTTGAAGTATCAGTATCAGGCGTTCGGGGTCCCGGCGCTGGGCTTGAAGCGTGGCCTGGATGAAGACTTGGTCATCGCACCGTATGCATCCCTGCTGGCGATTTCCATTCAGCCGCAAGCCGTCATGGACAATATCCACCGCCTCGAAGACCTGGGCGCGGTGGGCCGTTTCGGGTTATACGAAGCGTTGGACTTTACTCACGCGAGAATGCGTACCGGACGTCGCTTCCAGATCGTGCGTTCCTACATGGCGCATCATCAGGGCATGATTCTGTGCGCCCTGGGCAACTACCTGCACTCGCCTACTCTGGTGGAACGCTTTCACGCCGACCCGATGGTACGTAGCGCGGAATTCCTGCTCAATGAACGGGTGCCGCTGACGATAACAGCCGAGGACATTCAATCCAGACCCGGCCAACCGCCGAAGCCCGTGCACCTGCCGGCGCCGCCGTTGCAACCCTGGGTCCCGGCCGATGAAGCGGCCGTTCCGCAGCTCAATGTCCTGTCCAATGGACGTCTCGCCACGCGCATTAGCAACTACGGCGCCGGCGATCTCCAATGGTCCGGCTTGTCACTGACCCGCTGGAGGCCCGACACCACGCGCGACCACTGGGGATACTGGATCTACCTGCGCGACGAAGAAAGCCGCCGCTCATGGCCCGTCACCCCAGGCCCGGGTGGTGACGGCACCGAAGAGCAGCGCACCATTTTTTTTCCCCACAAAGCCGAATTTTCCCGGCGCACGGACGATCTGTTCGTGCGAACGGAAATTTGCGTTGCCGCCGGCGATGACGTCGACATTCGCCGACTGGAGATCCAGAACGAGTCGCGCCGCACGCGCCGGATAACGGTAACCAGCTACGCGGAAATCGTCATGGCGGATCCACGCGCCGACGAAGCACACCCGGCCTTCGAGAAGCTGTTCACGGAGGCGCGTTACGATGCCGATCTGGGCATGCTGGAGTTTCATCGCCGGCGACGAACGCCTGAAGAGCAGTCGCTGGTGTTGGCGCACCGTGGCTTCAGTGAAGGCACCGCCGACGGGCACCAGGCTTATGAGACGGATCGTGGCCGCTTTCTCGGCCGCGGCGGAGATGCGTCGCGACCCGAAGCTCTGGCCGGCGGCCACTTGAGCGGAACCCTCGGCAACACCCTGGACCCCATCGCGTGCGTTCAAGTGTCCATAACCCTGCGGCCCTTCGCGACCGCGGCGGTCAATTTCGTCACCGGCGTGGCAGAGTCCAGCGAACGGCTGCGCGAATCCATGGCACGCTACCGCAACGATGCAAGCTGCCGCTGGGCCTTCCAGGAAGCCATGGTCGAGAATCGCCGCGAGCTCGCCGCCATCGGCATGGACCCATCCATGGTGGGCGACGTGCAACGTCTGCTCTCGGAGCTCCACTACCCCGACGGCGCGCTCCGTTCAACGCGTTCCCGGCCAGGCAACGTTCGCGCCGAGCAACCGGCCCTGTGGCCCTTCGGCATATCCGGCGACTACCCGATACTGCTCCTGAAGCTGCGCAATGCCGAGGAGATGGACCTGCTGGAAACGCTCCTGAGAGCACATCACTACTGGCGAACCCGCGGCCAACACGTGGATCTGATCATCCTCAACCACGAAGCGTCTACCTACGGCAGCGCGGCCGGTGGGCATATACAGAGCATGATCACCCGATGTCACGGACAGGATTGGCTGTCCCGGCGCGGCGGCATCTTCATTATCAATATGGACCAGGTGAGCGCCACCGACGGCGCGCGGCTGGAGGCCGGCGCGCTGGCCGTCCTGGACAGCAAGCACGGAACGCTCGCGCAGCAACTTCGACAACGGGACCACGCAGTCCATCATCTGCCCCGCCTGGAGCCGACGCTGGCCCCTGTGGGAGAACCACCTGGATCGATACACGTCGAGGGACTTCGATACGAAAACGATTTCGGAGGCTTTTCCTCCGACGGCCGGGAGTACATCGTCTACGGTGAGGATGAACGACGTCCGCCGGCGCCGTGGAGTAACGTTCTCGCGAATCCCCGCTTCGGTTGTCTCACCACCGAGAGCGGCGGCGGCTACACCTGGTTCCTCAATGCGGGCGAGTACCGGCTCACCCCCTGGAGCAATGATCCGGTCTCGGACCCGGCCGGCGAGTCGCTTTATTTGCGCGACGAGCAAACCGTGCAGGTGTGGAGTCCGCTGCCTTTACCCGGACAAAGCGGCGGCTACCGGACTCACCACGGAGCCGGTTACACACGCTATGCGCACCGCAGTCATCAGCTCGAGCAGGAAACCCGCGTATTCGTGCCGCCGGACGACGCGGTGAAGATAATCCGATTGCGGCTCAAGAACCGCGCCGCTCACCGCCGCCGCATTACGGCGACCTACTACGCCGAGTGGGTGCTCGGCGCTCGGCGCTCGCAAACACAGCCCCACATCATGACCGAGTACGACGCAAGAGCGCAGGCGACGTTTGCTAGCTGCTCATGGAATCCCGACTTCGGCGCTTGCGTCGCCTTTCTTGCAGCCAGCCACGCTACCCACGGATTTACCTCCGATCGAAAGGAGTTTCTCGGCCGCTACGGGAGCACGAGCGCACCCGCGGCGCTGGAGCGCGTGGGTCTCGCAGGCCGCAGCGGTTCGGGGCTCGATGCATGCGCGGCCCTGCAGATCCATCTCGAGCTCGATCCTCAGGAAGAAATCACCTGCCATTTCGTTCTCGGTGCCGCTGCCGAACGCAAAACGGCGAGCCGGCTGTGCCGGAAGTATTCACAGGCCACGGCGGCAGACGACGCCTGGACGCGGACGCACGACTACTGGGATGAGCTGTTGGGAACAATCACCGTCAGCACGCCCGAGCCGGCCATGGATCTGCTGCTCAATCGCTGGCTGCTCTACCAGACGCTTTGCGCGCGGATCTTCGCGCGAACGGGCTTCTACCAGTCGAGCGGCGCCTTCGGCTTCCGTGACCAGCTCCAGGACGTGATGGCGTTGCTGCAGGTAAAACCCCTGCTTGCGCGCGAGCAGATACTCGAGGCGGCACAGCGACAGTTCGACAGCGGCGACGTCTTGCACTGGTGGCACCCGCCGTCGGGAAAAGGCGTGCGCACCCGATGCTCTGACGACTTGCTATGGCTGCCGTTCGTGACCGGTGAGTATGTCGACGTCACCGGCGATACGCAGATCCTTGATGAGACCATTCCCTTCCTCTCGGCTCCGCCGCTGGAGGCGGGAGAGGAGGACCGCTATGGCGCATTCGAGGCGGGCGCTGAATCGGCGACGCTGCTGGAGCACTGCCGCCGCGCGCTTCACAAGGGACTCACCACCGGTCCCAACGGCCTGCCCTTGATCGGGGGTGGCGACTGGAACGACGCCATGAACCGGGTGGGCATCGAGGGTCGCGGCGAAAGTGTCTGGCTCGCCTGGTTTGCATGCTCCGCGGCGCGCCGCTTTCTCGATCTTTGCGCAGCAGCCGGCGAAGCGCAGCGCGACAGTAGCGTCGAGAAGTGGCTAGCCGCGGTGCAGGAGGCGTTGCAACACAGCGCCTGGGATGGGGCATGGTATCGGCGCGCATTTTACGACGACGGTACCGCCATCGGCTCGGGGGCATCCGCCGAGTGCCGCATAGACTCCATTTCCCAATCCTGGGCGACACTGTCACGGTCGCCGTCAGAGGACAGGGCGGGGCAAGCTCTCGAGTCCGCCCTCGAGCATCTCATCGACGAGCAACAACGCATCGTCGCTCTGCTCACGCCACCCTTCGATACCGAAGGGCACGACCCGGGCTACATCAAGGCCTATCCGCCGGGAGTCAGAGAGAATGGCGGCCAATACACCCACGCAGCGGTCTGGCTCGCGTGGGCCTTAGCGCAACGGGGCGACGGGGATCGGGCCGAGTGGCTGTTTCGGATGCTGAATCCCATTCTGCGCTGCACCGACAGGGCTGCCGTCCAGCGCTACCGTGTGGAGCCCTACGTCCTGGCAGCCGACGTCTACACCTCCCCGCAACACCTGGGACGGGGTGGTTGGACCTGGTACACGGGATCGTCGGCGTGGTTATGGCGATTCGGCATCGAAGGCCTGCTCGGCCTGCGCCGCTCGGGCGGGGAGTTGATCTTCGACCCCTGCATCCCGAACGAGTGGCCGGGATTCAGCGCGGAGATCCGCGCCGATGGGGCCACGATACACGTGGAGGTGCGCAATCCCCATGCCAGATGCCGGGGCGTACGTGCCCTGGAGCTGGACGATCGAACCATCGCCTCGAACCGGGTTGCCCTCGCTGATGCTGCCGGCCGGCACATTGTCGTTCACATGGGCTAGGGGAAATAACAGTACTGTCCCCGGGATACCTATTGGTCACAGGGGGCGGCCCAGCTGGAAGACGAACACGGGGCCTTCTTGACCCAGATCATCGGCTCGTACCAGAGGCCAGGCGACACCGATGCGGAAGGTGGAGACGCCTCCCCAGCCCAGCTCCAGGGAGGTGAGCAGCTCGAAGCCCGCACCGACCAGGAGATCGTCGGATCGGGCGTCGATGCTCGCATAGCCCGCGTCCACGAAGGTCCCGAGTCGCAGTCGGTGCAGGAAAAAAGGCAGTGATTTGTAGCCGGCCTGCAGGTTCGCCAACGGCCAGAATACTTCCGCGCTGGCGGCAGCGGCGGCGGGTGCTTCGAGCAAGTTGGAGTCGAATCCCCTGACGGGAAAGAGTCGCGTCGGTCTACGAGTAAAGTAGCCTTCGGTAAGGTTGCCGCCGACGCGAAAGGTAGTGTGGCCGATGGTTGGCTTACCCCACGACTTACCGACCATGAGCTGTAGTGAAGTGAGGACCTGGTCACCGAACAGGAAAGTGAGCCCTCCGGACGCGGACTGTCTGCTTTCGGTAAACACTTCAACGTTGCCCCACGCGCGCAGGGCCCCGAAACGTTTGCTGGCGGCAAGGGCAACCCAGACTTCATCGTCCGTGGAACCGCTGCCACTCAGTGGGCTGTAAAGCCGCCAGTTGAGGGACAGATCGACGTCATCGACCACCAGATCAGATCCTGTCGTAGCCCTGAGGATATCGGCATGCTCGACTCTCTCACCGTCGAAAGGGCTCCAGAACAAAGCTACGTCATTGCGCTTCTCGCTGACACTCTGTCCTATCGCGGTCTCATAGCCGAAGGGATATCGCGCATAGCGTGTACCGATGGTCTTCCTCTGAAAGAGCCCCTGCAGGGCAAGAAAATCGCTTTCGAATGAATAGCGAATACCGGCGTCGAACCTGTAGTCACCGGTGACGTCGCGGCCGTCGGTGGCGACTCCGAGCTGAAAATCGGTGATCCCGGCGAAGATGTCCGGTTGGAGATAGTTGGGCCAGAGGCTCTTGAATGGATTGTACGCTTGCGGTTCGATCGCCGGTGGCGCAGTCGTTTCTACGCGGCCGATTTCGGATAGATAGTGCAGTCCAGGAAGATCCGGCAGCGCCGATTCATAACCAAGCATTCGCCATCCCTTTGCCGTGAGTTCCAGATACTTGCCGTCTCTCGGCAAAAGGGCTCCGTGGGTAGCGGAGGTGATGGGCGTATTGTCCGCCTGGTGGATCTGGAACCTTCCTGTCGCATTCGACGCCCACACGAGGGTTTCGCCTTCCCACCACGGATCCAGTTCGATTGAGGGTGACTCCGTCAGCCGGCGCCACTGGCCATCGTAAACCCAGATGTCCCAGTTGCCTCTCAGGTTTGCCGCCACCGCGATGTGGCCGCGCTCGTTCCGAACGGGGCCGGAAAGCTGGATTACGCCGGCGGGTGCGGGGATCTTTTCCACTGCATCCGTATCGGCTTTGCGCACACGTTCCAAGCCACCTTCGCCGTCGTCGGGAAAAACGACTATCCAGCTATTGTGGCCACGACGCCCGACAGCAACGCGCCCAGGTCCCGGATCCCAGAGGGAGTACAACTCCATGGAGCTTTCGACATTGTTCGCGTAGCGGAAGATCTGCGATGTACCGTCATACTCGGAAATCCACAGGGTGCCGGCAGCATCGACATATCCGTATCTACCACGTCGCCCGATACGTAGCTTTCCCGGGAACACACCGGCGTTGTTCCAGTACACCAGGGGTGCACTCCAGTAGCCACTGACGAGCAAACCAGGGGCAGCATCGTTGTCTCTTTCATGAAACGCTTGGAATTCGCCCCACAAAGCGGCACCGGACCTTCCGAATACGTCGATCGCCTTCAGATCGATTTCCCAGGGGACGACGCCGCCACCGTGAGCTTGCAGAAATTCGAGGATCTTGTTCCAGCCGTAATGTTCATGAAGCCACTTTAGAAATGGCCGACCATAGATGCGGTAGGCGTTGTATCCCGGCCAGATCTGCGGATGATGACTGACGATATCGAGGTTGGGGATCGTCGCTACGTCAAAGATACTCGTTTCGATAGGGTCCTGAATGTCCTTTCCCCGGTACAGCGAGTACAAGAGACTGCAGATACCATCGTCCAGCCAGGGAGGAAGAACGCGGTTGGGGGAAATAAGCTCGCCGAATCCTTTGTACAACACACCCGGTATACCGGAGCGGATTCCGTAAATGCCTTGCAGGCACAATCCCTTGAACATGAAATACGCCCAGGGATCGGCATCGATGTAACCGTCCTCCAGCACGCCGGGTGCTCGGAGTGGAATACGAATCTCCTTGTGGGGGATAACATCGACCTTGACTTCCGGGATATCCCGCCAGTCGTCCAGGATGATATGGACCGACGGAGAAATCGGTAGTCCCCTGTCCGCTAGATAACCGACCATGTCCGGAAGCTCCTCGGCCAGGCGTGCCGCCAAGTCTTCCTCGCTCTCCTCGAAGTACAGGTACATACCATTTACCTGCACCTGAACCAGTGGTGATGCACTGCCCGACGGCGCAAAGAGGATAACGATGCAAAGCAGCAGGAAACGCATAGTCTGGTTCGGGAACTTGGTTCTTATGTGCAGCACCGGCATCCGCTGAGTCGAAGGACGACTCGGGCAGTATCGGCGGCGCATGCGTCAGCAAGGGAGACAAGTGTGCAATGTACAGACGTTACCCTGTGACGCGCGACTATCGACTTGAACCACGGAGAGCCGGGGCTGGAGGACTGACGAGACTGTCGTCGGCGCTCACGACGCGGTCACGGCCAGCCCGTTTTGCGGCATAGAGGGCCGCATCCGCGCGCTCGATCACGACTTGCGGGTATTCCGACCCATCGCTGACCGCGATACCCTGACTGGCCGTGACGCGGACGGTCACGCCGCCCGCGTGAACCAGACCACCACCCAAGGCCAACCGCACCCGCTCCGCGATTCGCACGCTCGTTGTGGGCTCGACGGTAGGCAAGATAATCAAGAACTCGTCGCCACCGTAGCGACCTACCGTGTCCATGGAACGCAAAGAGGAACGTATGCGCGCGGCCGCCACTTGTAGGACCTTGTCGCCGGCTCCATGTCCATGACGGTCGTTGATCTCTTTGAAGTGATCCAGGTCGAGCAAAATGACCCCCGCCCGATGCGCGTGGCGACGCGAATGATCGAGGGTACTCTGCAACGTCTCCAATACGCCCCGGCGACTCGCCACTCCCGTCAAAGCATCCGTTGAAAGGACTTGCACGAGCTTTTCTCCGCGAGCGCGGAGTGCCTGTAGAGAACTCTTCAATGCCCCCACACTCGTTCCGTGGTAGGAGTCTATCGCCAGCGAGGTATCCAGGGTCGTGAGCTTGATCACGAGATCTACCAGGGCGCGTCCCCGCCGATCATCTCGAGCGCGAATATGGCTGATGATCAGTTGCTGCAGTAGCCGGCCGGCCGCTACGTACAGGCTCAACGGCACGCCCACCGATGCGTGAATGGCACCGATCCGCACGCGTTCCCGGAAGTAATCGGCGCTCTCGAAATCGACACCGAAACTCAGCAGGTAGCGCCGGTAGGTCATCTTGAGATTCTCGACCTGAGCGCGGTTCGACATGAGAATCGTCTCGAACTCCGGCTCGCTTCGGAGACGTGCGTAGAAGACGTCGACGATGCTCGTCGCGTTTGGTGCGATCACCTCGCACTGCAGCTCCCGTACCAGGCTGTGGTCCTCGCTCGATAGCTCGGCAAGGCGCACGAATTTCCTACGCCCGCTATCGTCGATGTCGAACGGCTGCGTGTCCATCATCTCAGCTACCCGGCCTGCCGGTCCTCCAGCGCTCATATCAAGTATAGGTCGCTATCCCCGGGCCGCGGCCGGCTCGGCTGCCGTCAGGAGGTCGTCGGAGGGCCGTCACAGCCGTTGTCGCTGTAATTCGTGTAAATCCTCACCCTGCCGTCGACTGTCTCCACGCGACCCCTTATCCCCCCTGCCCCGCTCTCTTCGCCTCTTCTCAGTCAATTGACCTGAATCAACACGCTCCCTGGGAGGCACTGCACAAGATCCGCAATGGTCACCCGTGCTCGCTCGCGGCCCGCCCTTCAAACCACCCCGT
>Ga0255058_10001080_pt1 | contig 15539 bp, 15 predicted proteins | sample Cases_109_9_MG_FD_188637 | JGI IMG/M metagenome (GOLD analysis project Ga0255058, IMG submission 188637) | Seawater microbial communities from Amundsen Gulf, Northwest Territories, Canada - Cases_109_9 | ecosystem: Environmental > Aquatic > Marine > Gulf | place: Canada: Northwest Territories... | reverse complement strand
GGCGGCAAAACCTTGTCCCAACGGGCCGGTTGTGGTTTCAACTCCCGGCGTAAGACCGTATTCGGGATGACCGGGAGTTTTACTTTTCCATTGCCTAAAATTTTTTAGATCATCCAAGGTCAAATCATACCCTGTTAGATGAAGCAGGGTATAGAGCAACATGGAACCATGTCCGGGAGAAAGGATAAATCGATCCCTGTCCGGCCATTTTGGATTTACGGGATTATGGCGCAAAAAACGCGTCCATAAAACATATGCCATTGCCGCGGCACCCATCGGCATCCCTGGATGCCCTGAATTAGCCCTTTCAACACCATCTACTGATAACATCCGAATGGTATTCACGCATAAATTGTCAATCTCCATCATCCTTTTTCTCCTTTATTTGTATTTAGCCCTCTTCGGCTTTTAGCTTTTTAATAATCTTGGGAATCAAAAAAGAAAAGATAAAAAGGGCGATAGAGAAAAAGACTTTCAAAGAAATGAGCTCTCCCCAGTTTCCCGAAGTCCAGACATCCTTTAGCGTCCCGACAAAAAAGGTAAAGATAAAGGTCCCAACAATAATGCCCAGCCCGGTTCCAAAGACATAGTCTCTGAAATGAACTTTGGTAAGCCCCATCCCGAAATTCATGGGTGTGAAGGGAAAATAAACCAATCGCAAATAGAGAACAGTGGCAAAACCGTTTCGCTCAACGGCATCGTCGTACTTTCTAAGTCGATCGCCGATCAACGATGCAGCAAACTCCCTGCCCAATGTCCTGCCAATAAAAAAGGCAATACTTGAACCGAACATGGCGCCAAACCAGACATATAAAAAACCCCAATATGCGCCGAATATCGCGGCCCCCAAACCGGTCAGCAATGTTCCCGGGAGAAATAGGCAAACACCGACAGTATAGATCAGAATATAGACAACCGGCGCCCAGATTCCCGCGATTTTTAAAAAATTACCCAAGGCCTCCGGTGTGAGGTAACTTTGAATCGGCGTGAAACGGATCAAGAAAATGGCGCCTGCGATAAACACCAAGAGAAGGATCGCTTTAATCGCTGCTTTTGAAAAGCTTCTCGGTGGGGGATGTATGGTTTCGTCCATTTTGTTCTCCTTACAGGATGTTAGATATCAGTTTTTGAAGGTTTAAAAATCGGTTATCGCGGATTCAATGGGGGAGAGTGGTGTGAGGAGATTTATTTTATTCTCCACAGGCTCTTCCTTTCAGGTTGAAAAAGAATTTGAGGCCCTTTTTAACCTTATCGGAGAAAATCTTTGGAGAAAAAAATGTCCCGGCAACTTTTTTATTGATTTCACCCAATGTCGGATATGGATGTACTGCGGCAGCCAAGGTCGACAACTTCACTTTTCCGTTCAACAGCGCCACCCACTCACTGATCAGATCTCCTGCATGCGGTCCTAAAATCTGTACCCCGAGTGGTTTTTCTTTTTCATTTAAAATCATCTTGATCGTCCCTATTTTTTCACCCTCTGCCAAGCTCCGATCATTATCCTTGAACGCCTCTGTCCAGACCGAATATTTGATGTCAGCGGCTTTTGCCATTTTCTCATTCATTCCAATACTTCCGAGTGCGGGGTCGGAATAGGTGCACCATGGGAGAAAAGTATAGTCTGTTTTGCGCGGAAGATGGAATATGGCATTACTGATGACGATTCCCCCTTCATAACCGGCTGCATGGGTAAACTGAAAGCCACCGTTAGCATCCCCGGCAGCATAAATGTGTTTCCGGCTGGTTCTCAATCGATGATCGACTTTGACACCACTTCGATACAGTTCAATACCGATATCTTCAAGACCCAAGTCCTTTGTATTGGCCTTTCTTCCCATGGCAACCAGTATTGTTTCTGCTCTCAGGTCGGTCGTATTTCCGTTGCCCGCCTTTATGACCACCTTTTTTTCAGCTCCGAGATCTTCTACAGATTCAATTGAGATATTGAGATGGAAGACAACACCTTCAGAGCGCATGACATTCATGACGCTATCAGCCATGTCCTTGTCCTCTTTCCCCAGAATCTGATCGGCACGATCCACAACATTTACATCGGTACCCAAACGACAAAATGCTTGTCCCATCTCCGTACCGATTGGACCGCCGCCTAGAATAATCATCGATTTTGGCAGATGATCAAGATAAAAAATTTCCTTGTTGGTAATAAAAGGGGTGTTATCAAGACCTTTTATTGACGGAGCGACCGGCGAAGAGCCGGTGGCGATAACCCAGTTTTTAGCTGTGTAACGTTTTCCATTTAATTGAATCGTATGTGGGTCTGCAAATTTGGCTTCCCCAAATTCCACCTGGGCCCCAAGCCTGCAAAACCTTTCCTCAGAATCATGCTGCTGTATCACCGAGATAACCGATTGAATCCTTTTAGACACTTCTCGAAAATCGACAGGCGGTACGTCAATACCGGGAAGCCCGAATTTCCCGGAATGCTTCATCAAGTGGTAAACATATGCCGTTTTGATAAGGGTTTTGCTCGGAACGCACCCAAAATGCAAGCAATCACCGCCCAGTTTTTTCTCCTTTTCAATGAGAAGCGTTTTGGCTCCCAGTTGAGCAGCAGCGGAAGTAACGGTCAGTCCAGCTGCCCCTCCCCCGATAACGCCCATATCGAATTCATAAACACCCATGGCGCTCTCTTTCATTTAAAGAAATATTCATTTTTCAATCAGTAGTTTGTTGTTTAAAGACCAATCGTATTTCAGGTACTTGATTTTGAGTGTTCCCTTTTTAGCGATCAGCTCCTTTTTAAAATCTCCATCTGCATATTTTAAGAGAAACCCGACCACGTCGTTATTAAAGTCCTCGGGAAACCATTTAAATATCTTGCTGACATAAAGCGTTCCGGATTCGATCCGGTTTTCCAAAGAATTATTAATAAACGATCTGGCTGAGTTGTCGAGCTGTTTATCCAGGTCCTTTCCTCGATAGGGCTCAGAGATTAGCGGCGGACAACTTTTCGATGCGCAATTAATGGCAAAGTGAACCCTGGGGTCTTTGAACCGCGCTCTGAGTATCTTGTGTTCAATATCATCCAGGGTGATAATATCCCCATCGATACGACAGATTTTTTTCTTCCACGGCGTTTTGAAAAGACTGCCCAAATCCTTGATCGATTTAATTCCGGGATAACCGCCCAGGATTAACTTGATGGTCCAGGCATTATATGCATTTACATAAAAGGCAAACTGTTCATTCGGGGTGAGTGCATCAGGGTCTATTTTTTCAAGGACCTTGAGATATTGGTTCAGACTTTCTTCGTCTGTTTTTAAACCCTGGTAATTCACAACGCTATTTTTTACATATTTTTCCAGCAACAATGTCCAGATGCTGTTGTCGACTGTCGTTTGGGACCGGCTTGACGATACCAAACCGATTGGCCCAAAAGACAGATAAAACGATAGCATAAGGCTTAGCCAGAAGCTTTTTTTCATCATCGTTTATCCCGCTAGTTTTTTTGTTAAAGTTGCCACATGCTTTCCTTGAAAACGGGCCGCGTCGAGTTCGTTTTCGCTCGGCATCCGTTCGCCCTGTCCGCCGGTAACTGTGGTTGCCCCGTAAGGAGAGCCTCCTGTTATTTCATCGATACGCATCTGGCCCTGGAACGTATAGGGGAGCCCAACGACAACAAATCCTTGGTGGAGAAGGGTGATGTGAAAACTGAGTATTGTAGATTCCTGCCCACCGTGCTGGGTCGCCGAACTCGCGAACACACTACCGACCTTACCGACAAGGGCTCCCTCTGCCCAGAGCTGCCCCGTCGCATCTAAAAATTGGCGCATCTGTCCGCACATATTACCAAAACGGGTCGGTGTGCCAAATATGATTGCGTCTGCTGAAGCAAGCTCATCAACCGCGCAAACCGGTATGTGGGAAAATGATTTCTGGGCGTCAAGGGCACCCATATTTGTAAGAACTTCTTCAGGAAGGGTTTCGGGGACCCGCTTTAAAGTCACTTCCCCACCGTTGACTTTTCTTGCACCTTCTGCGATTGCCTCCGCCATTCGGTGTATGTGTCCGTACATGGAGTAGTATACAATCAATATTTTCATGGTGTTTCTCCTTGTTTAAATTTCAAAGAATTCATACGCTGTCATTTTAAAATATAATTATTAACGAACCGATTCAAGGTTTGGCCAAATAGAGCCTTTTGAATCGGCACATCGAGCGCATTCCCCATGGATTGTCAAAATGCAGCAAAGATCCCGACATTCGGGGGTGCGGGGTTCTTCAAATTGCCTTTGCAGTCAGAATATAAGTTCATGTGGAAAGGTGTCAATGTGTGGGGGAATCACCTCGGTTGGGTCCGTGATCTCTCTATTTTGATTTTATGAAAAAATATGTTAAGAAAACCCCTGTACGGCTTTGGGCCGGCGCCACCAACCACACAGCGGTTCGCCCTTTTCCGAAGGCGATACCTAGTAAAATCCGAGGTGCCAAAATTGAGCAAAATATAGCCAAATCGTGAGGAGGTAACCTATGGGAAAATTATTTTTAGTGGTCGGTTTTGTATGTGGCGTGTTTGCGTTTGCTGGATTTGCCCAGGAGAATTATGAAACGGATTCCATCAAAACATCTGCCGGCAACCTGGAGATCACATTTATCGGCCATGGCACCCTGATGTTTACATTTGGGGGGACCGTCATACATGTTGACCCCTGGAGCCGATTGGCCGATTATTCAAAGATGCCGAAGGCGGATATTATCCTGTTGACACACCATCACCGCGACCATTTTGATCAGGTGGCAGTAGAAAGATTGCTTACCGAAAAGACCACCTTGATATTAACGGAAACCTGCTCCGAGAAAATCAAGGGCGGCGTGGTGATGAAAAATGAAGATTTAAAGACGGAAAAGGGGCTGAAAATAGAGGCTGTACCTGCCTATAATCTTGTTCATATGCGTAGCGAGGGGATCCCTTTTCACCCAAAAGGCGTAGGGAATGGATATGTTATCACCTTCGGAAACAAAAGAGTTTATGTAGCAGGGGATACGGAAAATATTCCGGAAATGAAAAGTTTAGAGAAAATCGATATAGCGTTTTTGCCGATGAACCTGCCATATACCATGACACCGGAGATGGTTGCCAGCGCTGCAAAGATGTTTAAACCAAAAATCCTTTATCCCTATCACTACGGCAAAACGGATGTATCCAAAATTGTCAATCTGCTCAAAGAGGAAAAGGAGATTGAAATCCGCATCCGAAAGATGAAGTAGGTTTGAACCAATAATGACGATACGATTATGGCTCCGGGGAGGGTTATGACCTATCGTTATAAACAATTTTACCGCCGACGACGGTCATTTTTACCCGGCAGGTGGGAATTTCTTCCGCCGGCAACTTCATCGGGTCTTTATCCAATATAACCAGATCAGCCCGTTTCCCCGCCTTCAGGGATCCGGCATCTTTTTCCTCAAAGGAAAAATAAGCCGCCTCTCGGGTGTAAAGCTTCAAGGCCTGTTCAGCTGTAATGGCTTCTGAGAGCCCAATCGCTTTTCCGCTGCCCGTCCTCCTGCAGATAGCATCGCGAATACCGATGAGAGGGTTGGGGTCCGCCACAGGGCAATCGGAGGAGAGGGCCAATTTTATGTTTCTTTTCAAAAGGGTTTGAAAACGATAGAGGTTTTGGGAACGAACCGGGCCGTAGGCTTCTATGAATCCATCACCGAGGAGCGAGAAGAAATTGGGTTGACTGGTAATTTGCAAGCCCAATGTTTCTACACGATCGATCTGTGTGTCGGTTAGGTTTCCGGCGTGAACGATATGATGGCGAAGCGGGTTGCCATTTATCATGACCCGCTCAAAAGCCTGAAGGAGCATGTCCAGGGCACGATCTCCCTGTGCATGTACCGATATCTGGTATCCTGCCCGGTCAAATTTCTCGATTTCATGGTTGATGCCCGCCTGATCGTAATTGAGAATGCCGGTTCCGCCTCCACCGCCTACATAGGGCTCAAAAACCGCTGCGGTCCGGCTGCTCATTCCCCCGTCAAGGAATATTTTGATGGCCCCGATCTTGATCCATTCCGAACCAAAACCCCGGCGGATTCCAGTCGACAGGAGAGAGTCCGCCCAATGGTTGAGGGTGTATGCATAGAGGCGGAAAGGAAAAGATCCGGCTTCGGCCGCCTCCTGGTAGGTACGAAGCGTCAAGGGGTCAACAAATGGATCGTGGGCGCCGACAAGACCGAGTCGGTGGTAGTATGCCGCACAGCGGCTCATCATTTCAGCCCTTCCTTTGTTGTCATATTCGGACATCATTTTCCCGTAGATGGAGGGCCGGCTGAAAAAAACAGGGCCCATGAAAGCCGATTCGCTTAAAATTCCGTTCGGATTCCCGCTTTCATCCCTTTGGATCTTTCCGCCGGACGGATCGGGTGTTGCCTTTGTGAAACCCAACTCCTTTAGGGCAAGGCTGTTGACAACCGCTCCGTGGACAGAAACGTGGACCAGGCAGATCGGATGTTTCTCTGATGCCCGATCCAGGTCGTCCCGGGTCAGCTCTTTTTTGTCGTCAAGCATATAAGATGCGTATCCCCAACCCATCACCCATTTCCCGGGCGGTGTATTTTCAGCTTTTAGCCGGAGGGCTTCCAGCACATCCCCGGACCGCACACATCCGCCAGCCGGTCGACAATCCGCCTGGTCGATGAGCAGTGCATAAAGACAGAAATGATTATGGGTATCAATAAAACCGGGAAGTAGGGTCTGGCCCTTGAGATCGATGAGCTCGGTCGTGGGAACGGCCAGATTTTCAATCTCCTGCCTGTCTCCGATTCGATATATCCGACCGAATTGCACGGCCACCGCCTCGGCGGAGGGTGTTTGATCTTCCATCGTTAAAATGTTTCCATTGGTAAAAATCGTATCCATGTTTTTCCCTCCGCATCCTCAACCGGTTTTATCCTTCTTTGCCTGAACACATTCTAACCTTCCACCATCTCTGAGCGCTTCCAGACACTTGTTGCACGAAATACATGCAGCTCTATGGCGATTCCCTTTTTTCCATTGGTTGACCATATCGGGTTCCCTTATAAATGGCCGGCACAATGAGATAAAATCCGCCTCCCCTTTTTGGATTACCTCTTCCATAAGGTCATATGTCCTTAGGCCGCCCACGATCATCGTGGGAACGTCCACTTCAGATTTAACCGCTTTACACCAATTCCGGTAATAGGCCTCCTGATCAAGGTTCTTGACATTGGTGCGAAATTCGGTTTCCTTGTATGATCTCCCTCTCAGTCCCAGGCTGATTTCCAGCGCCTCATATCCCCATTGGGCAAGGAGCTTGGTAGCAACCTTCCCCTCTTTAAACTCAAGTCCACCTGGAAAGCCGTCCTGGACACCGATTTTGATGAGCACCGGATAATCCTTTCCGGCCTTTGCCTTTATATTTTTATATATTTCCTGGTGGAAGCGAAGCCGGTTCTGCAACACACCCCCCCATTGATCCTCCCGGCGATTTGTATACGGAGAAAGAAATTGGCTCGGCAGATAGCCATGGGCACCGTGAAGCTGAACTGCGTCAAAACCCGCCTTTCTGGCTCTTTTTGCTGCGTCGCCATAGGCATCGATGATTTCCCAAATTTCATCCTCATTCATTTGCCTGGATTCTCCATCAAAATATGGATCATCCGGGACGACCGATGGCCCTATGGCTTGAAAATCTTTACCCGTAAAAAATTTTGCTGCCTCCCGTCCTCCGTGAAAAAGTTGTAAAGCAATTTTTGCCCCCCGAACGTGAACCGTATCTGTCAACCGTTTAAACCCCGAGATAACATCGTCTATTGCTATGGAGTTTTGAAACAGAAGGCTCTGACCGGAAGAGTGGACATGTGTGATGCCGGTGATAATCAGGCTGACGCCACCTTTCGCAAGATCTGCAAACAGTTTGAGCTGGTATTCCGTTACATGGCCGTCTCTATCTGCGCAGCCGTCATAGGTAGCTGACCGGACAAACCGGTTCTTAAGATCCATATTCTCTATTTTCATCGGGTCAAATAAAATGCTCATTTATTTTTCTCTAAATTGAGAGGTTTCAACCAATCGGTTTAAGCATAGGGAATACATGGGCTTTAAAAGATGTTCACCGATCCTTCTCAGGCAGGATTGAGCTGGCTTGGAATCCCGCTTACAGCTGGGCTATAGGCCATTAGATGGGGTTCGGCCTATTATTCCATTTTTACTTCAGGCAGGTGAACCACCAAAACGGGCTTTTTACATCGCTTTACAACCCGCCTTGAGATACTTCCCACCATCACGCCGGTCATGATCCCATGCCCGCGGGCACCCATCACTACGAGGTCGTAATCACCGGCATCAGCCTGGAGGAGAATTTCTTCGGCCGGATTGCCTGTCTTGACAATAATCTCGTCCGTAATAAAAGAACAGGAAGGAACTTCGGTACTCGCTTCCGAACAAAAAGACTTGATACGGTCTTTGATCTCGTCAAAGACTCCCTGCTCTTTCCTTTGCCTGAGTTCATTCCACTCTTCTTCACCAATGATGCCGGTCACCAGGCTATAACTGGTGGGTGAAACATGCAGCACATGCAGAATGGTGATCGTGGCACCATAACGATTGGCCAGACTCATCGCATATCCAAATGCGTATTTGGCGTTCACGGAAAGGTCGGTGGTATAGAGTATTTTATTAATTTCAGGAATCATGCTTGCACCTCCTAGCCATCGGTTCGCATCCGAAAAATCGGATTATAATAAAATATAATGAGAAAAGCAGTACGGATCAAGGAAAAGGTGTTATCAGCACTATGATTTCTTCAAAAAAAGGGCTATAAAAAGAAAACGGGTACTTAAAGCCCGGCAATGATCAATATATCTCTCTAATGAAACGGATATGTCACAAACCAGCCAAATTATTTTAAGTCTATTTGTTTTAGTCGGGTTTTATTTTATGACCAAAAAGATATATGCTTGGAGAATAAAACGAGCATAGCTAAAACCATCTTGCAGCTTAAGATGAGGGATTTTAGACCCAAAGCGATCGAGCATCTGATTATTCAGCACATCGTGGGCAAGACGGAAATCGGCAGAGATTACCTTAAAAAAGAAAAAACAATGGAGAAAAGCCCGGTTGACAAAGTTGGGGACATCTTATAAATACAGGTGGATTTTTTCAGGGCATTGACCGCTCAGCCTCTATGGGTGACCGGTAAAAAACAGTTCGATTTTAAGGAGAGATTTCAGCATGATGGACGTTCAAAATATAATTATCATCAACGGGAATGAATTTTCTTTTGACACCGGGGAAACGATTCTCCAAATCGCCAATCGTAACCATATAGATATCCCCACGCTTTGTCATCTCAAAGGTGCCACCCCAACCGGTTCATGCAGAATCTGTGTCGTTGAGGTAGAGGGAGCGCGTGCCCTGGTGGCCTCGTGTGCCGCTCCGGCCGCTAACAACATGGTGGTCCGCACCGAATCTCGCCAAGTGATCGAAGCCAGGAAAATGCTGATCGAGCTTCTTTTGTCATCGGGTAATCACAACTGCTCGATTCGGGGTTCAGATGGAGACGACTGGACCCAATTCCAGCTCAAGGTTCATATGGAAGATGGCAGCAGCGAATTGTGCCCGGTCTGGGGTGATTGCCGGTTACAGGACCTTGCATACCGGTATCAGGTATCTGGCGAGAAGTTTTCAGCAACTGAAACCGCGTATCCGATGGAGACGGTTAATCCATTCATTGTCAGGGATTTTTCAAGATGTATCAACTGCGGTCGATGTGTTCAGGCTTGTAATGAAATCCAAGTCAACCATGCCATCAATTTCGGATACAGGGGGTCAAAAACCAAAATCATTGCTGCGGGGGACAGACCGCTTAAAGATTCAGACTGCATCTTTTGCGGGGAATGTGTCCAGGCGTGCCCCGTGGGGGCGCTTGTCGAAAAAGAGATGCGGTATAATGTTCGGCCATGGGAAACAAAACAGGTCCGAACCACTTGCAGCTATTGCGGTGTCGGGTGCCAGCTTTATCTGCATGTGAAAGAAAATCGAGTGGTGAAGGTTACCGGTGTGGAGGATGTTGTACCTAATTCAGGCAGCCTTTGCGTAAAAGGGCGATTCGGATTCGATTTTATCAACTCACCCGAACGCCTGAAGACGCCTTTGATCAAGGAGAATGGGACCTTTCGAGACGCGACGTGGAAAGAAGCAATTGATCTGGTGGCAAGCAGATTCAAAGAGATTAAAAATGAACACGGGTCTGACAGTATCGGCGTGTTGACCTCTGCCAGAATTACGAATGAAGAGAACTACATCGCACAAAAATTTGTCCGTGCCGTATTGAAAACCAATAACATTGACCACTGCGCCCGCCTCTGACATTCTTCTACTGTGGCCGGTCTGGCTGCGGCATTCGGGAGCGGGGCAATGACAAACACCATCGGGTGTATCGAAAAAGCAGATGTTATTCTCATCACAGGATCCAATACCACCGAAAACCATCCGGTGTTGTCAAACTTTGTCAAACGGGGGGTCACTTTCAAAAAAACCAAACTGATCGTGGTAGATCCCAGGCGAATCAAAATTTCAACCTTTGCCGATCAATGGCTGAGGCCCAACCTCGGAACAGACGTGGCGTGGATTAACGGTTTAATGCATGTTATCATCGAGGAAGAACTCTTTGACAAGGATTTTGTAACCAATCGAACCGAAAAGTTTGATGAATTAAAAGATATTGTCAACAAATTTACTCCCGAATTTGTAGAGGAAATTTGCGGCATTCCTGCACAGAGCCTTATTGACGCCGCCAGACTCTATGCCGGTGAAAAGACCGGGAGCATTCTTTACTGCATGGGAATCACTCAACATACCACCGGGACCGACAACGTCAAATCCCTGGCAAACCTTGCTATGCTTTGCGGCAATCTGGGTATGGAAGGGGGAGGAGTCAACCCTTTGAGAGGACAGAACAATGTCCAGGGGGCCTGTGACATGGGTGGTCTCCCAAATGTGTTTTCAGGGTATCAGGCGGTTACGGATTCTGAGCTGAGAAAGAAAATGGAGGATGCATGGGGGGTCACCGATCTCCCTAAAAAAGCGGGTTTGACCGCCACAAAGATGATCCCGAGTGCATATGACGGGAATATGAAGGCGATGTATATTATCGGTGAAAATCCGCTCGTTTCTGATCCGGATCTGAATCATGTGGAAAAAAGCCTATTGAACCTCGACTTTTTAGTGGTTCAGGATATCTTTTTATCTGAAACAGCCGTAATAGCCGATGTTGTGCTTCCTTCTGCTTGTTTTGCGGAAAAGGATGGGACCTTCACCAACACAGAGAGAAGAGTTCAAAGGGTCAGAAAAGCGGTAGATCCCCCTGCAGAAGTATGGGAGGATTGGAAAATCATTTGCGAAATCGGAACCCTTATGGGGTATCCGATGTCATATGCGAACAGCAGTGACATCATGGAAGAAATATCGAGGACCACGCCGTCCTATGCCGGAATCACCTTTGACCGTATCGAACAGGAAGGAATTTGCTGGCCATGTCCGAATAGGGAGCATCCGGGAACGCCGATTTTGCATCGCGATCAGTTCACCCGCGGCAAGGGGCTTTTTCATGCCATTGATTACCGTCCGCCGGCCGAGGAAACAAGCAAGCAATACCCCATGTATTTAACCACCGGCCGTCTCCTCTACCAATACCACACGGGCACGATGTCGATGAAAACTGCGGGGCTCAACGAGCGTGCTCCGGAAAGTTTTGTTGAAATTTCTCCCAAGGATGCCCGAGCCCTTGAGATTGAAGATGGAACCATGGTCGATATTGCTTCCAAAAGAGGGAAAATAATTGCGCGTGTCAAGGTGTCCCACAAAGCCGTACCGGGTACGGTTTTTATTCCCTTCCATTATGCCAGGGCGGCTGCCAACAAACTCACAAACGCTGCTCTGGACCCTGTTTCAGGGATTCCGGAATATAAGGTGTGTGCGGTAAGCCTATCGAAAGCCGCATAACCAGGGTGAGCCTACCAGTCTTCGGCTTCGCTTTCTATTCCTTTTCCAACCGTTCATTCAGATAGGTGTAAATGTCTGTCACCTTCAGATCCTGATCCATCGTGCCTAGGGCACACATCAGGTGGATCTGGCATTTGGGGCAGGCGGTGACCAGGGTCTGTGCCCCTGTTTGAATGGCCTCCTGTAGGCGTTCTACTTGCATCGCTTTGGAACAACTGGAACACTCCATCCATGCGCTGGTCCCGCAACAGAGCCCGTTTTCCCTGTTTCGTTCCATTTCGATCAGTTGAGTTTCAGGAAAAAGCTGCAAAAGCCGGCGTGGTGGTTCATAAATCCCCGAGCAGCGACCCAACCGGCAAGGGTCCTGATAGGTAACCACATCTTTGGAAAGCGGCTGAAAGGAAACCCCGGCATTCGGTAGTTCACGGGCTAAAAACTCTGTCATGTGGAGCACTTCAAAGGGGAGCTCACCAACATATTTCGGATAGTGCTCCTTGAATGTGAAATATCCTTCCGGGCAACTGAAGAGAACTCGTTTTGCCCCGGTCGCCTTAATTGTTTTAAGATTCCACTCGGCCAATTTGTTGAAAGTGGTTTCATTGCCGCACCACAACGCATCGTGCCCGCAGCACCGCTCATCATTACTGATCACCGGTTCAATTCCCATTTTGTTTAGCAATCTGAGCACACTTCGTGCGATATTGAGGGGGGAAAGACCGAGGTACCGAAACGTAATATCAAAGAAAGGGAGACACCCCACAAAATAAAAATAGTCTCCTTTATTTTTGAAAACCCCTGCCGATTCCGCCCATCCGGTGCGTTGTTGCTTGATATTATGGGTTTGAAGGCTTGCGGCCAACTGCAGAACTCCATGATGACTTTCCCTTGGGAAATTTCCTGTTTTCCGGGCCTTCTCCCGGTGCAGGCGGATAAATTCCGGAAAATCAATATCTACGGGACACCGCTCGCTGCAGCGAGCGCAGCTGAGACACGCCCACAGTTCCGGGCTTTGAAGCAGGCCCCCATCCTGTTTCATCGTGGATCGTCTGATCATCTGCCGTGGTGAAAAGGTGGGAAGCTCCCGGCTGATGGGACAGCTTCCGGTACAGATACCGCACTCCATGCAGTAATCAATTTGTGTTTTTGTCAGTTTCATTTTCTGCTTCATAGAGCGAGATCCATCTCAGGCGGATTCTGTGGCATCGTTCTTTTTTTCCGGGGGCAAAGTTTTACCAAGCGTTTTGATCAGCTGAACAAAGCCACGCATCTCCTCGGCAAACTCCGCTCCTTCAGACGCTGAAATCCATTTCAAATGCAAACGTTTTGGATCGATCCCGAGAAGGACAAGGAATTCACGGGTTTCCTCAACCACTTTCTGGCATTTCTTATTACCGTCCAGGTAATGACAATCCCCTAAATGTCATCCGGATACTATGACACCATCCGCCCCCTTATCAAAGGCATCGAGCAGAAAGCCATGATTTACCCTTCCTGAACACATTAGACGAATCAGTCGGACATTCGAGGGGTACTGCATCCGCGAAACCCCTGCCAGATCAGCACCGGCATAGGCGCACCAGTTGCATACAAACGCCACTATCTTCGGTTCTTCGGAAAAAAACATATCGATGGTCCTTATTTTATAGTCAAAACTTCTCGACCTATCACCCGATCGATTTGATCATCGCATGGACCTGATCATCCTGAAAATGGGCCAGTGACGACGCCCCTGTGGGGCATGCCACATTACAAGCACCACAGCCGGTGCATAATACTTCGGATACCACTGCCTGCTGTTTTCCATCCACTTCTTTTACTTGAATCGCTTTGAAAAGACACGTGTCCTCACATTCTCCACACCCTCGGCAGAGATGGGGATCGACATGGGTTATCACGGCTTCGGCCATCATCTCCTTTTTAGAAAGGATTGAACAGGCCCTTGAGACCGCGCCGTGGGCCTGGGCAATGGCCTCATTTGCAAATTTAGGGCCATGGGCAAGGCCACATAGAAAAAAGCCGGCTGTTGCAAAATCAAGGGGTCTGAGTTTGACATGTGCTTCCATAAAAAATCCATCTTCTTCAAAAGGAAGCCGTGCGACTTCCGATAGTTGCTTGCTTTCCGGTCTCGGTCGGATGGCTGCACTCAATACCAGAAGATCTGCCTGCAATTTCACCGGTATCTGAAGATGCTGATCAAAAACCAAAATTTCAAGCGCATCGCCGTTGGACGTTACAGTCGGTTTTTGATCTATTTCAAAACGGAAGAAACGAACTCCCTTTTTTCGCGCTTTCGTATAGGACAATTCTTTTAAACCAAATGTACGAATATCTCTGTATAGAACTGAAACCCGGGTATCTGGATTTAGTGCTTTCAGCCTCAAGCTGTTCTTCATCGCAGCGGTACAGCAGATCCGGCTGCAATAGGGATGCTCCGGCTCCCGGGATCCTACGCATTGGATCATCACCACTCGTCGAAACTGTTTGGCTTCATCTGGTTTTTTTACCAGCAACTTTTCAAACATCTTTTGGGTTACCACTTTGGGATGCTTGCCGTAAAGAAACTCTGTCGGCTGATATTCCTCTCCACCGGTGGCAACAATCACAACTCCATGGGAAATATTCTGAATCTTTCCCATTACACTGAGCGCAGTGCTAAAATTGCCGCAACTGCCGGTAATCGATTCCACATGGGACTCTTTATAAACCGTGATTAAAGAATTATTCTCGACCTTCCCGATCAGTTCCTTAAGGTGCTCGGCGGGTTGGGCCCCGTCCTCTGTATAGAACAGCGTCTGGGCATTTCCCCCTAACTCAGCGGTCCGTTCGGCCAAAACAACAGAAAATCCTTGTTCCGCCACGCCGAGGGCCGCCGTTAGACCCGCTAATCCTCCTCCAACCACCAGCGCCCGCTGGATCACTTCATAGGTGGTGTTGTGCAAGGGTTGCAGAAGTCGAGAACGGGCGATAGACATTCTAACCAGGTCTTTTGCCTTGGCGGTAGCAGCTTCCGGGTTTAACCGATGTACCCAGGAATCCTGTTCACGAATATTGGCTATCTCGAAGAGGTAAGGATTGAGCCCCGCCTCTCGCAAGGTGTTTTGAAAGAGCGCTTCATGGGTTCGAGGTGTGCATGCTGCGACCAGGACCCGGTTAAGACGGTGTGTTTTTATTGCCTGTTTTATTTCCTGCTGCTGATCGGTGGAACAGGTAAACATGCAATGGGTCGCATAGGCCACATGGGGGAGCGACCTTGCATAGTCGGTAACCGTTTCGACATCGACCACGCCCGCTATATTGATTCCGCAGTGGCAGACAAAGACTCCAATCCGTGGGTCTTCCCCTGTCACATCGCGTTCAACAGGGAGGGCTTTTGATTCAATCATGGATCCTCTTTCATCGGCGAGCAATGCCGTGGCTCGTGCTGCTGCACTGCCGGCCTGCTGGATTGAATCCGGAATATCTTTGGGGCCCTGGGCCGCCCCGCACACGTAGATTCCAGGACGGGAGGTAGCCACCGTATCGAGGGGATCTGTTGTGATAAAGCCCC
>Ga0255058_10001079_pt1 | contig 15546 bp, 10 predicted proteins | sample Cases_109_9_MG_FD_188637 | JGI IMG/M metagenome (GOLD analysis project Ga0255058, IMG submission 188637) | Seawater microbial communities from Amundsen Gulf, Northwest Territories, Canada - Cases_109_9 | ecosystem: Environmental > Aquatic > Marine > Gulf | place: Canada: Northwest Territories... | reverse complement strand
GGGCTTTGCCTGGCAGCGAACTACCGGGACGGTATCTCGATACGCGATCGCATCGTCTGCGGACACGCCATCGCGAGGCGCGTATGCAGCGCGCTCGGTCACCGTAGCCCTGGGGGAATGAATGCGACCATGGCCGAAAGTCCGGGTATGGCTGGATAGGACCAGGTTTCTCTCACCGCCGCAGGCGCGCACGGAAGTCGCCCGCGAGTGACAATGGTTGGAGCAGTGTCGATGGATAAGAGCGAACTTGCCGAACAGCCACTTGCCGCGCTCGAGGAGGCCGCGGAGCGGCGCCAGAGTACCGCGCCTGAAAGTGCGCCGGGATTCGAGTCCAGGGATGGACGAGTTAGGGCGAAGCAGGACGCCAGAGCCGTGCTGAAGGAACTGAACGCGGTACTCGCGGACCTCGACGCAACGCGTGCCGAGCTGCATGAGAAGGACGAAGCGCTGGCGGACTTGCGTTCGGAGCTCGATGGCCAGCACCAGCAGCTGCGCGAGCTTGCCGAAGAGGTGCGCACCGACGAGCGCTTCCGCGTCGCCGCCGAGTCCGCTCCCTGCGCTCTGGTGATAGTCGACCAGGCGGGTGAGATCGTTTTCGCCAACGCGCAGGCGGAATCGCTTTTCGGCTTCCGGCACGACGAGCTGATGGGCCTCGCTATCGAACTGCTGCTGCCGAAAGGCTTTCGCGGCAAGCATGTCAAGCAGCGCACGGAGTTTCTTTCCGGCTCTCGGGCTGCCAGACACATGGGGGCGGGGCGCGACCTGTGCTGCCTGCGTAAGGATGGCAGCGAGTGTCCCGTGGAAGTCGGACTCACTCAAATCGAAACTTCGGAGGGTAGATTGGTTCTGAGCTCTATCGTCGATATCAGCGAACGCAGACGATTGGAGCAGCAGCTCGAGGACCGGAACCGCGAGATCTCCAGGAGCCAGACACTGGCCGGGGTGGGGCGCATGGCAAATATGGTGGCCCACGATCTGCGCAATCCCCTGTCGTCGATCAAGATGAGCTTGCAGATTCTCGGCAGACAACCCGCGTTGCACTCGGGCGACGAAGAGCGCGAGCTCAAGGAGATCGCACTGGACCAAGTGCGCTACATGGAGGGCATTCTCGTCGACCTGCTCGACTATTCCCGCGAGAGCCCGCTGAAGCCCGAATGGCTGCACATCGACAAGCTGCTGGAGGCGGCGACGCTCATCGTGCAGAAGACTATCGAGGAACGCGGGGCACATGTGACTACCCGTTACCAGTCGGGATTGCCGACCCTGCACGGGGACGGCGACAAGCTGCGCCAGGTATTTTCCAACCTTCTCGTGAACGCCCTGCAGGCCACCGAGGGTATCGAAGATTGCGAGGCGGAGATCCACATTTCCACCCACTTGGAGCTGGGACCCGATCGGCCGCGGATCCGCATAGAGATCCGCGACAACGGCTGCGGGGTGGAGCCGGGGCAGGAAGACAAGCTGTTCGAACCCTTCTACACGAAGCGCGCCAAAGGCACCGGTCTCGGCCTCGCCATCGTAGGGCGCATCATTGGACAGCACCGCGGCAGCGTGCACCTGGAGTCGACAGAAAAGCGCAGCACCCGTGCGGTGGTGGTTCTATCCACCGGACCGATACCGGAGTCGCGGGAGCCGGGCTCCACCGGCAGGTGAGGGGAGGACGCGTGAGGACCGTCCGATGAGTCGATTGCTCATCATCGACGACGACGTGGCCAGCTGCCGGACGCTGCAGCTTCACTTTCGTAGTCAAGGACACGAGGTGCAGGTGGCGCACAATCTGGACGAGGGCCTGGCGGCTGCGCGGGCTGTCACACCAGATGCGATCATTCTGGACATTCGCATGCCCGGACGCAGCGGGCTCGAAGGCCTTCCGGAGTTCAAGGAGGCACACCCGGACACGCCCGTAATCATGATCACCGCCTTCCACGACATGGACACCACCGTCCAGGCCATGAAGCGCGGCGCCGACGACTACATCGACAAGCCCATCGATATCAACGAGCTGGACGCCGCGGTGGCGAAATCCCTGGCGCGATCCAAAACCGTCGGTGACGAGATCTCGGTCAGCGAACATGGCTCCGCCAAATCCGGGGTCAACATCATGGTCGGGCGCAGCCGCGCCATGAAAGAGGTTTTCAAGACCATCGGCCTGGTCGCACCGAAGCCTGCAACGGTTCTGATCACCGGTGAGAGCGGTACCGGAAAGGAGCTCATCGCGCGAGCAATTCATCAGGCCGGGCTGAATCCATCGGGTCCCTTCGTGGCGGTCAACTGCGCCGCCTTGGTGGATACATTGCTGGAGTCGGATCTTTTTGGGCACGAGAGAGGTTCGTTCACGGGTGCGGTAAATCGGCAGGTGGGCAAGTTCGCCATTGCCCGCGACGGCTCCATTTTTCTCGACGAGATCAGCGAGCTCTCTCAGGTCATACAAGCGAAGTTGTTGCGCGTTCTGCAGGAGCGGGAGTTCATGACCCTGGGCGGCAGCAAGGTGGAGACGACCAACGCCCGGGTCATAGCCGCGACCAATGTGGATCTGGTGAAGCAAGTGGCAGAAGGCGCTTTCCGCGAGGATCTTTTTTACAGACTGCAGGTGGTCACCATCCACGTGCCGCCGCTGCGCGAGCGAAAGGACGATCTGGATGACCTGGTGCCGACCCTGCTGGCGCGCATCAATCGGGAAATGCATCGCAGCATTTCCCGGGTCGCCGCGGATGTGATGGATGCCTTTCACGCCTATGCCTGGCCGGGCAACGTGCGTGAGCTGGAGAACGTGCTCATGAAGGCGGCCGCGCTTTGCCCCGGTGACATCATCACCTACGATCTGTTGCCCGACAACATTGCCGGGAACGAAGCGGAGCGTTCGGCAAAACGCGATCAAAAGCCGGTTTCCGAACAGAGTCTGGACGAGGTGCAGCGGGACCACGTGGCGCGAGTGCTCGCTGCCACCAACTGGCACAGGGGTCGCAGCTGCGAGATCCTCGGGATTTCACGGCCGCGGCTGAGAAGGCTCATCAATCAATTCGGTCTCATGCCGGAGGGCAGTTTGGCAGTCGATCGGGGCAGCACCGAAAACGGCGGTGAGGCAAAATGAAAACGTCGCCCCGGGACATGGCGCGGGAGATCCAGGGGTTCGCTGAAGGGGATTCTCAGGTGGGTGAATACTTCCTCGAATGAAAGACGCCGGCTCGGTCTGCGGGGAAAGCTGATCCTGGCGATTTTTGCCGCGGGCTCGATTCCCATCGGGGTGGGGCTGTGGGTCGCCTATGATCGGGGCAACAGCCAGCTTCAGGCCGTGATCGGAGGCAGCTTCAAGGCGCTGGCAATGAACAGTGCCTCCAAGGTAGATGCGGAGATTCAGCGCGTTATCGCCATCAATCGCGCTCTGGCTGTCGAGGCAGCAGCGGACGGGGGCTTGCGCCATGTGTTACTCGGCGCCGGCCCCTCACCCGATGAGCCGGTCCAGGTGAACTGGCCCGCAGTCCACAGCGAAGACGAGGCCGACTGGGTCCTTCGCGCCTCGTGGGTGACCGGGGCCACCGGTGGGCTTTTCGCAGACAGCGTCCAGTCGCCCACCGGTATCGCCAAAGGCGCGGCCGTGCGACTCTCGGGGTTGAGCCTGCACGGCGAGCGGCAGCGCTTCCTGTTTCGCATCTCGAGCCCCATCGAGGGTGCGGAAGACGGCGCCCTCGTGGGTTGGCTGCAGCGGGACTACGACGTCAAGAATCTCCTCGACCCCCTCGTTTACCCCGTGCGCTTCGGTGATACCGGCCACGTCATGATCGTCGACAAGCTGGGAGCGATCGTAAGCTGCCCCCTGCTGCGAACGGGGAGCACGATTTCGGACCAAGCGCTGATCGCCAGAGTTGCCGACGACCAGGAAGGCTGGATCACCGCGCACAACGACGGCCATGGGTCGCAGAAGTTCTCCATCATCGGTCACGCACCGCTCAGGGGCGTGAATGAATTTCTGCAGCCAGGGGCCGGTTGGTACATGTTCGTGTGGCAGGACTCCAGTGAGATCTTCGCACCCACCAGAAGTCTCCTCGCCGGTGTGGAGCTGGCCGGGTTATTCGCCATCGGGCTTCTGGGGATCCTTGGGCTTTACGCCAGCAGCCGTATCGTCAAGCCCATTCGAAGGCTTCGCCAGGCGGCGGCGCGCATTGCCAGCGGTGACTTGGACCGGCCCCCGGACATCAATACCGGAGACGAGATCGAAGATCTCGCTCACGAGTTCAATGACATGAGAGAGCAGCTCCGTCAGCTCATCGGCACCCTGGAGGACAAGGTCGAGCAGCGAACCCGGGAGCTCGAGGAAACACAGGCGGAGAAGGATCGCATCGTCGAGCATCTCATCCAGACGGAGAAGATGGCAGCAATGGGAACCATGGCCAGTGGTATCGGCCACGAGATCAACAATCCCCTCTATGCCATCCTCGGCAGGGCCGAGGCAATTCGCGACGAGCAGGACATAGACCGCTGTCGCGGCTACGGCAAGGAGATCATCAAATATGCGAAGCACATCGGCGAAACCGTCAAGGATCTCTCCGGATATGTGCGCCCCGGCACACAGCATGATCGAGAATTGGTGGACGTGAACGAGAAGCTCACCGAAGCCGTGTCAATGGTGGAGCAATCGCTTCTCGGCAATGCGGTGGAATTCACGCAGAGGCTCGCGCCGGTGCCGGGAATCGCGGCAAAGCCCGAGGAGATCCGGCAGGTCTTCTTCAACGTTATCCGTAACGGCGTCCAGGCCATGGGTGAGAAAGGGACCGTGGAGATCGAAAGCCGTGTCGATGATGGCCAGGTGGCGGTACTGATTCGCGATACGGGGCCGGGAATTTCCAAGGATCACCAGCGCAAGATCTTCGATCCCTTCTTCACCACCAAGGGACCGGACGAGGGGGAAGGCCTGGGGCTGTTCATCGTTCAGCAGATCGTCAAGAAATACGACGGTGACATTACTCTGGACAGTGAAAATGGCGCGGGAACGGTATTCAGCATCCGCTTCCCCGTCGGCGAACGCAATGGAGCGCTATGATTATGTTGCACCACATTTTGGTCATCGATGACGAGCACGAGGTCCGCGACGTCATCCGGCTGCAACTCAGCGGCACCCGCTACGAGCTACTGGAAGCGGAGGATGGCGAGCAGGGGATTGAGCTCCTCAATAAGAACGCGCTCACCGTGGATGTGATCATCTGCGACATCCGTATGCCGAAGATCAACGGCGTCGAAGCCGTTAAGTACTTTCACCAGGAGTATCCATCCACGCCGGTTATCGTATTGACGGGATATCCGGATGTGAAGCTCGCGGTGGAGTTCATGAAGCAGGGCGCCGTCGAGTATCTCGTCAAGCCCGTGGAAAAGGAGCAGCTCATCGACGCGGTGGAAAAGGCCGCCGCCAAGCGCACGCTGTTCAGCGGTGGCGGCAGCGAGATGAAGCCGTAGGCTGGTGGTAGATAGCGAAAAAGGGGACGCGAAAAAGGGGACGCACTTATTTTTCTTTTGGACGGTGTCCGTCCAAAAGAAAAATAAGTGCGTCCCCTTTTTCGCTATCTACCCCCGATTTTTCAGTGAACGAAACAACCTGCCCTCCTCCCGGCGATTGGAACGAAGTGTTCAACTGATCGATCCCCGGGCACCGTCCCGATGCCGGTAATTCGCCTATCTCCCTGATCTCAAGTGCTTTTCCGCCCGTGCTCCGGGGTGGCACGGTTAATGCTGGGTCAACACTGGATCAGCACGTCCCACGGCTCCAACCACGGGAGGAGAGTTATGGCAGCAGGCAACCTGCGAAGGCTTCTGGTTCTTGTCGTGAGCGCGATGCTCGTCTTTCCGACGCTCGGCCTGGCGGCCACCAAGTACAAAGAGGTGGAGGTCAGCGATGGCGGCAGCGTCGCGGGCAAAGTGAGCTTCGAAGGAGCGCTGCCCGAAGACGCCGTGGATCTCATCTCCATCACAAAAAACCCGGAAGTGTGTGACAAGGACCCGGATAACCCGGGTTACCGGGAAGTGGTGTGGGTAGACGTCGAGGATGGCGCGCTGCGAGGCGTTTTCGTCTTCATCGATAAGATCAAGGAAGGCAAGAAGTGGTCGCAGCCCGAGGGCGGCGACTACGTGATCCTGCAAAAAGGTTGCCGCTTTCGTCCCTGGGCCCAGGTGGTGAGGCGCGGTCCCATCATCATTCGGCACAGTGATGGCGAGGGCGTGCTGCATAACATCAATACCCGCGAGCTGATCGGCGTGGGCAAGAAGCGGGTCGTGAAGCGCACCATGTTCAACTTCGGTCAGCCGGATCCCGGCGACATCATGGATGAGATCAAGCCGCGTCGCTCGTCCTTCATCGCCATCAACTGTGAAGCCCACAATTTCATGTTCGGCTACATGATGGCTCCGACCCACCCGTACACCGTGGTGGTCGCCGAGGACGGATCTTATTCCATCGATGACATTCCGCCGGGGAAGTACACCGTTAAGGCCTGGCATCCACGCTTCGGTTTGCAGAAGACCAAGCTCGAGGTGCCGGCCAATGGTGCCGCCACCGCCGATTTCACGTTCTCCAGCAAAAAGTAGGAGAGAAGGTCATGACAACGAATAAGCCCAATCGTCCCTGGCGCCAAGGCTGCGCGTGCGCGGTCACTCTGATCGCCATCCTGGGCTCGCCGGTGGCGATCCTGGCCGCGGAGTACCCGGCGCTCGGGCCCCTGCCGGAGAAAAAGGCGCCCAAGGCTTCGCTGGTGAAGATGGGTAAGCGACTCTTTTTCGACGCGCGTATTTCCGGTGATGGCGGTATCAGCTGCGCCACCTGTCACGACCCGCGAGAGGGCTTCACCAAGAGCACCGATGAAAAAGGCAAGCCCCAGGCTCTCTCCGACGCCTACCCCGGCACCAAGCACTACCGCAACGCGCCGACATTGATCAACACCCGCTACAAGGCCGACTTCGCCGATGTCGGCTGGGCCTGGGACGGACACATGGGCGCCAACCTGAACGACGTCGTGCGCAACGAGATCACCGAGACCATGGTCATGAACATGGACATGCGCCTGATGCACGAGCGCATGAAACAGGACCCGATCTACGTGAAGATGTGCAAGGACAACTTCAACGGCGAGTGCAGCTCCGGTAAGGGTCGCAAGGCCCTGGTGGCGTTCATGGATACCCTGGTCTCCAAGGATGCACCCTTTGACACGGGCAAGATGTCGGCGGCGGCGAAACGCGGACGGACGCTGTTCGAAGGCAAAGCCAAGTGCGTCCAGTGCCACAACGGGCCCTACCTGTCCGACGGCAAGCCCCATAACACGGGCGTGCCCGAGAACATGGAGGTGTTCGAGAACCCCATGCGGCACCTGACCTATCGGTCGGTCGTCACCAACCACGGCGTCCCCAAAGCCGATATCTGGCGCCGCGACGTGGGCTACTTCCTGGTGAGCAAGAACTACGCCGATGTCGGCAAGTTCATCACCCCGACCCTGCGCGAGCTCACGGTCACCGCGCCCTACATGCACAACGGCACCATCGCCACCCTGAAAGACGTGGTCGAGTTCTACGATCGGGGCGGCGGCAGGGACGACCCGCTGGCGAACGAGCTCGTGCGCCTCCGGCTCACGGCCAGCGAGAAGGCTGACCTGGTGGCTTTTCTCGAGAGCTTGAGCAGCAAAACACCGGTGACCGTCGAGAAAGTCACCGTGCCGCAAAAGTACCAGCCCATCGAGAACTGGCTTCAGGTACACAACTAGACGCGGGAGACAAGGCTATGAAACCGATCGAGAAGATTTTGCACCTACTGATGCTCCTCGCGTGTGCCGGCCTCGCCGCGGGCGCGGCCAATGTGCTGGCCAAAGGCGATCCGGATGCGGATCCACCACTGGCGCCGTTACCTCAGGTGCCGGAGCCGCCGGACAACAGGATCACCGACGCCAAGGTCGAGCTCGGCAAGCTGCTGTTCTTCGATCCCAAGCTCACCGGCGATGCGAGCCTTTCCTGCGGCGACTGTCACGATCCCAAGCAGGGCTGGGGATTCGCCGATCCCATCTCACGGGGCTATCCGGGTGCGGTCCACTGGCGCAACTCCCAGACAGTGGTGAACAGCGGCTTTCTCGGCAAGCTCTTCTGGCAGGGCAGCGCCAAGAGTCTAGAGCAGCAGGCGCCCACCGCGAACAAGGGCGCGGTTGCCGGTAACGGCGAGAACGACGTCATGGAGGCGCGTCTGCGTCAGACGCCCGAGTACATCAAGCGATTCAGGGAAGTGTTCGGTACCAGGCAGCCGAACCTGGGCCACGCCTGGATGGCCATCGCCACCTTCGAGCGTGCCGCGCTCACGCAGAAAAACAGCCCCTTGGATCGCTATCTCAAAGGCGACAAGTCGGCGCTCTCCGAGCAGGCCGTCCAGGGCATGAAGCTCTTCACCGGCAAGGCCAACTGCATCGAGTGCCACAACGGTCCCATGCTTACCGACGAGAAGTACTACAACGTCGGTCTGCCGCGACCACTAGAGTTCGAAGAATCCGGCATGAACCAGATCACCTTCCGCTGGGAGAACTATGCCAAGGGCGTGCACGAGAAGAAGTACCGGGAGTGGAAGGACGACGCGGGTCTTTATTACGGCACCAAGCGAGCGCAGGACGCGGGTAAGTTCCGTACCCCGCCACTGCGTTATGTTGCCTTCACGGCGCCCTACATGCATGCCGGACAGTTTTTCACCCTGGAAGAGGTCATCGATTTCTACAACGAGGGCGGCGGCGAGAACGAGTTCACCGAGCGTTACGGCAACAAGACGCCGGTCCTGAAGCCGCTGGACTTGAGCGACGAGGAGAAGGAGGCGTTGCTGGCCTTCCTCGAAGAGCTGAGCGGTGAAGAGATCGTCATGCCGATCCCCAAGGTGCCCGAGTACGGCGTCATGCCGGACGTGCCGGGACTGACCCAGGCCCAGGCCAAGCGCATCGGAATGGAGACTTACCTGATGTCCACCGGACAGCAGTGAGCGAGGAAAGATTCATGACTAACTGTAAAAACAACGGTTCGCCCGGGGGCCCCTGCCTGACCCGCCGGTCATTCTTCCTGCGCAGCGGCGCGGTGGTGGGCGGTAGCGTATTGCTCAGCAATATCCCGGGCCTCGAGGGTAAAGCCATCGCTGCCGAGGTCGTCGGTTATCCCAGAAAACTCATCGGCCACATGAGCAAACTGCGGGTCAACAAACCGGTGCCATTCAGCTATCCGGACGAGGGCATGAACTCCAGCACCATGCTGGTGAAGCTGGGTACGCCCGCCGGCGGCGGCATCGGCGCCGATGCCGACGTGGTGGCTTTCAACACACTCTGCACACACATGGGCGGACCGCTGGCCGGCGCCTTCAAGCCCGACGATCAGGCGCTGGGACCCTGTCCCCTGCATCAGACCACCTTCGACCTGACCCGCCACGGCATGGTCATCAGCGGCCACGGCACCGAGAGCCTGCCGCAGATTCTGCTCGAGCTGGACGGCGACGCGATTTATGCGGTGGGGATGATCGGACTCATCTACGGCCGCTACGACAATCTGGAATCATGAGGGGGCTATGAACATGGCTTCGAGCGACAAAGCGAGAAACTCCGCGGCCTTCTATCAGCCAGAGGACAAGATACCCTTGCCGCCGAAGAACGCGGATGTGCTGACCACCTGCTGCGACTACTGCATCATGGCCTGCGGTTTCAAGGTGTATCGCTGGCCGGTGGGAACGCCGAACGGTGGTCCGAAAAAGGATCAGAACGCGCTGGGTCTGGATTATCCCCTGGGACCCAACCAGGGTGGCTGGGTGGGGCCCAACCAGTACACCCAGGCTTTCCACAAGGGTCGGCTGCACAACATCGCCGTGGTCGGCGACCACGAGACCAAGGTCGTCAACGTGGGTGGTGGGCACAGTATTCGCGGCGGCTGCATCGCGCAGAAGGTCTACAACCCCAGAAAGTCGACCCAGGATCGCCTCAAGCACCCCATGGTGCGCATCAACGACATTCTCATGCCGGTGACCTGGGACTTCGCCCTGGACATCGCCGCCGAGCTCTCCACGCACACCATCGATACCCACGGCGAGAGCGCCTGGGCCATGAAGTACTACAGCTACCAGTACTTCGAGAACACCTATGCGCTCACCAAGCTCGCGTTGAACAGCATCGGCACGCCCGCCATCGCCCAGCACGATCACCCTTCCATGGTCAACTCGGTACCTGGCTGGGTGGACATCGGCTACGACATCTTCGGCGCGTCCTACGAGGACTTCGCGTTGGCCGACTGCGTGCTGGTTTCCGGCACCGATCCCTTCGAGACCAAGACCACTGTCTGGAATCACTGGTTCCTGGACGGCATCCACAATAACAACACCAAGATCATCATGGTCAACCCGAGGCGCACCGCGGGTGTCGCCTACGCCAAGACTCACGGCGGCTTGCATCTGCAGGTCACCCCGGGCTCCGACACGCCGGTGCACATGGCCATTCAACGGGTGATCATGGAGAACGGTTGGGAGGACAAGGATTTCATCAAGAACTGGGTCGCCAATCAGTGGGAGACCGACTCCGGCTTCGGCCAGGGCACCCGCAACACGCCATGGCAGTGGCGCACCACCTGGGGCAAGTTCCAGGTGAAGGGCTACGAGGGCTCACCGAAGCACTACAAGGAGTGGATACTGGCGCAAGAGGAGTCGAAGCCGGAGGTGGCGGCGAAAATCGCGGGTATCGATCCGCAGCTTATTGTCCAGGCGGCGGAGATGATGGCCAAGCCCAAGGCCAACGGCGAGCGGGTCAAGACCAGCATCGTCATCGAGAAGGGCAACTACTGGTCGAACAACTATCTGAATACCGCCTCCATCGGCAACCTGGGCGCCATCCTCGGTTGCGGCGGCAGACCCGGGCAAGTCATGACCCGTCTGGGCGGTCACCAGCGCGGCGGCGTCAGCGGCGGCAAGTACCCGGGTTGGAAGTCTCCCTACAAAGTGCCGGGACGACGCCGGCACCGCCTGGACGTGGACCGCTGGCTCACGTCAGGGAACGTGCGTTTCGCCTACTGCATCGGTACCACCTGGATTCAGGCCATGGCCGGAACCGTGGCCTTGCAGAACGCCTTCTCACGCTTAATCAAGCAGAACCGCCACCGGGTCAACACCTTCGACAAGCAGGCCATCATCGATACGCTGAAAAAGCGCATGGACAGCGGCGGCATGGTGCTGGTGAATCAGGACATCTATCTTCGCGACCCAATCGGCAACCAGTACGCGGACATCGTGCTGCCCGCCGCCACCTGGGGTGAGGAGGATTTCACCCGGGCCAACGGCGAGCGCCGCGTGCGTCTGTATCAGAAGTTCTACGATCCCCCCGGCGAGGCCATGCCGGATTGGAAGATCGCCGCCATGTGGGCGAAGAAGATGGGCTTCGACGGTTACGACTGGAAGGATTCCAACGAGGTCTTCGAGGAGACCTGCCGATTCAGTCGCGGCTCGCGCAAGGACTACAACGCCATTCGCGTCATGGCCAAGCGCAAGGGCATGCGCGGTCACGATTTCTTGAAGACCTACGGCACCACCGGACTGCAGGCGCCGTTGCTGATGATCGACGGTAAGATCGTCGAGACCAAGCGCCTGCACGACTACAACCGCAAAGACATTCCGAATACCGGTCCCCAGGGTCTGACCAACTTCAACAAGCGCATGCTCGCCTTCAAGACCCAGACGGGCAAGCTCAACCTGGTGAAGACGCCCTGGAATCTGTGGTCGGATTTCTACGACTACATGCAACCCAGGGACGGCGAGCTGTGGGTCACCAACGGACGCATCAACGAGCTCTGGGAGTCCGGCTTCGACGACTACGAGCGTCGGCCCTACAGTCAGCAGCGTTGGCCGTTGAACTTTATCGAGATCAATCCCGCGGATGCCAAGTCCCGCGGCATCGAGTCGGGTGACCTGGTGGTCATCCAGTCGAAACGCGTGCCGGTGCAGACGGATTTCAATCTCGGCGTGAAGAGCGGTGAGATGTGGTTCTCCGGTCTCATGAAGCGGGGTCATATCGACATTACTGCCGGTGAGTACTCGGCGGTGGCGATCGTGACACCAACCATCAAGAAGGGCGTGGCCTTCAGCGAGTTCCTGAAAACGGAGCAGCCGGGCAATACCATCGTGCCCCAGGTGCCGGATCCCATCACCACCAATGCGCGCTTCAAGATCGCATCGGCGACCATCACGAAGATTGGGGAATCCCCCTACAAGCACAGCTTCGCCCAGATGAGCTTCAAGAGGAGGGACATCAGCTAGGCAATGGCATCGGTGGGGATGTGATCACCGGCCTGTGGCGATAGCGAAAGGCGTCGCATGCACGCGGGGCCATCAATCGACCTTCAACAACAACCAAGGTAAGTGAGCCGGTGATGGAAAGCGCAGAGTTCAATCAGGAAAGTGTCCTGCAGACCTTTTACGAGGTGCTCGGCAGAGACAACGCACTCTCGCGTTGCTGCGCGGTCAAGGCCCTGGAGCGCGTGGGCGGCCACGAGGGCGAGCCGCGCAAGCGGCTCATCGAGCTGCTCATGGATCCGGATCCGGACGTGCGCACCGATGCCGTGGTAACCCTGGGACGTATGCGGGTTTCCGAGGCGACAGAAGCGTTGCTCTACAGCCTCGAGAATGATCCCGACGGTGAGGTCCGCGTGGAGGCGGTCAAGGCGTTGTCGGGGATCGGCTCCCAGGCGGCGGTGGAGCCGTTGATTCGCTGTCTGGAAGCGGACGGCTACCCGGAATTGGAAGATGGCGACATGGCGGACGAAATGCCCTATGCCGCCTGCTGGGAAGTGCACGGTCAGACGCTGGACGCCCTCGGCAAGCTCGGCGATGCGCGCGCCACGGATTCGGTGATCGCGTTGCTGGAGAACGACGAGTACGCGGATCTCCAGGAGCGAGGGTTCCGCGTGCTGGCGGAGATCAGTAACGACAGAGCCAGAGAGTTTCTCTTGACCCGGCTCGAATCCGACGCCCCCCTTGCGCGGCGCAGGGCTGCCCGGGCGCTGACGGCTCTGTCCCGGCTCGAGACAGAGAGCCAGGATCTCCCCTCCGAGATCGTCAACCGGCTCACCACTGCGCTCATGGATCCGGATCCCGGTGTGCGCATCAATGCCGCCCGGGCGCTGGCCGGAAGCAGCAATCCTTTGGTGGTCGTTCCCCTGACCATGCTTCTCGCCGATCCCGAGACCGAGGTGAGGCGGGAGGTGGCCGCGGTGCTGGGCAGGATGCGCGGCCGCGAGATTATCGACCGGTTGCACGGTCTGTTGGACGATTCGGACCCACAAGTGAGACGAGAGGTGGCACAGGTGCTGGGGGAGATCGGCGATCCCTCGTCCAGTCCCTATCTCACCCGGTTTCTGGATTCCGAAGACGAAGATCTTCTCCATGATGTGATCGGCGCCATCGGCGAAATCGGCGTGACCGGCTCGGAAACAAAGCTCGCCGAGATCCTCGCGAGTGAGGAGGCGCATTTCACGGTGCGTGTACAGGCGGCGAATGCACTGGGGCGTTTGCTTCGAACCGGCAACTCGCAAGAGCAGGAAGAGAACGGGTCGCAGTTGGATCCGAACGCGATCCTTACCCAGGCGGTGTTCGACTCCTGCGACGCCGTGTGTCAGGCGGCTCTGAAGGCGCTCGTCGACATCGATACGGAGAACGCTGTCGCAACCCTGTCGAAGTTTCTGCGCAGCCGGCCTTCAGCAACGGAGACGTCTTCACACGCTGACAGTGCGAGCGATCGCGACGTAGATAATGTGGAGCAGGAGATCCCGCAGGAGTTCCATCGGCTCATCGCTGGCCATGACGCCACCACCTCCACCCTCGCCGCGATGATGACCCCGGTGGTTGAGGAAGCGCCCTCCGTCGTCGAGCCCCCGCAGGATGACAGGCAGGCAGCGCCGTCAAACGCCGTACGCGTTCTCGCGGCGAGACTGCTGGGTGGTGTTACAGCGCCGGGAGCCCAGGCAGTGCGGGACCTCATGGAAGCCTATCGGCAAGGAGATGAAGATCTGCGCCAGGAGATTATCGTCGCCCTCGGCCGCATCGGCGACCACGAAGCCCTGCCTGTGGTCGTCGAGGGACTCGCGGCCGAGGAGCAGGAAATCCGCTCTGCCGCATTGGATGCCCTCGAGCGTTTTCCCGGTGTGTCCGCGGCCGATGAGCAGCTGGTCGAGCTGCTCGCCGATGAGGATCCCTACATCCGTGAACGTGCCGTGCAGACCATCGGCGCCATCAAGAGTTCGGCGGCGCTCAGGCACCTGCCGCGCATGCTGAATGACGGCGATCGGGCCGTGTGCCGCGCCGCATTGTGCGCCTTGCCAGGCAACACGAAGAGCGAGGAACTCTGCGCGCGCATCTTCGATCTGATGTTCGAGTTTTCGGCAGAGCTGGTGGTGGACGCCGCCACGGCTTTGCGACGAATGGATGATTGGGGCAGCGCCTCACGGCTGGTCGCCATGCTGGACGACCCGAAGCAGGAGGAGTTCCACTGGATCTGCATCGACGCGTTGGCGGAGATGTTCGCGCGCGAGCCGGGTACAGAGAGCTGAGCATGCCTGACGAGCAGCGACCAACAAGTTCCCGAGGGTAGCTTATGGCTTCGCTCGTTCGACGAATCACCAAGCCGGGCCTGATCCTGCTTTCTCTCCTGCTCCTGCTCCTGTTCATGGCCGTAGTTCCGGCCCATGCCCAGGAGATCAACGAGTACCGGCAGTTTCTCGGCCTCGATTCCCGTCGGCTGATATGGTTTCTGGCGCAGATGCACTTGTTTTTCGGCGCATTCGTGCTCGGCGTGCCGTTGTTCGCCGTCACCATCGAGGTGGTGGGCTGGCGCACGAAAGATCCCAAGTACGACAAGCTGGCCTACGAATTCACCAGTCTCCTGAGCGTCGCCTACGCCACCACCGCGGCGCTGGGCGGCCTGCTCGCCTTCGCGCTGTTCACGCTCTATCCGACCTTCATGGGATTGATGGCGGGGACCTTCAAGGACGTCATGTTTATCTACGCCCTGCTGTTCCTCGCTGAAACTTTCTTTTTGTACATGTACTACTACGGCTGGGACTGGCTCAAGGGCAGGGATCCCTTCGGCCGCAACGCCCAGCGCTTATTCAAGTCGCTGGGCGCCGTGGTCATCGTCCTCGGCACGGTATTCTTCTTCGGCGGCTTCGGCTTCGAGATGCGCGGTGACACGCGTTCCTTCATTACGTTTCTCTATATCCTGCCGCTGGGCATCGGCCTGTGGATCCTGCGCGACCGCAAGACCACACACATCTTCATCGGCATACTCCTCAATATCGCCGGCACCGGCATCATGCAGGCGGCCAACAGCTGGGCGGGCTTCATGATGAGCCCCGCCGGCGTCGACCAGGACGGCGTGCTGGTGGGCTCCGTGTGGCAGGCATTCGAGAACGTCCTGGCGACGCCGGTGGCCATGCACCGAATGCTGGGCAACCTGGCCTTCGGTGGCCTGGTGGCGGGCTCCTACGCGGCGGTCAAGTTCATCGCCGCCAGGACCGCCGAACAGAAAG
>Ga0255058_10001078_pt1 | contig 15560 bp, 12 predicted proteins | sample Cases_109_9_MG_FD_188637 | JGI IMG/M metagenome (GOLD analysis project Ga0255058, IMG submission 188637) | Seawater microbial communities from Amundsen Gulf, Northwest Territories, Canada - Cases_109_9 | ecosystem: Environmental > Aquatic > Marine > Gulf | place: Canada: Northwest Territories... | reverse complement strand
CCGGTGCCGTGCTCCACTCAGCAAACTTCGGCGGAGCCGAAGGCCTTACGCTCAGGCAACTTGACCACGCCTGTGGTGATGCTAAATCCAAACTACCTTCAGACTTATCGGTCCGATCCTGCCCACAGGATGTGGCGACGACAATGACGAGAAGACGATTGCCCGCTGGTTAACAATCGCGTCGCACAAGGACGATTCTGACCGTGCAAGGTTCCATCGGAGGGCTGATTATGACACGCAAATATGAACCATCACACCGCGGCTCCACCCCAAGCCTGGCCGAGGAAATGCATCGCCGCGCTCTGGCCGTCGAAGCCAACGGCCAAAAGGTGATTTACCTGAACGTCGGCCAACCGAGCACGCCGGCGCCGGTGGGCGCACTGGAGGCGGTCCAAAGCGCCAGCCACAAAACGATCATGGGCTATACCGGGGCCGCGGGTATCCTTCCCTTGCGTCAGCGCCTGGCCCGCCACTACGGCGAGACATATGGGGTCGACCTGGATCCCGATCGCGTCCTCATCACCTTCGGCGCGTCGGGGGCGGTGATCCTTGCGCTCATCGGCTGCTTCGACAGTGGCGCTCGGGTCGGGCTGCCGCAGCCCTTCTACTATGCCTACCGCCATGCCATGTCGACGCTCGGCGTCGAGTGCGTCCCCTTCTATCCCTCCATGGAAAACCACTTCCAGCCCACGGTGGCAGACCTGGAGGCGATCGAGGGCGGCATCGACGGACTCATCTTCGCCAGCCCAGGCAACCCGTCGGGTTCGATGATGCCGCCGGATCAGTTCGCCGAAATTGCCGACTACTGCGAGACCCGGCGCATTCGGCTGATCTCTGACGAGATCTATCACGGCATCGTTTACGACGACGAGGTGCCGCAGACAACGGCTCTCGCGTACTCGCAACACGCCGTGGTCGTAAACAGCTTCTCCAAGTATTACTCCATGCCAGGTTGGCGCCTCGGGTGGATGGTGCTCCCGGAGAACTTGGTGGAGCCGATCGCCAACCTGGCACACAACCTTTACATCTCACCACCCGCGCCCTCTCAGTATGCGGCGCTTGCTGCCCTCGATTGCCAGAACGAGCTCGACGAGCACGTCGTCCGCTACAGGCGCAACCGAGACATTATGCTCCGCGAGATGCCGAAGGCCGGCTTCAACCACTACACCGCGCCGCATGGCGCCTTCTACCTCTTCTGTCACGTCAAGCACCTGCACGAGGACAGCACACAGTTCTGCATCGAGATGCTCGAAGGGTGCGGGGTGCTAGCCGCCCCGGGCTCGGACTTCTCACCCCGCGACGGGCACCACTTCATGCGCTTCTCCTACGCCGGCAGCGCCGAGGACATCGAGGAGGCCATGACGCGCCTCAAAAAATGGCGCGGCGTTGCGTGAGACAAGTGATTTGGGCGGGGCCAAACCATCCTGCTAGAACAAGATAGGATCAAACGAAAGAGAATCGAGCGCCGACGCTTGCAGCATCGAAGAGGCCCGGGAACAAGCAGCGCGCTAAGATAGTCCGAGTTGGGTCACACCCCGCCGTGTCAGGTAGAGCCGCGGCATTTTTTTTGACAGTGCTCTGTTGAGAGTCCGCTAATGAGAACGAGTGCGCGCTAATACCCATCATGGCCCGGAGCAATGAGGCTCCACCACGAGGCCGGATACATTGACGCAGGACCACTTGCCCATCACCAAACTCCCCCTTGCAACGCACGGTCGGTCCATACATCGGGTCACAGGCGGTCATAAACTCGCATGCCGGAAACCGTCTGCTATCGGGTGGAAAGCAGTCACCGGAAGTCTGCTTTCTCTGCATCGGGAATCGCACCCCCCCTGCTCGGAACGTTCCTCCGGTCACACCACCTTCACCCTCATCATGGGTCCGGGCGGCTACAAGTTCGGCGACTATTGGCGCATGGGCCTGCCGCTCGAGGTGCTAGTTATCGTCGTTTCGGTCCCCATGATCCTCCTCGTCTGGCCGCTTTAGAACGGCTGTTGTATCGGTTCCGCTGGCCCTGGAAATGCCCTAGTCTCCCGCCATGGCAAGCGACAAGCTCGAACGCCGCCTGGCCGCTATTCTGGCCGCCGACGTCGTCGGCTATTCCCGTCTCATGGGCGAGGACGAGGCCGGCACGCTGGCCGCCCTCAAGGCGGTCCGGACGGAGTTCATCGAGCCCCTGATCGCCGCCCACCGGGGCCGCGTCGTCAAGCTGATGGGCGACGGCGTTCTGGCGGAGTTCCAAAGCGCGGTCGATGCCGTCGACTGTGCCGTCGCCTGGCAGCGGGGCCAAAGCCAGCGCCAGGGCGAAACGCCCCTGCGGTTCCGCATCGGCATCAACCTGGGCGACATCGTGATCGACGACGGCGACCTTTACGGCGACGGCGTCAACATCGCGGCCCGGCTCGAAGGCCTGGCCGACCCGGGCGGCATCGCCGTGAGCCAAGTCGTGCACGACCAGGTGACCGGCAAGGTCGACGCAAGCTTCGAGGACACGGGCGAGCACAAGGTCAAGAACATCGCCAAGCCCATCCGCGTCTACCGCGTGCGGCTGGACGGATCGGCGGCCGAAACGGGCTCAGAAATGGCCACCGCAACGCCCGCCGACAAGCCCTCGATCGCCGTGCTCCCCTTCACCAACATGTCCGGCGATCCGGAGCAGCTCTACTTCTCCGACGGTATCACCGAAGACCTCATCACCGAGCTCTCCCGCTTCACGGCCCTCGAGGTGGTCGCCCGCAACTCCACCTTCGTCTACCGCGACCAGGCGGTCGATGTGAGCGAGGTGGGCCGCAAGCTTGGCGCCCGCTACCTGCTAGAGGGCAGCCTGCGCAAGGCGGGCAACCGGATTCGCCTGACCGCCCAGTTGATCGACGTGAAGACGGGCATGCACCTCTGGGCCGAACGCTACGACCGCGAGCTGGAGGACATCTTCGCGATCCAGGACGAGCTGGTGCACGCCATCGTGGCAGCCCTCGCCGGCCGCGTAAGGGATGCCGATGCCAAGCGGTCCCTGATGAAGCCGCCGGAGAGCCTGGCTGCCTACGACTGCTATCTGCGTGCCTTGGATTTGGACCGCAAGTTTGACCAAGAGAGCAGCTTGGAGGGGCTCCAGTTCGTCAAAAAGGCCATCGAGTTCGACTCCAATTTCGCGCGGGCGCACGCCCTGCTGGCCACCTACACCGTCACAATCGGCTGGTTCCGATTCGACAGGAGCCAAGCCCACCTGGACGAGAGCCTTCGAGTCGCCAAGAAAGCCGTCGCGCTCGACCCGCAGGATAGCTTCGGCCACTTGGCCCTCGGCCTGGTCTATATCGTGCGCGGCGAAATGGACCTGGCGCGCGACGCCCTCGAACGGGCCTCGAGCCTCAATCCCCACGACGCCATGGTCTGGACGGATTACGCCTGGTACCACATCTGTGTCGGCGACCCGGAGAAGGCCCTGCAATTACTTGACGAGCGGGAGGCGGTGGGTCCGGTACCGCCCAACTGGCACTGGGAGATCCGCGCGGAAGCGTTCTACGATCTCGGCCGCTACGACGCCGCCGTCGCTAGTTACGAACGCATGGCGCACCTTCCCTTTTGGGTCCATCGAACTCTGGCCACCTGTCACGGGCAACTGGGCAATATCGACAAGGCCCGATCCCATTGGGTGCAGCTACTCGAGGCGATCCCGGACTCGAAAGCGGCGAGAGAATTTACGAACCTCTATGCCAGGGAGGCGGCGGTTCACGAGCATTGGTTCCAAGGCCTGAAGAAGGCCGGCCTGGCGGACTGAGGTCGGCCGGTCCCCGAGACGAAAATACGAACAGAAAGGCATCCGACATGGAGTTCCTGAACCCCGATACCGTCGCCCCACCGGCCTCGGACTACAGCCACGGCGTCGTCGTTCCCGCCGCCGCCCGGCGCCTGATCGTCGCCGGCCAGATCGGGCTCAACCCCGACGGCAGCCTCGCCGAGGGCCTGGAGGCGCAGATGGAGCGCTGTTGGGGCAATCTCTTCGCGGTCCTGGAGGCGGCGGGGATGACCAAGCGGGACCTGGTGAAGTACACCGTCTTCGTCACCCGGCCCGATGTGACGGCGATCTACCGCGAGATGCGCGACCGCATGCTCGAAGGCCACGCCCCGCCCGCCACCTACGTCGTGGTGGCCGGCCTCGCCAGTCCCGACCTGCTGGTCGAGATCGAAGGCGAGGCCGTCGCGCAATAAAGGCGCCACGCGCTCAGATGACGATCACGGCCCGAATTCGGGCGTTGCACGGGACCGCGCGGGCGGCTAGACAGGCGCGCCTGCCGATCGAGCCGCCCCAGCCCCGGATATGACCGCCCCGGATATGACCACCCCGGATATGACCACCCCGGATATGACCACCAAAGCCAAACGTAAAACCAACACCCTGCGGGCCGAGAGCCGCCCCAGTCAGCTCAGCGGCGGCGCGGGGCGGCGCAAGCCCAAGGCCAAGCGCAGGTCCGGTAGGGACCGCAAGAAACGCCGCGTTTCCGCCGGCTGGCATCGCCTGGTCAAGTGGACCCTGCTGGTCGTCCTGGCCGGGCCGGCGCTCGTCATGCTGGTCTACAGCGTCTTGCCGCCGCCGGTAACGCCGCTCATGCTCATCCGCGCCCTGGAGGGCGAGGAGATCGACTACCGTTGGAGGCCGCTGGAAGAGATCTCGCCCCACCTGGCGCACGCCGTGATCGCCTCCGAGGACAACCGCTTCTGCGAGCACTGGGGGTTCGACTTCGAGGAATTCCTGGTGATCTTCGAGGACTGGCGCGAAGGCGAGCGGCCGCGCGGCGCCAGTACCATCACAATGCAGACCACGAAGAACATCCTGCTGTGGCCGAAACGCCAGGTCGTGCGCAAACTCTTGGAGGCCTGGCTCACCCCGCAGCTGGAGTTGCTCTGGAGCAAGCGGCGCATCCTCGAGGTCTATCTCAACGTCGCCGAGATGGGTCCCGGCATCTATGGCGCCGAGGCGGCGGCACAGCGCCATTTCGGCAAACCCGCGGCGGCGCTGACGCTACGCGAGGCGGCCCTGCTGGCGGCGGCGCTGCCCAGCCCGCGCCGAGCCTCGCCGGGCCAACCGACGGCCTATCTGAACGGGCGGGTGCCGATCATCCGCCAACGCATCGACCAGCTCGGCCCCATGCTCGCCTGCGCGTCCTGAGCCGGCAGCCTCCTCCTTATCCAGGCCCGGAGTCCTCGGAAGAGGGAATATCGACGCCGAAAACGTGTCCGCCGCGCACTGTCGATATGGTTGCGGGCGTCATGGTCGCGGGCGTCATGGTCGAGGGCCTAACGGCAGCAAACGGCCGTGGCCGTTCCGCGACGACCGTTTCCTGCTTGGCCGATTTGGGGCCTACAGCCGCGAACAACAAAACAGCGCCAATCACGGCAAGTGCGGCGGCGGCCCATTTGATCCACCTGCCCCAGGGCTCGGAATCGGCGGACGTTTCCCCTTGAAAGACGGCCAAGCCCCGGTCCGTGCTAGCCGGAGGCGCCGTCTCGTCCGGCTGATCGGCTACTAAGAGCTCGATGGAGAGCCCCTTGTGGGGACTGCCCCTGGCCAGAGGCGCCAAGGGCGCGACCCGGACCGGCACTAAGGGCACAGCATCGAGAGACGGGGGATCGTCCCTTGGCGTTCGGGCTCCGGCCGCAGATTCGGGCGGCTCGGCGGCGAGCAAAGCGCGCTGAGTGTTGCCGTCCGGCAAGCCGGTGGCCGGCAGCCCTCGGTCCGCCTGAAACTCCCGAAGGGCGGCGCGCGTCCTCGGCCCCAAGAGACCATCGACCTCGCCGACGTCATAGCCGAGGTCCACGAGGCGAACCTGAATGGTCTCGATAGTCCACGGCGCGGTTTGTGCTGGCGCGTCGATGGACGGGGCCAAGGCAAGGCAAAAGACTGCCACCAGGACAGTGGCCAAGGGCCTTCGAGCTTGATCATGACGCGCCCCGAACCATCCGAGGCTACCGCTGCCAAATGGCCACATGGTTGACGCCCTAGGCTGCCTCCACCTTTTGCTCGATCGCGCCGAACAAGCTCCCGCCGTTCCGGTCCAGCATCTCGATCCGCACCCGGTCGCCGGCCTTCAGGAACGGCGTTGTGGCGGCGCCCGTCTCGATCTTCTCCAGCATGCGCCGCTCGGCGATGCAGCAGCTGCCGCGGCTGCGGTCCCGGTTGGAGACCGTGCCGGAGCCGACGATGGACCCGGCGGCGAGGCGCCTGGTCTTGGCCGCGTGAGCGATCAGCCGGCAAAAGTCGAAGGTCATGTCTTCGCCGGCCTCGGGCGCGCCGAAGGCTTCGCCATTCACCTCGACGCGCAGCGGCAGATGGACCTTGCCGCCGTCCCAAGCCGGGCCGAGCTCGTCGGGCGTGAGCGCCACGGGCGAGAAGGCGCTCGCCGGCTTGCTCTGATAGAAACCGAAGCCCTTGGCCAGCTCGCCGGGGATGAGATGGCGGAGGCTGACGTCGTTCAACAGCAGCAGTAGCCGGATGTGGCCGCCCGCGGACTCCGCCCTCACGCCCCTGGCGACATCGTCCGTCACCACCCCGATCTCGGCTTCGAAATCGAGCCCCCAGGCCTCGTCGACGAGTGGGATCGGATCCCGCGGCCCCAGGTTGGCGTCGCAGCCGGCCTGATAGACCAGCGGATCATGCTGGAAGCTTTCCGGCAGCTCGCCGCCGCGCGCCTTTCGCAGCAGCTCCATGTGGCTCAGGTAGGCGCTGCCGTCGACGAAGTGATAGGCGCGCGGCAGGGGTGCCGCCAAAGCGGCCGGATCGAGGGCGATCTCACCGGGCAGGGACTCGCTGTTGAGCCTTTCCGATGCCGCTTCGAGCCGCGGGGCTGTGTCCACCCAGCCGTCTAGCGCGGCCTGCAAGTTGGCCGCAATCTCCGGCACGGGCACGGCCCGAGCGAGGTCGCGGCTCGCCACCAGCAGTTGGCCGTCGCGGCTTTCGGTCCTGAGGCTAGCGAGTTTCATGAGGGAGATTCGGCACCAAGCTGTCCCGGCGGTCAACTCTTGCGCACCAAGGGTCGCGAAAAGATGGCAGCTTTCCTGGATGCGCTTTAAGCTGCCTGCTGCTTCAACGGAACCCGCCATGGCCGACTACACACCTGAATTGCTGATCGACGGCTTTCGTTTCCTGGAAGGCCCCCGCTGGCACGAGGGCCGCCTGTGGATGTCCGACATGGGCGGCGGCAAGGTTTACGCCCTGAGCGAGTCCGGCGAGCTCGAAGTCCTGGTCGAGGTGCCGAACGACCCCTCCGGTATTGGTTTCCTGCCGGACGGCACGCCCCTCATCGTCTCCATGAAGGACCGCCGCCTGCTGCGCCTGGAAGACGGCGAGCTGGTGTGCCACGCGGACTTGGCGCCGCTGGTCGGCGAAAAGCCGAATGACATGGTGGTCGATAGCCTGGGCCGCGCCTATATCGGCAATTTCGGTTTCGACATCATGGCCGAGGCCGACTATGCGCCGGCGAACCTTGTGCTGGTGCTGCCGACGGGCGAGGCGCGGGCGGTGGCCGAAGACCTGGCGTTTCCCAACGGCACCGTGATTCTCGACGGCGGCGAGACCCTGGTCGTCGCGGAAACCCTTGGGAATTGCCTCACCGCCTTCGATATCGCGGCCGACGGATCGCTTTCAGGTCGTCGTGTTTACGCCGACCTTGGGGACCATGACCCCGACGGCATCTGCCTCGACCGGGACGGCGGCATCTGGGTGAGTTGTTTCTCGCAGGACGTTTATTTGCGGGTCCTGGAAGGCGGCGAGGTCACCGACCGGGCCCCGGTGCCGGGACGGCGCGCCGTCGCCTGCCAGCTCGGCGGGTCGGACGGGCGGACGCTGTTCTGCCTGACCTGCGAAGACACCTGGGAGGAAATCTGCGCCGGCGGCGCCCGCGCCCGAGTGGAAACGGCGCGGGTCGCGGTCCCCGGCGCCGGTTCGCCGTGAGGCTTCGCCGTGAGAGTTCGAGTGCCGCCGACATGCTGAAACTTGCGTCCCCATTCCAAACCAGGATGACGCGCGTTCGGCGCGCGGCTCTCGGCCTGGCCCTGATCCTGCTGCTCGTCTGGCCGGCCGCGCCACGCGCCGACGACGCCCGTTACGAGGCCCTGATGGAATCCGGCAGCGCCGCCTACCAGGAGCGCGATTACGCCGCGGCGGCGCGGCTGTGGACCGGCGCGGTCACCGAGGCGGAAAACTTCGGACCCACGGATTCGCGCCTCGCCGCCAGCCTCAACAGCCTGGCCAAGGCCCGGCGGGCCCAGGCCCGCTATCGCGATTCGGCGCGGCTGACCCAGCGCGCCTTGGCGATCTGGCAGACCACCTTGGGGCCGGAGCATCCGGTGGTCGCCTTGGCCCTCGGCGACCTGGGCCTGGCGATGCGCCTGCAAGGCCGCTTCGCCGATGCCGAACCCCTGCTACAGCGCGCGCTCGACCTCAATGAGAAAGCCAGCGCCCTCTTGACCGGAGATACGCCCGGGGGCACGCCCGGGGGCACGGAAGTGGCGGAGGGCCTCACGAATATGGCGCTGCTGCGCAAAGACCAGGGACGTTATGCCGAGGCGCGGCGGCTGTTCCGCCGGGCCCGGAAGATGTGGGAATACGCCCTCGGCTCCGATCACCCCAAGGTCGCCGGGAGCCTGCAGAATCTTGCCGAACTGGACCGCCTGCAGGGCGACTACAAAGCAGCCGTTTCCCTGCACCGCCAGGCCCTGGCCATCAAGGAAGCCGCCCTGGGCCCGGCCCACCCCGAAATCGCCCAGAACCTCAACCTCTTGGCCGGGCTTTATCGCAGTCTAGGCCGTTACAGTGAGGCCGAGGCCCTCGCCGGACGCGCCCTGGCACTGAGCGAGTCCGCCCTCGGCCCGGACCATCCGGACGTGGCGGAGTCTCTGGGCCAATTGGCGCGGCTCTATCAGGCTCAAGGCCGTTATGCCGACGCCGAGCCGCACTATCGACGGGCGCTCGCCATTCGCCGGGACAGGCTGGGACCCGGTCATCCGAGCGTGGCCACCAGCCTCGGCCACCTGGCCGGTCTCCATCGCCGCCTCGGGCGTCACGACGAGGCCGAACCGCTGACGGTGGAGGCCTTGCGGATCAGCGAGCGGGCCTTGGGGGCGAAGCACCCCCAGGTGGCCGCCGGGCTCGACGACTTGGGGGCGTTCTATCACGCCCAAGGCCGCTACGACGAGGCCGCGCCTTTGTTCCAGCGCGCGCTGACCATCCGGTCGTTTGCCTTGGGCCCGAACCACCCGGAGGTGGCCGAGAGCCTGAACAATCTCGCGGTGCTCTATCGGTCGCAGGGCCGCAGCGCCGCGGCCGAACCGCTCTATGAACGCGCGCGCGCCATCAAGGAGGCGGCCCTGGGCCCGGACCATCCGGACCTCGCCACCAGTCTCAACAACCAGGCGCTGTTCTATAAGGATCAAGGACGCAGCGACGAGGCCGAGGCCCTGTTCCTAAGGGCGCTCGCCATTCGCGAGGCGGCCTTGGGGCCGGCCCATGCCAAGGTCGCGACCAGCCTCAACAATCTGGCCGACCTCTACCGCAGCCAGAAACGCTACGAAGAGGCTGAGTCCCTTTACGCTCGCGCGCTTGAAGTCCTGGAAGCGTCCCTCGGCCCCGACCACCCGGACGTGGCGACGGTGCTTGCCAATCTGGCCCGGCTGCACACGGCGCGGCGCGACTTCGAGCTGGCCAAGCCGCTGTTCGCGCGCGCGCTGGCGATACAGGACGCCACCTTCGGACCGGACTACCCGGCCGCCGCCCAAAGCCTGGAGGGTCTGGCCTTCATTCTGCGCATCGAAGGCGAGGTCGACCGGGCCGAGCCCCTCTACACGCGCGCGCTGGCCATCAAGGAAGCGGCCTTCGGGGCCCAGCATCCGAAACTCGGTCCGATCCTGAGCGGCATGGCCTTGCTGTATCAGGACCAGGGCCGCACGAACCAGGCCGAGCCGCTGTTCCGGCGGGCGCTAGAGATCTACCGGGATACCCTGGAGCCGGAGGACCCGCGGCTGGCGAAATCGATCATTCGCCTGGGCCGCTTCTACTTAGCCCAGGAACGCTTCGATGAGGCCGAGGCCGTTTACCGCCGGGCGCTGAATGGCTACGAGCAGATGCTCGGACCCGAGCACACGAAGGCCGCCGTCATGCTCATCTACCTCGCCGAACTCTACCTACTACAGGACAAGACGGCCGAGGCCGAGCCATTGCTCGAGCGGGCCTACGCGATCTTCGACAAGGCCCTGCCGTATATGGCCGAGGCCGAGGAACCCTTTTCGAAACCTGCTTCGCGGCAGTGATAGAAGCCGGCCTCAAGACTCCCCCCATGACTCCCCCGGGGCCACCAGTTCCTGTTCCACCTCGAAGTGGCGCCGCCTGAGTTCGGCGAAGAAGGCCTCGGGATCGAAATACTCCTCGGGCGCCCAGACGCCCGGCTCGAGGGCGCCGGACATGAGCTGTTGGACGCCGACCGACATGCACATGCTGGTCCCGGCATCGAGATAGCCCTCGTAGAGCGGGTGCGGGTGGGACATGACCCGGCAGCGCGCCTCGGTCGGCCTGCCGCCGATCGTGCCGCGGCCGATTGCCAGGTGAATCTCGTGCGCCTCCTGCTCGGGGATCTTGTCCGCGTTCTCAGCCATGTTGCGGTCGATCACCGCCTGCAGCACGTCGATCGGCTTGACCTCGCGCCCGTCGCGCAGCCGGACCGGCTCGTCGAAATCGCCGAATCCCGCCTTTACCAGCCCGACCCAGGCCGCGTGCTCGGCCTCGGGCAGATGCAGTTTCCAGGTCATCTCGCGGATGCCTTTTTCAGCGATCCCCTTGGCGAAGGGGACCGTGAGCGGCTCGGAGTGCTGGGTGTGCATGAAGCTGGTGCGGCCCCAGGGCTGCGGGAGGTCGAGCACTTCCCGGCCGCTTTGCGGCGGCACTTCGGTGAGCGCCCCGTCGAGGAACTGCTGGCTGGGGTTCGCGTATTCGGAGAGCAGGGTCGAGGCGGCATAGGGCGGCACCAGGACCGGGCTTTCCGGCCCCACGGCCGCCGCAGCCCAATAGAGATTGATGGCCTCGACCGTCTCCAGGCGGTCGGCCACCGCCCGGCAAATGATGTTGGAGAGCCCCGGATCCGCCCCCAGGCCGAGCACCGCGGTCACGCCGGCGTTTCGCCAGCGCTCGTGATCGGCCTTCTGCCTCACGGTGTAGACGCCCATGCCGCCGTAATCCACATAGGGCGTGCCCGCGGCCAGGCAGGCCTCGAAGATGTCCATCTGGTAGCCCGCGAAGGTGGCGACCGCGTTGATGCAGACATCGGCCTCGTGCAGCAGCACGGCGAGACTCGAGGGGTCGTCGAGTTCCAGGCCGGCGGTCAAGAGGCGGGGATCGTCGAGCCGGGCGGCCAGCGCCTCCAGCCGGTCGACGAAGCCGTCCGCCACCACGACCCGCTCGACGCCGCGCGACAGCTCCGAGAGCAGATCGCGCACCGTTCCGGCGCCCATCAGGCCGGCGCCTCCCAGGATCAGGACTTTCATGTTTCCAGGGCCCTTCCAGACTTCCGCCAAAGCCCGACCATACGGCCCCATCCCGGACCGCGGCAATGGCTGGCGGCAATGGCTGGCGGCAATGGCGCGCGCCGGGCCTGACGACCATGTGATCCGCCGACCCACGCCGGGGTAGTGTCTCAGTTTGAAATCCTGCCGAACCAATCCCCTGAACATCCGCTTGGAGTGCACCCCTGGGAGTGGACAGATAGTGTCCATCGAATTGGGCTATAAGAGCTGGGCTTTCGGGGAGAAAGCTCATGGCAACCGCTTCGTGGACGACATCCTGATGCTCGCGCCGACGCGCTGGCGGCTGAGAAAAGCGGTGAAGCGGGTGAATGCAGTGCTCGGTTGCCTGCGCCTTGAAAAACACCCGGACAAGACCTTCATCGGCCGGATCGAACGGGCTTCGACTTCCTGGGTTATCGCTTCAGTCCGGAGGGGCTTTCCGCGGCCGCAGGGACCATCGAGCGGTTCGTCGCCCGTTCGACCCGGCTTTACGAGTGGGAGTCGAGGGAGCCTTGCGGCCCCTCCCGGCTTGGGGCGTACGTGCGGCGTTGGGTCGGGGGCCCACGCGGGACTCGGGGTGGCTGTTACCGGAGATTGCATCCAAAATCGCCCACGGCAACCTGACCCGCGTCCTTCAGCGCCTGGGCGTAGCTGAGGATCAAGCCCGAGCAGGCCTCGACCTGGAGCTGAGAAATCGGCTGCTCTTGGATTTCGAGACCGCTGGCATTCACCACGTACTGGCAGTCCCTCCCGTATACTGTGGAAGAAACGGATACGATTCCCCCCTCGAACGAAAAGCCATACAACGCCGCGCGGGTGGGGTCGGCGGAACAATCGGCAATGTCAGTGGGCCACTTGGCGAGGGGCACGAGATCGGCTGGGTCCCCGCAGGGGCAGTCCGGGGATTGGGCGCGGGGATGTCCTTGCACCGCCAAAACGAGCGCTGCCGCCATCAGAGCCATCGTCGTCCGGTTTGTCATCTTGTCCTCCCAAATTCGTCGAGACCGTGTGTCAATGATCGGTTGCGCCCCTGGTCACACCACAATCGTATCGGCTGCCCTCACATCCTGCCTCCCTATAGGAGCGGAGACGTTTGCCCGTTTTTGTATCTGTGGATTTTGGTCCGGGCAAAGGACTCCATCATCGGCTACCTGCCGGCGGAGTCTATCTCAGCGCCTTGGGACGAATTCAATAACCTACTCCCGGAATATTTTGGCCGATAGGGAGAACGCCATAAGGGAGACGTGCAAATTGTCGAGGCTCCCGATAACCCGAGGGCGCGGTGTCACATGAGCGTCCGGACTCAATGTGCAAGCCCGCACCATCTAGGAGGGGGTTACCCTGTAGCCGAATTCTCCCGCCGCGTCGGTAATCCATTCCCAGAACGAAACCGCGTAGCTCCTTAAGACGAAGAGATCGAAGATCGGCTCATCGTCGATGCAATTGATCAGTGTGTTGGCATGGCCAAGGCTGGTTTGGGCGCAGTGGCCGGTGGGAAAGCGACTGGGATGGAAGTCCAGGGTGCATCCCTTGGGTAATAGATCCCGGGCGCTCGGACCCGATAGGCGAATGCAGGACCGACCATGGCCTTGGGTGGTTACCGCCGCATCATTCCCCAAATGACTCGCGATCGATTCCGCGCGGTGCCGTTGACCCGTCTCGATGATCCACCATTTGTGCGGACCGATCCAACAAATCTGGATCGAATCGACCATGATGGAACGATTGGGCTCCGGCGGCGGAAAGGCGCCGACGAGGCTTCGTATGACGTTCCCGGCCTTTTCGGCCGTGTCGGAGTAGGCCGCCACCTGAATGATCGAGAGGTTCGGGCGTTCGCGCAGGGTAATGCCTGGACCGCCCGCTATCTTGCGGCCATATGTTCCCGGTTCGACGACGCCATTCAGCGCCGAGAGTCTTTCAGGTTTGTCAAACACGCATGCGCTCCCCGTCCGGGTCTACGAAGTGGGGCGAAACCACGCGCACCTTTACCGCCTCGTTTCTGAGTGCAAAAGCGGCATAGAGTTCATCGCCTTCCCTTTCCTTGCCGCCGCTCAATAGGGCCAGGGCGATGGGATGGTCCAACTCGCCGGAATAGGCAATCGACGTCACATGGCCCAGCATGGCCACCGGCGGCGGCGCATCGGGAGTCTCGACCAACTGAGCGCCGGCCCTGATCCAGGTTTCGCCGTCCACCGGCACCAGCCCCATGATCGCGGGGCGGGACGGGTCGATCAGGCCTTCTCGGGTGGCCAAACCCTTGCCGATATTGTGCTTCAGCTTGCTTTGCATGCCGCCAAGTCCCAGGTCTCGGACGGTGGTCTGGCCGTTGATTTCCGGACCCGCCACGTGGCCTTTTTCGATCCGAAGCGTACCCAGCGCCTCGACGCCGTAAACGCCGATGCCATCCTGCCTGCCGGTTTCGAGAAGCGCATTCCACGCCGCTTGGCCATAATCGGCCGGCAGGTTGATTTCATAGGCCAGTTCGCCGGAAAAACTAATGCGGAACAACCGCGCGTCGGCGATGCCGGCGAAACGGCACGGCGCGGCCGCCATGAAGGGAAAGGCTTCGTTGGAGATGTCTATGTCGACCAGCCGTCCCATGACGTCGCGCGATTTTGGCCCGGCCACCGCGATGGCGGCGTATTGGTCGGTGACGCTGGCGACTTGAACCCGTAAATCCGGCCACACCGCATGAAGGTAATATTCCAACTTGGCCAACACCGGTCCGGCGTTGGCTGTCGTCGTTGTCATGATGAAATGATTTTCCGCCAGCCGCGAGGTTGTGCCATCGTCAAAGGTCATGCCGTCCTCGCGTAGCATGACGCCATATCGCGCTTTGCCCACCGCAAGTTTTTTCCAGCCGTTGGTGTACACCCGGTTCAGGAATTCCGCTGCGTCCGGGCCCTGGATGTCGATTTTACCGAGGGTGGTGACATCGACGATGCCGACGCCCGAGCGCACGCCGCGCGCTTCGCGGAGCGCCGCGGTGTTCACGTCCTCGCCGGGACAGGGATAAAAATGCGGCCGGCGCCAAAGACCGGCGTCTATCCACTTGCAACCATTGTCGCGGTGCCAATCGTCCATCGGCGAGCGGCGCAGCGGCTGGAAATGATGCCCGACGGCGCGTCCCGCCATGACGCCCATGCTAACGGCCGTATAGGGCGGGCGGAATTTGGTCGTGCCCACCGCCGGGATATCCTGGCCCTTCAATTCCGCCATGATGGCCAGGCCGCCGACATTCGACGTCTTGCCCTGGTCGGTGCCCATGCCGAGGGTCGTGTAGCGCTTCAGGTGCTCGACCGAGACATAACCTTCGCGGTGGGCCAAAGCCACGTCCTCCGCCGTTACGTCATCCTGGATATCGACGAAGCGCTTGATATGCCGGCCCGGCGCGTTGGGCAGAGACCACGTGGGCTTTACGGTCTGCTCGGGAACATCATCGCCAGCGGCATCCTCGAGGCAATCTCCCAAGGCGAACCGGCCAGCGGCGGAACCGATCGAAACGCAGTTCTGGCGCGCTTCGCCGGGCAGGAAACATCCGTTCTCCGCATCGAAGACTATCTTGCCGCCCGATTGGCTGTGCAGATGCACCTGTGGTGCCCAGCCGCCGGACACGCACAAGAGATCGCAATCGTAGCGCCCAATGGGGCCGCCGGAGAGGGGCCGGGCATGGACCTGGCGAACGCCGAAGTATCCTTTGGTTCCAACGACGCCATATCCCTCTAAGATGGGCACGCCGCGATCGCGCACCTGATTGGGTAAATGGCCATCCACATGATCGCGGACGTCTAGAACCGCCGCCACCCGCGCCCCGGCGTCCAGCAAGTCGATCACCGAGCGATAAGCGTTGTCGTTATTGGTCTGAAGGACCGCCAGGCGCCCGGGCAAAACGCCATATTCGTTGATGTAAGTCCTGGCGGCGCCGGCCATCATGACGCCGGGCCGATCGTTGCCGGGGAAGGCGATGGGCTGTTCCACGGCGCCGGTGGCGAGCACGACACGCTTGGCGCGGATGG
>Ga0255058_10001077_pt1 | contig 15573 bp, 21 predicted proteins | sample Cases_109_9_MG_FD_188637 | JGI IMG/M metagenome (GOLD analysis project Ga0255058, IMG submission 188637) | Seawater microbial communities from Amundsen Gulf, Northwest Territories, Canada - Cases_109_9 | ecosystem: Environmental > Aquatic > Marine > Gulf | place: Canada: Northwest Territories... | reverse complement strand
CAGCGTTGGTTACCTGGGCAGATCGAAACCGCCAACGAGTGCAACGAACGCTGGAGCATGGCCAATGACAACGACGATTGAAACCGCAGACCTAGAGGCCCGAAACATAGAACTGCCCGCCGAAGGCGAAGTAGGCTATTCGCTCTCGACGCTGGAGATTCGTGGCGTACCGCACCACGTCGAAATGATCGAGGTGAACCGCTGCAAGGATCCGGATTGCCTCGGAGACATGGACATCGAGCAGGACAGCGCCGCGCATTGGTGCGACAAGAACAGCACCGTGGATCCTGGGCGCCAAGATCAAGTCGAAACACTCTACGATGCGCTCGGCTGCGATGGCGCATGGAGGTGTGTTGTGATCGACGGGCGAGACTACCTCGTCATTATCTCACCGTTCTGCGATTGAAACCAACCGGGCCCCGGCAACGGGGCCCATCACCCATAGGGAGGCGACCCCATGAAGTTCGAGAAAGAACACGTCATTTCGGAGTATGGCGACGCACAAGCCGTGGAGGATGGATTCCTCGTCGCGGTGAGCAAGCGCGATCGAGTGACCAACACGGTGTTCGCATTGTTCGAGCATGGCGTGCCGCTGGAGGCCGCACCGCCTAGTAGGTGCCCGGTGGCCCTGCTGCGTTGGGTTGGCGCCAAGAACACCGCTACGAGAGCGGTCCTGATGTGTGCGGGCCTCATCGAGCAGTGGCGCGATCGGGCCCACGAGGAGGATCGTAAGGACGATCGGCGCATCTTCTCCGGGTTCGTGCTGCACACCGAGGACGACCCCGCACAGATCCGCGGATTCCTGCCGGGGATCCCGCACGACTTGTTCCCCGAGAAATGTACGAGCGCCAAGGTCTGGTTCTGCCCGAACGAGCTGGGCGGCGTGACCATGATGTACCCGTCCGACTATTAGGCAATCACTCACCCGAACACGGGACCGAGGCTATGGGGCCTTGGTCCCGAGGAGGCGACCAATGTTCGTAATCAAAAAGACCAGCGGTGTCGGTGGCTATGTGTTCGCACCGGGAAGGATCAACGTGCTGCCGGTCTACTGCGATGACATCGAGGAGGCTTACGAGTTTCGCACGAGGCGGCTGGCCGAGGAGAGCTGCACCGCCCGCAACCAGGAAGTGGTGACGCGATGAGGCGATCGAGGCGATGGGACAAGATGACCACAGGAGAGCAGCGCAAGCTGGCCACGCGATGGATCAATGACTTTGCGCAACGAGAGGCCCCGGAGCGGGAGCACCTTCACCCTGGCGATCGGCTGCGACTGATCGAGAACGGGGAGGAACTCGAGATAATTGCGCACGGGCCACGCCGGCAGATACCGCCCTGGTGGATGGTGGCGATCGCCGCAGCCGGCGCCGCCCTCGCCTGGTGGGTGGTGCTATGAGCGAAATGAAGAACAGCGACTTCCCGTGTCCATGCGGGGAGATGCGCCGCAATGAGTGCTTCGGAGAGTGCGCCAAGCCTGGCCGCTGCGTGGTCTGCGGGGCCAAGGAGCTGGGCGCCGTCAACGCGATCTCATTCTGCGAGGCCCACATGGATGACGTGATCCGGCGCGTGGTGTCGCCCGCTAAGATCCTCCTCGATCAACTGCTCGGGAAAGGTGGGTGATGTGAAGGACTATCAGGGGATGGTCATTCTAGTCTTGGTGATGACGATGGTGCTCATTGGCAAATTCATGAAAGGACGACATTGACGGTTGAAGCTCTGATCCGGGCCCATCGTGAGCTGGCGCTCATGATGGGCTTTCCGGATGTGACGCGGGGCACGCAGACGTACACCTATGCGAAGTTCCGCGATGACATGAACACGGTTCACCCGAACATCGTGGGCAGCGTGTCGCAGATGAAGAAAGCGATGCGAGGGGAAACCGGAGTGCCCGCGTACTGGGCCAAGGTGCTCGACGAGCTGCTCGCCCTGGCCGTCGCCGGCCACCGCTATCCACCGACGCCGGGCCCGTTCTGGCACCCGCAGCCGATGGACAACAAGAAGCGACGGCTGGCGGCCGTGCGCCTGGTCGAATGGCAAGCGCACAAGAGGGTCTACAACACGACGGTGGCCGAGGCAGCACAGATGACCCCGGGGAGGGTGTCCCTCATCCGGCACGGGCGGAGCGCCATCCTGCCCACCGAGCTAGATCGCTTGGCTGCCGCGTTCGGGACTGACGTGGAGAAGTTTCTCGAGGGGCCATAAAGCCGAAGGGAGAGGCCCATGGGCCTCTCCCCTCTCATCGCCCGCGCTTCCAACTACAGGCGGTGGGCGCTGTGCAGCGCCACTCGCGATTCCTTGAACCTACTTACCTCCCGGCTTTTTGGTAGGCTTCGGTCGCTTTCGGCATGGTCCTGCCATGATTGCCCTCCTGGCTCTGGTAGTAAGCCTCTGCCTCCGCATCACTCTCGAAGAACACGAGCCCATGAACACTCGCCAACTCGTCGATGGCTGCTCGGGTGTGACCATTGGTCAACGCCTCGATCGCACCATAGAGGTGGGCGATTACGTGCCGCAGCTCGGACTCCGATTTCACTTGTAGCATGATCGGCCCCAGTAGTACCACCGAATCCGGTGGGGTGCAAGGCCGGTAGATTCTGACAAACGTCCATAACTGTTTCAACAAACTTCCATCTCCGATTTAGAGACTTCCGCTCGCCGGTCGCTTAGGGCTTCACCTCGCGCATCCGGGCCTCGATCGTCGCCCTCATGCGCTCCAATTCGGCCAGCGTGTTGCGGGCCGTGTACGAGTCGATGTGAACCATCATCTGGTTGCTATGCACCATCCGGTGATACTCCGCCTCGACGAACGCCAATTCCCACTCAGAGGTGACCGTGGCAATCTCCGTCGTGATGCTCACGTATTCTTTCGTCGTGCGGGCCTGATCCGTTGCGGCCGTCTTGCTGAGCCCGCCCTTCATCAGCTCGGCTATGATTTGCGATCGCATTTCGGTCCTGGTCATTTCGAGGCCGGTGAGCTTCAACGACAGCTCGGCCGCGAGCTTGCGTTCCTTCCGGTACTGCTCGGCTGCTTCCTCCGCCACCTTGTGTAGCACCTGGGCCGCTGTCTCCTCGTCAACTTGTACTGCGCCTTCGTCGGTCGCCATCAGTTTCGCCTCCGTGAATTGATTGTTTCGTTGTGCTCCGCGATCACATCTTTCGCCACAGTCTGTAGGTCGTCACCGCTCGCCTCGAGCAACGCGCCGGCCTTCATGGCCACCACCATCCGATTCACAAACCGAAGCCGCTGCTCCATCGAGAGGTAGCCCCACTCCTGCTTGAACAGTTGCAGCATGGCAAGGTGCTGCACGCTCGACGTGGGCAGGCCTTCCCCGATGACATCGAGCACCAGGAACAAGCTCCGAGCCAAGAGCTGGTACTCTCGCGCATCCTCGCACGGCAACGCGATCATCACCTGCTTAGCCATAGTCCGGATACTCCAGCCGCCCGAGGATCAGATCGTAGTCCATGAACGCCAGTTCCGGCAGCTCGCCCTCCGGCCGGCGGAAGATCACATGATGCCCGATCTCGATGTCGTCGGGAACGTCCGGACCCAGGCCGGCGACGGTGCCCCACAGCACGCGGTGCGTGATGGGCACACCGACCATGATGGTCCGCACCTCCCCGTTCAGAGAGTCATCCGGTCGGACAACGACTAGGACCCGGGCTCCGAGGAGTCGAAAAGCGTCGGCTGTTTCTCCGGCTCCGTCGGCAGCGGCTTCGGCTGCATCACCTTCCCCCCCAACGCCAACCCCTGAATGTCCCGCATCGTGATGTCCTTTCCCGTCCTCAGTCGCTCGCATATCATCTCGCATTGGGGCACGTTGATTGGTCGGTAGCCGCTGCGCACGAGCCGGCGATCCGCAATCCCACAGACCCGGTAGTAGTTCACCTTCTGCTCTTTGTTGAGCCCTTCCAACAGGTGCAGCAACCGCCGCGTCATCCGTTCCATCTAATCAGCATCTCGCGTGCGCTGCTTGAACTCGTCGCGCTTCGGGCAGGTCACAAAGTGGTTCAGGAACCCGCGGGACTGCTCCTCGCAGCGGGTTTCCTCGGGAGTCTCCCCCACGATGAGCCGGTAGACGCTGTGCATATTGTGTGTCTCGAGCGGGATGTTCTTGCCCTTCGGGCCCCGCGCCATCATCAACGTGGCTCCGCAGCCCGCACAGTCGAACGATTCCCCAAGTGGTCTAGCCATTCGGTCGCCTCTTTCCCTTGCGGCTCCCAGCAACGCCGCGTAAACGGTTGTCCTTCAAACCATCCTGAATCCGCGCCAGCTCGCGGGGCCCGAACGGCCACTCACGTTTGATAACACCAACAGCACGATCCACCGGTGCGTTCATCTTCATCAGGCCGATCGCGCCGCGCACCTCGTCGGGCTGGACGAACGCCAGCGCCAGCAGCCGAGCCTCGGCCTCGTCGTCCGTGTCGATCCGCTCGTTCGGCCAGAGCGCAGCGGCGAGGGTGCGGCTGTGCTCCTTGTACTGCGAGCCCCCGCCCTTCCATTGGTTCACGGTCATCCCGTGAACGGGAATCTGCATCGCGCCGGCCACGGCGTACACTCCGCCCAGGACCAGCAACACCTTCAGCGCATCGAGCGAGCGGCCGCGCTTCACGTACATCGACGTGGGCATCTCGACCAGGATCCGTTGCACGTTCCAGGTCCGGATGACGTGGTGCAGCTCCGCGCCCACGAACGCGATCCGATCGGCGTCGGAGGCCTTCGTGTCGGGGTTGATGGTGCCACCGCCGAGAATGAAGTTTTCCAGGGGGTTGGTGAGCTGCGCGAACGCCACGCCGCATTGAATCATCGAGGGATCCACGGCCATTAGACACGGGTCCAGGTCGAAGCCGAGCATCGGCTCAGAGATCGTCATGGCAGGAGCGCCGCTCGCAGCCGCCGGCGCAATTTTGCACTCGCTCGATGCACAATCTTCTTCTCGTGCATCGGGTCGCCGGTGAAGCCGTTGTAGGTCTGCTCGAGGCGGGTCGAAATGCTCACCGTGATGAGCCCCTTGACGTGCAGCTCACCGGCGACGAGCAACTCCCCGATCGCATCGTGCAGCTCCAGGTAAATGGCGCGGGCCCGATCCCGCGAGTGCCCGTTGTCCCGCAGCACCTTCATCACGGCCCAATAGAAATCGTCGCGCTTCGGTTCGTCGCTCACTGTCCCATGCCTTTCTGCCAGCCGATGTAGAGCGCCATCCCGACGCGCACGACTATATCCGCATACGCCTCGGGTTTCTCGGCCTTCAGGATGTCGAGGACGCAGGCGCCGGCTGGTGTGTGGTCGGCCTCGAACAGGTGCATCACGATCAGACGCGATCGCAGCATCGCCTTCTGCATCTCGGCCATGTGGATCCGCTGCGGGGGGAAACTCTCGAAGGGGTCCCTGGCTGCTTCCTTGGCGTCGAGCTGCTCGCTGTCGGTGCCGTTGCCGCCGTACACCTCGGTGCGGGTCTGGGTTTCCTGGGGCAGCGCGAACTCATCGAGCGGCTCGTCGGCCTCGGCCTCGGGCTCATCGCGCATCTTGGTGTCGGGGTAGACCTGCTTCACCCGCTCTGCGACGGCCGCCTCGGCCTCGTCGATCGCCGTGCGGGCGGGCAGGAACGACTCCTCCTCCTCCCGGGACACGTTGTCGAGCAAGTTGCGCTCATCATCCCCGAGCTGCCACGGATCAGAAGTCGAGGACATCCTTCACCTCGTTGTCGGGCTCCTGGTCGTCGCCCTTCTCCTCGTCGATCGCGGGCTCGGTGGGTTCCTTGGCATCGAAGTCGTGCCACCGGGGGAACATCTCCTTCTGCTCGTCGGTGGTACGGCTGCGGGGCTGCGCGAGGACCTCGAGAATCTTGTACGTGCCGTTGGGGCCGCGCTCCCATCCCTTGAAAACCAGCTTCACCAGGCAGCCGATGTGGCTGCGCTTGATCCGGCGGGCCAGGGCGGCGTTGCCAGCGATCTCGTATTCCTTGCCGTCACGGCCGACGCAGAGGTAGCGGACCTTGGCTTTGTACTGCTCGTCCTGAACGATGTCGATGAGGAGGCCCCCGAAGGCCTTGCTCTGCTTCTTCTTGTCGCCCAGTACGATCAGATTCGCCGGCTCCAGTGGTTGGAAGCCGTCATCCTGCTGTGGCTGGTTCATTGTCGCCTCGTTTTGGGTTGGTGGGGTGTCAGTCGCCAGCTTCCAGTATCGGCGCGGGGCCGCACATGGTCAAGGGCTCTCCACGTAGGAACAGCTCTGGGGCAACACGGTGCCCCTGGCCAGCCCGTGGGGATAGGCAGGGTGACACTCGGCATCAGCGCGGATCGTGCCCTCGGCATCCACCAGGGGCACGCGCATCCCGTCGTGGCGGGTATCCCACTTGGTGCAGTCGGCTTGATCTGGGGATCGGATCCGGAGGTAGGCGCAGCGGGTGGGAACGCCCTCGATCATCCGGGTGCAGCAGAGCCCGCATTTGTTGCAGTAGCCCCGCCAGCTCCCTACTTCACGCGGTTCAGTCGACTCCAGTACCACAAGAGGCCGAGATCGAGGAGGATCCACGCGATTGCGAGCCGGATCACCGGGTCGCCAGCCAGCCAATGGCCACGCCGGCGCCCAGGATCACGATGTCGGGGGGTTTGGGGATGAAGCCGAACCACTTTTTGCCCCGGTTCCGGAGAGCTTCGCCTTCTCTAAGGCTGAGCTCGACCAGATCGGCTCGCTTTTCAGCCTGATCCGCACGTAAAGAGTCGGCCTGGGCCCGTGTTCTGAGGGCGGCGAGCTGCTGAACTTGGGTAGCAACCAAGTCTTGTAGACGTGCATCCCGCCGGAGTGACTGAGATAACAGCAGCATCCGACCGGCCAGAAAACGGACTCCGGCCGAGTCCGTGACGAACTGAGGGCCACCCCCCGGCTGCGAGGCGGGCAGTCGCGTGAGCCGCAGTGGTGACAGCAAACTGTCCACTTCCGTCCCAGCAACCGAATCAGCTTCCACTTGATCCAATGCCTCCAGCCGGCGGAGGGCTGAACGGGTCGCCCGCGCCTGTACCGCAAGGGCCGATTCGACGCGAACCATGCTATCGGAAATGGTACGGAGAGAATCAAGGCTCCCCCTGTAGGCGTTGCCGGCGGCCAGGATCACCTGCACGTTCTGCTGGTGGGTGGCTTCGCGGGCGGAGATACCAGCGTCCCACCGTCCGATCATATAGACGGCGAGAACTCCCACGCCAATGAGCACTCCGACGCGAATGGAGGGCCACATCAGCCCTCGACTCCAGCGGCGGCCAGCTCGGCATTGATGACGTTGGTGAGTCGGCCGTGGTTGAACCCGACGCCAGGATCGAGCTTGCCCAGGCCCGGCCCACGGACTTCATCGCCTGCAACAGCTTGGTGAGTGACGATTCTTTGTCGTCCGAAGTCATAGGCCATCATCCATTGTGCGCACTGCCAGCCTCCCGACTCGTACTGGGCTTCCGTGAAGTGCGGCGTGCCTCGCTTCATGGAACTCTTGAAGTCCTGGTAGAGCCACGGGCCCGGCAACAGGAACTCGATGCCCAGGAAGGTGGGGTTGAGCCCGACCAGTTCGCCCAGGCGCGACTCGCCGGCATGGTAGGCCACGTTCTCGTCATCGACAAGTAGCACTATGCTACCATCCGGCTTCACCAGGCGGTGGGCCGACACGCTGGCCTTGATGAGCGTGGGGCTCTGCTCGAGGAAGGTTTCCGCTGGCCAGGGTTCCCCCTCGACGATCACCTGCTCGCCCATGGCGTGCAGAACGACGCCCTCTATCCGACGGCGCCGCTCTTTCCACCAGGGTACGGGGTGGTCAATTACTTGAGGGGGGGTCATCCCGGCGTTCCTTTGCGGGGAAGAACTTGCCGACCGCCTTGTCTGCGAGCCCGAAGAACCAGTTCATCGTGCGCTCGGGCGCCATGACGATCGACACGGCCAGGACGGTGAGGACGACGGGTGGGGCCAGCTCGAGGCCCGTCGACAAGAGGGTGTGCTCGGCCTCGTGCGTCGAGAAGATGTGATCTTTCCCCTGCCAGATCATCACGAACACAAACAGGATCGAGCCCATACCTCGGAGGATCCACTGCACGGCGGGCTCGAGGGGCTCGGTGATCTTCCTGGCGAACACGGTCTGCCGCGACTTGCTCTCACGCTGTTCCTGGGGCATTAGGGCCTCTCAATCTTGGTGACTCGTCGGTCCAGCTCCTTCACTTTGGTGGTGAGCGAACCGCCCCAGTAGAATAACGCCCCGGTGTGGGCTACTACTGTGACGACCGCCACAATGAAGGCAATCACAAGGCCAGGGTTGACCTCACCCATACGGGTTGACCTTCGTGGGCTGCGGTTTCGGGGGCTTGGGCTTGCTCATGGTCTACTCCCGGTTGTCGCGCTGCCGCTGAAGCCGCCGGCGGAGAGAGCGCGGGGTCTTGTTGAACTCGAACTCCACCAAGCTACCCCGACGGATGGTGCGATAGTGTCGGCGCAGCGAGGCCCGTTCCTGTGCGTTGATGCCGTCGGTGGATCGGATGATCGCGTCGATCTCCCGGCCCTCCTCGGCAGGTGGCTCGTTGACGCCCCGGACCTGTCGGCGGCGCACCACGATGTCGATGAGGTCGCGGGCGCCATCCATGCGCTGGTTGATAATCGTCAGGGCGCCCCGTTCTTCCTGCCGCTGCCGAAGCATCGCCTTCTCCTCCTCGGTCAGGTTGCCGACGTTCGCCAGCACATCACGGGCGTACTGGAGCGCATCCCGATTGATCTGGTCGATCTCCTCGACGCTGGCAGACTGCGACCGCTGCTTGGCGAACGAGGCCATCTGTGCGGCGGCGTTCTCGTACAGCGGCGCCACGTCCAGCGCCTCCTGGTGGCGCTCACGGTACTCGATGGCCTGCATTGCCCGCTGGAGGGCGATCTCCGGATCCTTGTGTGTCTCCCCAAGGAACTGGAGGTGCTTGTACCGGCGGGCGATGTCGTTGAACAGCTCCCGCATCTCGTAGAACCGGCGGATCGACTCGGCCGACGCGCTCGGGAACTGGATGGTGAATCCCCGGATGAAGAAGCGATTCCGCGTCTGGGTGTTCATGGGGAACGGGTACGGCTCGTTGCCGGCGATGATGCGGGCGATGTTGCGGCCGCCTCGCACCACGTTGGGCAGCTCGTTCCAGATGTCGTAGCCCATGGTACCGAAGTAGGCCCGCACCAAGTGATCGTACTGCACCGGCGACAACCGGAAGAAGCGGATGAACCGGCCGATGCGGAACTTGTTGAGGATCGACGCATCAGCGTTGTCGGCCCACCGCTCGAGGCCCTCGGACACGCGCTTGGCCAGCTCCGTGGTGAACCGATTGGATCGGAACTCCTTGGGCAGCCCGTCGATCATGCTCTGGCTCTCGATCTTCGTGCCGAAGTGCATACTCTGGTTCGTCTTGATCTCGTAGATCCCCACGAGGCCGGTGGGCATCATGTTGAAGCTGAGCCCCTGGCGCAGCGCCTCGCCCAACCGGCGCGGGATGTCGGTGTCGTGGTCGACGGCCCAATCGAGGAAGGCCTCCGCCAGGAACGACCCGAACACGTCACCGTACAGGTAGACCTTCGGGATCCTCCAGTACGTGCCCGTCGTGTTGTCGCGCCAGATCCAGTAGCGCGTGCGAATCGCCAGCGGGATCTCTTGAAAGTCGGGATCGTCCCGATTCCGCAGCCACAACAGCGCCGAGGCGAACGTCAGGCCGAACGATCGCGCCAGGGTCAGGAGCGGCTTGTTGCCCTCCGGGTTCCCCGGCTTGAACGCTCGTATCGTGCGCGAGATGCCCTGTGCCGACGGATTCATGAACGCCGTGGACAGGCGCCAGAAGGCCACCTTCGACGCGCCGTGGACCGAGAAGTCGGTGCTGACGTTGCGGGCCCCAAAGCCGGCGTGCAGCATATCGGCCCCGCCCTCGCGCAGCGCCGCGAACGCCCCGACGCGGTTGGCGTTCTCCATCACGCTGCCCAAGTGCTGGAGCCCGAACATCATCCCCTTGCCCATGTCGGTCATCCCACGGACCACCTGCTGCGTGTTCCAGAGGATGCTGTGTTCCGAGGCGAGTGTTCTCGAGAACGCCTTCCGCCCCAGCAGTTGCCTCATGTACTCCTGGTTGGTGCGGCTGGAAATCTGCGTGAGCGCCGCACCGGCGGCTCCCGACTGTACGAACTGATCCCAGAGGGCATCCGCCTTGATCGCGCTCTTGAGGCCTTCGACTGAGGCGACGAGAGGGATAGAGCGCCTGGTGATGTCCAGCTCACCCTTCGCCAGGCCCTTTCGGCCACGGCTGGGGCTCTGGATCCACACGGCCTGCGAGTCACGGATGAAGTTGCGGAGCATGAACTCGGGCGAGATCACCACGCCCTGGCGCAGCACGGCAGCGGCCGTGGCCGCCAGTTGTCCGAGCCACCCCAGCTCCACCTTGTTCATCCCGGCCAGCGCGTTCCAGGTATCCGGATCGTTCACCTGATACCACAACCGCTTGCCGTCTTTGAGGACGGTGAAGATCGGAAGTTTTGCCGGCCCCCGCTGCGGGTGGAACAGCGTGACGAGATCGCCCAGGCGTTCGTCGGGGATGTCGTCGATCTTGATGCCCATGTCGGCCAGGGCTTTGCGTATCTGCCCCACCGAGAAGATCGAGCGAGCGAGCTTCGGCTCGATCTTCGTGAGGAATGTTGCATGGCCGTCGGCACCGAACACTTCGTCGGAGAACTTCACGAGCTGCAATTCCACCTGCTTGCGCCACCCGAGCTGCGTGAAGTAGCGCGTGTTGCCGATGATCGACTCGATCGGATCGACGATCGGGCGCGTGCTGCCTTTGAAGAAGTGAATCCCCTGCGGCAGGTTCACGAACTGGCTGGCGGTGTTCTGGCCAGCCGCCGTGGCTTTGGCTGCTTCTTGTATCCAATCCTGCAAGTGATCCGGCTCGGTCATAATCCGGTGGAAGGGCACGAAGAACTTGTTCATCTCCCTCATGTCCGCGATCTGCTTCGGACTCAGGACGCCCGTTTCCTCCAGCCACCGCAGCGAGGCCTCCTGGTACTCCTTCAGCTCCCGCCATGCGGTGATGAAGGTTTTCTTGAGCGGCTTATCGCTGTCGATCTGCTTGAGCAGCTTCGTCACCGTGCCGTCCTCGATCAGATCCTCGATGCCGCTGATGCGCCCCTGCTGCTTCAGCTCGATGGCGCGGAGTGCCACCGCCCAGTACCGGAACAGATCGAACTTCCCTCGCGTGTCGATCGGCTTGAAGATTTGTTTGAGCCCCTTGGAAATCCGCTTGCCCATCACGCCGTTCTCGAGGTCCAGGTGACTGACCCAGCCTCGGCGCATGACGTTATCGGACATGGGCTCCGAGCCAAAGACGCGACGGGACAGCATCTCCAGTGAGCGCCAGTTCTTGTCCTTGGCCATCATCATGCGATCCATCCACCGGAATGGTGCTTGGTCGTTCAGCCAGTGCGTGTAGAACTGCTCGAAGGACCGTCCCGGCTGGAACTTCCAATCTCCGAACCGTCCGGAGTCTCCGACGGCGACCCGTGCGCCGATGTGCTCCGCCGGGTTGTACTTCATGAATAGCTGGAACTGCTGCTGCGCGAAGTCGAGCGCGGCCAGGTCACGCGGCGCCACCTTGTTCAGGTGGTCACGGAAATACTTGAAGAACTTCGGCGCTTCCTGCTGCACCTTCTTCGGGTTGACGATGTAATCCCCGACGAACTCCGCGAATCCCTCGATGAGCTGGTCGCCCTGCACGTTCTCCGACAACGGTTTCAGCTCGTCAACGAACGGCAGCAGGTGCGTCGGGATCGCCGTCTGTATCTGACCCGGCAGCGTGAAGAACCCGAACCACCGCTTGTCGAGCAGGTGGCCAGCCTCATGCCCGGCCACGCGCACGTTCTGCCCGGAGCGTAGGCGTACCTGTTCCGACGTGACGTAGAACCGCCCATCCACCAGGAGGTTGCGGATCCCGCCGAGGAACGTGCGAGCCATCAGTGTCCGGAACATCTTGCCGATTATGTCGGGCGGCTTGGTGATCTTCTGGTTGGCGCGAGGCAGCTCGAGCGGGAGATCCTCGAGCAGCTCCGCGTCGGTGGCTTGACGGCCGCCGGCGTTGTCGCCAGGCACACCGGCCGCATGGCCAAGGCCTTCGTCGAACACCGAGGTGGCTCGCTCGATGCGAGCCATGGAGTCGGCGTAGGTACCCGGCAGCTCCCCGGCTTTCCCACGGCGGGCGGAATCGAGCTTCACGTCGTCGGACTTGTCGAGGCCGACATCCTTCTTGTAGCCGAACAAGGCCTGTTGCATCTCGGCCGCTGGCAGGAAGTCGAACTCCATCAGCTTGTTGGCTTCGCTGCTTACTTTGCCTTCGACCAGGGCGCCCATGGCGGCCATCTTCTGCGCGACCCGTCCGAGGAGGTCGCGCTCGATCGCGTCGTCGACGCCCATCCAGATCATGCGCACGTCGGACTTCCCACCGAAGCGATAGGTGCGCCCGGCGAGCTGCTCGGTGCCGGCGCCTGTCCACGGTGTGGTGAGGTTGATCTGGATGCGCGGGCATTTGCCGGAGGTGTCGTGCAGCGACAAGCCGGTGCCGCCGGCGTCCACCGTGGCGAACATGACCCGCTTCTTACAGTTCTGGAAATCCTTCACGTCCTGGTTGCGCTTCTTCTGCGACTTGATGCCGCCATGCACCTGGGCGACGACATCCTCACCGCCAAGCTCGCGGACGGCTCCCTCGAGGCCTTCGCGCAGCTTCTCGTCAAGCCCCCGGATCGCGGCGTCGAGCGAGGGGAAGCGTGCGGCCATCTTCTCCGCCAGCTCGAACTTCATCTTGTACGCGGTGAACGCCACGATCGAGAAGTTGTCAGGCAGCTCCAAGAACTGCTTGATGATTTTGACTGTCTCGTCGAGTTTCGCCAGCTCGTTGACCCGCCGGTTGAAGGTGACGCGGGCACTCTTGAGCAAGCTCACGTCGCTGCCCCTGGCGCGGGCCTCGAGTCGGCTGATCTCCGCGCCCACCGCTTGCTTGTACGTGCCGTAGATCGGACCAATGGGGATCTCGATGAACTCGTTCTTCAGGCTCTTGTCGATCTTCATGGCCCGCTGCATATACACGCCGGCATCCATCATCTCACGGCGGATGGCCAGGAGGGTCCGGAGCACATCGGCGCGGCTGCTCTTGACGAAGTACCACAGCCGGCCGCTCGTGGACTTCCGAATCCCGTGGAAGGCCAGCCACTCCTCGAAGCTGCCAATCTTCCGGCCCTTCCCCCAGAGGCGGAGGTTCTCCATGGAGCGCATATCCCACGGGAACTCGAACGGGGTGGCACTCAGGTGCAGCACCTTCTGCTCGTTGGTGGCGCGGCGGAGCATCTGTGCGGCGAGGGCGCGGTTGGCACCGGCCACGTTGCTGAACAGGTGGCTCTCATCGAACACCACGAGATCGAACTTGGGGAAGTCGATCTTCAGCTCGCCGTTCTCGGCGTCCCAGAGGTTGCCGAGGGCCGTCGCGCTCATGTGGTAGACGCCCGGATCGACGCTGGAGCCCGGCTCGTACTTGGTCATGTCGAAGTCGAATACGTCAGCACCGACCTCCTTCCACTGGCCGACCACCGGGCCGTCGACCTTCCCAGGAATGACCACGAGGATCCGGCCAGGCGTTTTGTTGTCGACGTTGCGGGCGAGCTGCTCGGCCACCACCGCGCTGCCGATGAAGGTCTTGCCCGTGCCGGGGCTGTTGCCCACCAGGACGCCCTGTGCCGGCGTACCCCTCGGGCCAGGCTCCACGTCGAGGAGGTTCTGAATGACGCGGGACACGTCGCGGAGCTGGTCGTCGATGTTGACCTGGGCGATGCCAGCCTTCTCCGCAGCGGCGCGGAGTGCCGCTCGCACGGACTCGCGCACCTTCTTGATGTCGGCCAGTTCTTCCTGGGTCTGCTTCGACTTCTCGAACCGTTCGGCTTCTTCGGTTAGGGCCCTCTCCCGAGCCGCTTGACGCTCCTCGGTCTTTTCTCGTTCTCGCTCACGTCGGCGCTGACCTCGAGCGACACCGGGTTCACCTGGAGGATTGATGTCTCGCCGCTCATCGCCGGCTCGTCCTCCTCCGGACTCTCCAGGGCTTGTCCTTCCCTCTGTAGCAGGCGGCTCAGTTCCGCGCTTGCCAGCTCCGCGTCGCTGAACTTGTGGCTTTTTGGCTTGGCCACTGGGCTTCTCCTTCGGCTTCTTCACCGGCTTGCGTGCCGGGGCGGGCGGGGGCGCGACAGCCTGCCGTGTCTCCCGTCGTTCACGTAATGTGCGCTGTGTCGCTTCGATCTGCTCCGGAGTGCGCTGGGTGCCGAACTGCTGCCGCAGGGCGGCGAGCTGCTCCGGGGTGGGCTTGAGTCGCGTCGGCCGGGCCGGGCGATCGGGAATGGACGGCTCCCGTGGCGCACTGGCGAACTCCAGCTTGGTCACGTCGGCCACAAAGTCGGTCCCGAACGCTTCGCGGAACGCACTGACCGGCGTCACCTGCTCCATCAGGCTGGTCTGTCCCCGCGCCTCCTCGGCACCGACGACGGCCAGGTCGGCAAACTGCTGGAACGCTTCGCGCACCGCCTTCAGCGTCTTGGACTTCTCGAGGAACGCGGCGAGCTGCAACGCGGGCCCGGTGGGCCCGGTGCCACGGCCGCCGAAGATGTCGGGTTGGCCCTCGATGTCCGCCAGGCTCTCCTTTGTCTCGCGCATCCGCTTGAGAATCCGGATCGCCCCCTGCAACGGAGCGCGGAGATCGAAGTCGCCGCTCGTCGACGCGATCGCCGGCGCGGCGGCGAGGAGCTGTCGGCGCACAGACTTCGGCATGGCATCGAGTACCTCAACCGATTCCACCGCTCGGGCGAGCAGGATGTTCTCGATGAAGGTCTTGCCCTCGTCGGTGAGGTCGCCGTCCTTGTCGAGCAGCCGCTTCCGCTGATCCTCGGAGAACACGGCATCCTCGTCGAGCTGATCGAGGAAGCGCCTGCCGCCAGCCGAACGCAGGAACGTCCGTACCCCACCCTTGTCGTCGGGATCGAAGTTCTGCTGGAAGGTCGCAATCGTGCGGTCAGTGATGCGCTCCGACGCCAACACCGCTTCCTCGGTCGGCGTGCGGGACTGTGTTGACGTGCGGTTCAGGTCGTCGGCCAGGGCGCGAGCCACGCCGACGTTGCGCGGCCGGTTCTCGAGCACGCGCACGATCACCGGCAAGCTGAAGTCGTCGGCAATCGTCGCGTCGATCTTCAGCCCGGGCAGCGCCTTCTTCACCGAAGCGAGGTACTCCGCCTTGACCTTCGGGTCCTTCAGCGCCTCGCGGAGAATGAGGATCCGATTGTTCCCACCGAACACCATGCCGAACGCATCGACGATGGGCGCCCCGCGCTCCGCCGTCGTGGACGCCATGGTCAACAGGTCGGGCTGGAACCCTTGCTGGTTGCCGGCCTCGTCAGTGAATCCGGCCCGCGCTCGAGCACCGACGAACTCGACGCTGATGGTTTCGCGGGGTTGCAGCTCGTCGACGTAGGCCGGGTTCCGCACGAAGCGATCACCGGAGCGAACG
>Ga0255058_10001074_pt1 | contig 15629 bp, 12 predicted proteins | sample Cases_109_9_MG_FD_188637 | JGI IMG/M metagenome (GOLD analysis project Ga0255058, IMG submission 188637) | Seawater microbial communities from Amundsen Gulf, Northwest Territories, Canada - Cases_109_9 | ecosystem: Environmental > Aquatic > Marine > Gulf | place: Canada: Northwest Territories... | reverse complement strand
TACCTGGTCGTCGGCTTCGCAGCGGGTGAAATTCCGAAATTTCCCGCGAACATCGCTTTGTTAAAAGAAGCCAGCATCATTGGTGTTTGGTGGGGAACCTGGCTCGCAAAGAACCCACGAGGCCAGATGCAAAACATGTCTGAACTCGGTGCTTTGCTGGCATCCGGGAAACTGCAACCCAGGATCACGGAGTCCTATGCCTTTGACGACTTCAAGCAGGCATTTCACGCAATACGCGAAAGGCGCGCTTTGGGCAAAGTCGTACTACGCTTGGCCTGACGTTTGGCCCCGGGGACTGAGTGTCCGTGCTGGCAGTTCTTCGGTGTCGATTTCCGCTTGCGTGGCTACCGGATAGCGTGGGCCACTGATCGTTGCCGGATTGACCAGGTCATCCAGTGTCCGGATTGTTTCTTCACCCAGGCTTATTTCCGCCGCGTTAAAATTCTCCTCAAGGTGATCTGCGCTGGTCGTTCCGGGAATAACGTGAATATGTGGCGCACGGTGTAACAGCCACGCCAGCGACAATTGCGCCGCGGTGCAAGACGCCTCCTCGGCTATTTGTCTGAATGCCGGCAACAAGATAATGTTTTTTGAAAAATGGGGCTCCTGGAATCGCGGCATGCCGCGACGTATGTCTTTCTCTGCGAATTCATCGGGCACGATATCAACGTCAGTCAGGAACCCACGCGCTAACGGTGAAAAAGCGACAAAGGCGGCACCAATTTGTGCACAGGCATCCAGTACGCCGACTTCGACGTTGCGACTCCACAATGAATACTCTGACTGCACCGCGGCTATTGGATGAACGGCATGCGCTCTCATCAAAGTCTTCGCCGACACTTCGGACAGGCCGAGGGCCTTTACCTTGCCCGCGTCCACGAGATGACTCAAGGCGCCAATGCTGTCCTCGATTGGCACATTCTTGTCCCAGCGGTGCAGGTAATAGAGATCCAGCACATCGGTCTGCAAGCGCCGCAGCGAATCTTCGATGTCCCGCAAGAGCGACTCTGGCCGGCCGTCGATGACGCGTTTGCCGTCAACTCCCGTCATGCCACCCTTGCTGACCAAAAATATCCGGTCCCGATGCGGCTTCAGGACCGGCCCAACCAGCTTTTCGTTACGACCAAATCCATACAGCGCGGCGACGTCGAAATGAATGATCCCGAGATCCATGGCCTTGTGCAGTATCCCGATGCCCACCTCCGCCGGCGGCGGGTTGTCGTACGCGTGCGACAGGTTCATGCAACCCAGCCCGATCGGCGGCACAGACGATAAAGCCAGTTTTCGCTCTGCCGCCATCACGATATCAGCCGCCGAATTGCTGCTCGACATCGTGCAATACGCGGTAACAGTCCAGCACCTGGCCAACTGACGAATTCGGCTCGCGACCCTCGCTGATAGCCGCGAAGAACTCCCTGTCCTGCAGTTCGATACCATTCATCGACACCGCGACATTCGACACATCGATCGCTTCTTCATGGCCGTTCACGAGATCATCATACCGGGCCATGTACGTGCCGTTGTCACAGATGTAGCGAAAAAACGTGCCGAGCGGCCCGTCATTATTGAAAGACAGCGATAGCGTGCAAATTGCACCGCCCTCGGTTTTCATCTGGAGCGACATATCCATGGCAATGCCGAGTTCCGGATGATGCGGCCCCTCGATACCATACGCAGAAACGATCGTCTCACCCACCTGGTACTGAAACAGGTCGACCGTATGCGCCGCATGGTGCCAGAGCAGATGATCCGTCCATGAACGCGCGCCACCCTCGGCGTTGATGTTCTTGCGGCGGAAGAAGTAGGTCTGCACATCCATCTGCTGGATCTTGATTTCGCCCGCCAATATCTTGTTGTGCACCCATTGGTGTGACGGATTGAAGCGGCGCGTGTGGCCGACCATGCATACAAGACCGGTCTCCTTTTGCACGCGATTAACCTCGAGCGCCTTCGCATAGCTATCGGCAAGCGGAATCTCCACCTGCACATGTTTGCCGGCCTTCATGCACTGGATCGCCTGCTCGGCATGCATTTGGGTCGGCGTGCAAAGAATGGCTGCATCAACGCCCGGCAGCGCCAGGGCGTCGGCAAGGTCCGTAAAAGCATGCTCGGCGCCGTATTCTTTTGCTGCTTTCTGTGTTGGCTGCAGCGTTCGACCTACAAGGCCGACAACCTCGACACCTGCAATGTTCCTGATGCCGTTCAGATGTTTGATGCCAAATGCGCCAACACCTGCAAGTACTACTTTCATGATCTTTCCTCGCTAACTATCGGCTGCATCAGCCGCTCTCCTCCGGCCAGTAAAGGCGGCGCGGGTTTTCCACGAGCAAATCTCGCTGGAGTTCCTCGGTTGGTGCGATTCCAGGTATGAAATCAACCAGTTTGCCATCGTCGGGCATGTGTGACTTCAGGTTGGGGTGTGGCCAGTCCGTTCCCCAGAGAACCCTATCCGGAAATGATTCGACGATTAGTTTCGCAAACGGCACAACATCGTCATATGCAGGTGGACCGCTTTGCGACAGTCGATCCGGACAACTGACTTTAGCCCAAAAATTCTCGTTCTCGGACATGAGCTTCATGAAAAGACTGAACTCCTCACCCATCGGGCTCTTGGAAACGTCCGGCCGCCCAATGTGATCGACAACCACCACCGTCGGCAACGAGGCGAAAAAGTCATAGAGCCCTGGCAGATCCTGCGGTTCGAAGTAGATGACGATGTGCCAGCCAAGACGGCGGACACGCTCTGCAACCTCTATCAATGCCTCGTGAGGCAAGGTATCGACGAGGCGCTTAACGAAGTTAAAGCGCACGCCCCTGACGCCGGCAGCATGCATATGCTCAAGTTCGGCGTCGCTGATGTCGCGCGATACGACGGCAACGCCGCGAGCCAGGCCTTTTGAGGTCTCGAGGGCGTCGATCAGTGCGCGATTGTCGGTGCCGTGACACGAGGCCTGCACGATGACATTGCGCTCGAATCCAAGATAGTCGCGTAATGCCAGGAGCTGTTCTTTCGGCGCATCGCAGGGCGTGTACTTGCGATTTTTCGAGTACGGAAACTTCTCCCCCGGGCCGAAGACATGACAATGGGCATCCACCGCGCCGGGCGGTACTTTGAATTCGGGTATCGACGGGTTCGGGTGAAATACACGCCACCCTTCGTCCATCTTGAATTCCGGCGCGCCCATGCTATTTCGCCCTGGCCTTTAGTGTTTTGTCGAGACGCGGATAAACACGGCGGGCATTCCGCTCGAATACCCTGTGTTTGTCGTCGTCGCTGATATCGAGCGCATCGACGTAGCGTCTCGTATCGTCGAAATACTGTCCTGTCTCCGGATCGATACCACGCACGGCGCCGACCATCTCCGAGCCGAACAGGATGTTGTCGATGTCGATCACCTCGAATAACAGGTCGATACCGGGTTGATGATAGACGCAGGTATCGAAATAGACATTTTTCATTACGTGCGTTGCGAGCGGCGGCCGTTTGAGCATGTCCGCCAGCCCACGGTAACGGCCCCAGTGATACGGAACCGCACCGCCGCCATGCGGGATGATGAAGCGCAGGTCCGGGAAGTCCCTGAACAGGTCTCCCTGGATAAATTGCATAAAGGCCGTCGTGTCTGCATTCATGTAATGCGCCCCGGTCGCATGGAAATTCACATTGCAGGAACTCGATACATGCACCATCGCCGGTACATCCAGTTCCACCATTTTTTCGTATAACGGATACCAGCTCTCGTCAGTCAGCGGTTTCGCCGTCCAGTGACCTCCGGAGGGGTCCGGATTGAGGTTACATCCAACGAATCCCAGTTCGTTGATACACCGTTCCAACTCATGAATCGATTCGGAGATCGAAACATCGGGAGACTGCGGTAGCTGGCACACGCCGATAAAGTTATCGGGATACAGTTCGCATACTCGTGCGATCAGGTCATTGCAATGTCGCGACCACTCCTGCGAGACCTGCGAGTCGCCCAAATGATGTGCCATTGCCGAAGCACGCGGAGAAAAGATTGTAAGATCTGCACCGCGCTCACGTTGTAGTTTGAGCTGATTGTTTTCGATACTCTCGCGCAACGCATCATCGCTGATCCGTGCGGCTTGCGGTGTCGGCATTGACGGGTTTTCGAAATGCGCGAGCTGCTGCTTGCGAAAATCCTGGTGCGGCTCAGGCGCCGTCGTGTAATGCCCATGGCAATCGATAATCATCAGTCGTCCTCCACCGTTGCCGGCACGAATACCGAGCCCATCATGAGTTTGCGCGCTGTTCTCAATAGTGCCGAGCGGCGCACCTCGTACCGGCCGTTTTCCTCGACGACTTCGATATCGACCGTGAAGCGCCCCGTCGGGTGTTCGATATCGAGTGATTCCGGCCCGACCCCGCCGGCCGGGCTGGCGACATCATGCGCGACAGTGCCCGGCATGCAACACGCCGCGGCAACACTGGCCGCACCCAACACGCCGATCGCGTCATGTACCCGGTGCGGAATGAATGTGCGTGTCGAAATGACACCGCCGTCTGCCGGCGGCGCAACGAGGCTCATCTTCGGCACTGTCTTGTCGCTGACATCGCCAAGATTCATCAACGGCCCTACTTGCAGCCTGATCGCTTCTATTCGTTCCTTCAGCACATCGTCTGACTCGAGTTCCCCAGGAGATTCGGAGCCGCTCTTGCCGAAATCCGAAGCACGCAGCAATACGACAGGCATGCCGTTGTCGATGCAGGTCACTGTCGCGCCGTCAACTTCGTCAACAAGATTTCCAGTCGGCAACAATTCACCACAAGTCGATCCGGCAACGTCGACAAAATCGATCATCACAGGTGCCGCCGTACCGGGGACACCGTCGATACTGGCATCGCCCTCGTAGCTTACCTCGCCACCCGGTGTTTGCACTCGTGCAACGGCAATCCCGCCCGAATTGAGCATGCGAATCCGCACTACGGTCTCGCCATCACCCGGAGTCACGAGCCCTTGCTCAATTGCGAACGGGCCAACGCCGGCGAGTATGTTGCCGCAATTCTGGCCGTCACTGACAACGGCTTTGTCCACGACCACCTGCAGAAACAGGTAGTCCACGTCGACATCAACGTCATCCGCTGGCGTGATCACGGCTACCTTGCTCGTTAGCGGATGTGCGCCACCCACGCCGTCGATCTGCCTGGCATCGGGCGAGCCCATTACCGCCAGCAAAATGCGGTTCCGGACAGCCGGATCCGACGGCAGATCCTTGCCTTGAAAATAAAAGCCTTTCGATGTTCCGCCGCGCATCAAGACCGCTGGAATGGCTGTTTGCATGTCTCAGAAATCTTCTTCCGAATCGACGTAGCGAAGCCCTTTTCCTTCCAGGCGCTCACGCATTGTGTAGACATCCAGGCCCAGCTCACCGGCCTCGAACCGCTTGCGCTTGTCTTCCTCGTTGGCTGTACGCGCCTGCGCTTTCTCGAGCACCGAATCGGCTTCCTGTCTTTTGACAACAACTACGCCGTCATCATCAGCAACAATGAGATCGCCTGGATGAACAAGGACGCCCCCACAGACGATCGGTACGTTTACATTCGCAATGGTTTCTTTGACGGTCCCCTCTGCACAAACCGCGCTGGACCACACCGGGAACTTCATTTCGGTCAGCATCGCGATGTCCCGGACGCCTGCATCGATCACCAGGCCCATCACGCCCCGAGCCTGCAGCGAGGTTGCGAGCAGGTCGCCGAAATAGCCGTTCCGGCAAGGACTGGTCGGCGTTACCACCAGTACATCACCGGGCTGACATTGCTCAACGGCAACATGAATCATCCAGTTGTCGCCCGGTGCGACCTCGCAGGTGACCGCACTACCACCGATCAATACCGGGCGAAATATGGGGCGCAAGGAGGATGCCAGAAGACCCTTGCGGCCCTGAGCCTCATGCACCGTGGCGACGCCTAGCGCTCCCAGTTCACGCGCAATGGGCGGCGGCACACGAGTGACGTTGGTAACCACGACAGGCATAGTGTTTTCTCTATAGATCGACGAGGATTGTAATGAGCTTTGGCACATTATCCTTCTGTTTACTGACGAATTCCGCAAGAAACACATTCAAATGTATAAGTTTTACCTATAGAATTATCACAGACTTCTTAAAGGAATGGTATGCGGGACATCAATCTGCGGCATCTTTTTGCACTATCGGTTATTGCAGACGCCGGCAGCCTCAGCGCCGCCGCGGAACAGGTGCATCTGTCGCAGTCAGCGTTAACGCAGGCTTTGCGAAAAACTGAAAAATTGGCCGGCGCTGCCCTGTTCGAACGCTCCGGCTTTGGCGTAACACAGACCAATGCCGGCCGGCTGCTGGTCAATCGGTCCAAGCGAGCGCTCGCTTTTTTAATGAAGGCCGAACGAGAGATTTACCAGCGCGGCCCCACCGGAGCTGGCCATGATCCATTGAGCCGCCATATGACCGCAAGCCAGCTCAGGGCGTTCATCGCCATCGTTGAAGCCGGTGGTTACAGCCTCGCAGCGCGCAAACTGGAGCTTGCCCAACCAACGGTCTATCGCGCCGCAAAAGAACTTGAGGCGCGATTCGGCATGCAATTCTTTCGCCGTTCCTCGAAAGGAGTGAACCCCAGCGATGCTGCGCGTTTGCTTGCTCGATATGCAGAACTTGCGTTTGCCGAGATACGACAGGGATTCGAGGAAGTCAGTGAACTGCAGGGAAACATGAGAAGTCGCGTATCCGTCGGCAGCCTGCCTTTGGCAAGAGCGGAATTGCTGCCACAGGCTGTCACCCTGTTGCTTGCTTCCTATCCCGACGCGAGGGTCAACATTCTCGATGGTCCTTATGGAGAACAACTGCATGCACTGCGTTATGGGCATATCGACTGGATTATTGGTGCATTGCGAAATCCGGCACCCACTGCGGACATTGTGCAGCAGCGTTTATTCGAAGAACCTTTGTCGATCGTTGTCCGGACGGGACACCCCCTGCTTGGAATACAGGTACCAGGTCCCGCAGCCCTGGCAGAACTCGAGTGGGTCGCACCAAGAGTACGCACACCAACGCGAGATCTGTTCACGGCCTTTTTTGCGCGCGCCGGCGTCGCAACACCCAAAAGAATCATCGAATGCAGTTCGCTGGTCGCAACGCGTGGTTTGCTGCAAGCCAGCGATCGGGCGGCTCTGCTGTCGCCGGCACAAATCCGACGGGATGTAGAAGCGAAGCAGTTGGCAATACTCGGCGCGCCATTGCCGGAAACAAGCCGTTCGATCGGCGTCACGGTTCGTGCCGACTGGGCACCAACACTGGTTCAGGCAGAGTTTTCAAGAATTGTTCAAGCGTTGGGAACCAGGGACTCCGGCTAATCGCTACCGTCCTTTTCCGTGGTGGTTCCATAGTTGTTGGCCTGGCGATATTCGACCGGCGGAATGCCTTCAGACTTTTTGAAGACGCGCGAAAAATACGCCGGATCCTTGAAGCCCAGCGTGTAGGCAATATGATCCACGGGATATTGGGTGTATATCAGCTTTCTTTTTGCCTCTATTAATACCCGGTTCTGAATGACTGATTTTGCTGTGATACCAAGCCAGTCATTGCAACGTCGATTAAGGCTGGAAACCGAGGTGTGAAGCGCCGCAGCATATTGCTGTACCCGCCACTGATTTCGGTATTTTTTTTCCAGAAGAATGCGAAAATCCGTCAGCAGATTTCTCCCTGGCTTGTTTACCGCAGCAAGGAATCGTCCGTTATCGAATTGCCGCCTTAACGTCATCAGCACCATTCTTACCTGCCATTCCAGCATCTGCTCATAGCCTGTTTCCGACTGCTGAAACTCGGCCGTAATCAGGTTCAGGCAATTCCTAAGCTGATCGAAAAGTACACCTCCTGCAGGAAATTCGATGACCCGGGCTTCGTGGGTTAAAACGTCGAAATAGCGCCGGGTTTGCCCGCCGCCGGCAGCGGCCAAAAGTGGCGCTGCGAGCGTCAGCACTGCTCCTATCGTGTCCGGGTGAAAACGAAATCCATGCACTACGCCCGGAGGAATTGTGATGGCCAGGGCGCCCGAAAGTTCGTGCTTTTGTTCATCCAGCAGCACCTCTAATTCGCCCGAAAACATACACAAAATCTGAAATAAATTACCGTGACGGTGTGGCTTGATGAGCCAGCCGATTGCCCGGCTCCGGGCTGCAATATCTTCAATATGGACGAATCCGGGGTCCTGGCTGACGCTCGATTCGCCGTAGAGGCCGAAGTGCGGAATGCTGTCTTTGCGCTGAGTCTGCAACATCGTTTGTGGTGCCTGCCATGTAGCCAGGCCCAATCGTATCGTTTTGACGTAAAAGTACAAGCTAAAGTGCGATTAGTGAATTCAGTTTTTGCTCGTTTGGAAGCAAAATCTGGAGGTCGGTTCGAGACATTCCAGCGACTCCTGAAAAGAATGAAAACCCTGAAAACACAGGTTGCGATTATTGGCGCGGGGCCTTCCGGCTTGCTGTTAGGGCAGCTACTTGCCAGGCAGGGCATTAGCAATATCATTCTCGAACGCGTGACGGGTGACTATGTGCTCGGACGAATCCGCGCCGGCATTCTCGAGCAAGGTTTTGTTGATCTCGTTCGTGAGGCCGGCGTCGGCGACCGCATGGACGAGGTAGGAGAAGTCCACGAAGGATTTGATATCTCCGTGAATGGCCGGTGTGTACGTATCGATATGGCGAAATTGACGGGTGGCGATACGGTTGTCTGTTACGGCCAGACTGAAATCACGAAAGACCTCATGGATGCCCGCGAGGCTGCGGAACTGGTGACGTATTACGAGGCTGTTGAAGTTGAGCTGAACAACGTCACGTCGGATTCGCCCAGCGTTAATTTCGAGCACGATGGCGAAGATCATCAACTGGAGTGCGACTATATTGCCGGTTGTGACGGTTTCTACGGTGTATCCCGACAGACCATCCCTGCCGAACTACGAACGGAACATGAACGTGTTTACCCGTTCGGCTGGTTGGGACTCCTCAGCGAAACGCCACCCGTAAGCGAGGAGTTGATCTATTGCAAACACGAGAGAGGTTTTGCGTTGGCCAGCCGGCGATCGGCAAGCCGTTCTCGTTACTATGTTCAGGTACCTTTGAGTGATCAGGTTGAAGACTGGTCAGATGACCGGTTTTGGGGCGAATTCAAGAAGCGGTTACCAGCGAAAGCGGCTGAATCGTTGTTAACCGGACCAAGTATCGAAAAAAGCATTGCGCCCTTGCGTTCTTTTATTTGTGAGCCAATGCAATACGGAAACATGTTTCTTGTTGGTGATGCTGCCCATATCGTGCCACCTACCGGGGCAAAGGGACTGAACCTGGCAGCGTCTGACGTATCCACACTTTATAAAGTTTTGCTCCGCGTCTACCAGGAAAACGATAAAAAGTGCATCGAGCAATACTCGGAAATCGCATTGCGCCGCGTGTGGCACGGTGAACGTTTCTCGTGGTGGATGACAAACATGCTGCACAACTTCGGCGACATGGCATCACACGACATGGATGGTCTGACCTTCGGACGTTTCATGGAATCCGAGTTGAATTACTACCTCGCCTCGGAAGCCGGTCAGAAAGTGATTGCTGAACAGTACGTTGGTTTGCCTTACGAAGATCTTGCGACCTGAAAAACCCTGTCAGGAGCTGAATTCGGGAACGTATTTCTCATGCCAGTTGGCATTCGAGCCACCACCACGCCGGTCGATAATCACATCCAGCACATAGGCCTGCCCACTGGTCTCCGCGGCGACCGCACGCTTGAGCGCAGCCGCCAGGTCTGATGGTTTGTTGACTCTTTCGCCTGCCAGCCCATAGGCGCGTGCGATGCCAACGTGGTCGATCTGCGGATCGTCCAGGCTGATACCGATGTACTTGCCGGTTGCAGCGGCCCTGCCCTTTTGGCCGGCAAGTGCCCAGCGGTTCGCCTGGTAACCCAGGTTATTGAAAATCACGACGATCAGCGGTACCTCGAATCGCTTCGCCGTCCACAATGCCTGCACCGCGAACTGAAAACCGCCATCGCCAACGAGCGCAACAACCTGCTTGTCGGGTGCGCCAAGTTTGGTGCCAATAGCCGCACCCACTCCCCAGCCGAGACTGCCGCCCGAGGAAATCAGGTGCCGCCGGCCCCCGGCGGGTTGATCGAAGTTGATGTAGTCCCAGATTGCCGCATCAGACGTAACGCCTTCGGTGACGACGATCGCATTCGACGCGATTGCACGATCGATTTCCGCGGCCAGGCGTTCCGGTGCAATCGGATCTGAGTCCCAGACTCGCTGGAGTGTTTGTTGCCGCTTCTGCTGTCGCTGTTCTTTGAGCGCCTCTGCTTGCCGGCTCCTGGCCGTGACACGAGCCCGATCCGGTTTTTTGCCGTCAATGGCGCTGAGCAACTGTTCTAGCGTTGCTTCCGCGTGCGCATAGATCAGGAGATCGGCCGGATAATTTCGGGCGAGATGGTCTTCTCTGAGCCCGATCTCGATAACTTTCGCCGCGCGCGGAATTAACGGGTGCCCTCTTCTCGATAATGACAAGCGGCTCGCGCCGGCGATAAGCACGACGTCGAACGGCACCGGTGTGTCGATCGTTCCTCGCATCGCACCGAGATAATGTGGATGGGCACTCGGAAATCCCATCGATGATCGGCTGGACGCTGTATCGCCGCTGACGGTTGCGCCCAGCCGATCGGAAATGGCGGCCAGTTCGCCCAAACCGCCCCAACGGGGCAGTTCCGCGCCGGCAATCAGCAACGGGTTCTCTGCAGCCAGTAACCAATCTGCCGCTTGTTTGACGGCAGCGGTATCCGGGAAAATCCGATTATCCGAAACGGTTCTGTTCTGCGGAATCAGCGCTGCCTGCTCAACCTTGCTCGCCCATACATCGGATGGCACACCCAGGAACACGGGCCCCGATGGGAGGACTGACGCCAGCCGGAAGGCTCGGCGCAGTGATTCCCCAAGATTTTCGACCTGGCTCGCACGAAATGACAGTTTGGTAAACAATTCGGGAATAGTCTCGAGCTTGGTTGTTTCGGTAAAAACGCCGAGATTCTCGCCACTGCGTTCGCTCATGCCCACGGATACGACGATCGGCGAACTGTCCGCCCAGGCGTTGACAATCAAGCCAAGTGCGTTGGCGGTGCCCGTTATGGAGTGGATATTCACGAAAGTCGTCTGGCCGGTAATTCGCGCGTAACCATCCGCCATCGCCATTACCGAGCCCTCCTGCAGGCCCAGTACGTAATGGATATCCGGGTAGTCGACCAGCGCATCAACGAACGGCGCTTCATAGGCTCCGGTGTTACCGAAAACGTATTTGACGTCCCAAAGCTTCAAGGTTTCGCAGGTAATGCCGCCGCCCGTGACATTCCTGAGTACGAGGTCGCGCTCGGGCGCAGGGACGGCGGCAAACACGTCTGCCATCTGGCCTGCCGCCATCGCGCCGACACCAAGCTGTGTCAGCGTGCTAAGAAACTGCCTCCGGGACAGCGAGCCGCAAAGATATCCCCGGAACGCATCACGCAGCATTCACACGAACCTTGAGGTCTTCATACACCGACTAAAAAGTTGCTCTGAATGTCAGCCCGAATGTCCGCAGTGGCAGGTAGCTACCCAGCAGCAACTCTTCTCGCCCCGGGCCCGGTGGCAATCCGATGAACGGTGCGTTCGGCGGTACCAACAAGCTGTTCGGTGTCGTGAATTGAGCCCCCAGCACATCGTCGTCCTCGATATTTTTCACCCAGGCCTCCAGCGAATACTGACCATCGCCGCCGAACTCGTAGTTGAGACGAAGGTCGGTTCGGGTATAACTGCTCTGCCGATTTTGTGGATTGTTGAATGGCAGCAGAAAATAGTCATCCTCGTAATGGAAGTTGATGCGCGGTGTCAGTGTCGCCCCGTTTGCAAATCCCCATATGTAGGGCTCGAGTGCAATATTGAGCGACAACTCCGGTGCCTTGCTGAGCTTGTTACCGGACAGGTCCTCGGGCACAACGCCTGGTGTTTGCGGGTCGTCGACGTCGGTAAACACATCATACTCGGCATCCAGATAAGCGGCAGTCACGTCAAGTCGCGTCTTGTCCGATATCGCGAAATTTCCCACAAACTCGAATCCCGTCAGGGTCGACTCCGCAGCATTGCGCGTCACAATCTGTGCGGCAACAACCTGGCTGACCTGCTGGTCCTCGAAGTCATACGTGAAGAACGAGAAATCCGTCTGCACTCGCCCATCCAGGAAGCGGCCCTTGGCGCCAGCTTCGTAGGCCAGTAGCGTCTCCGGGTTGAAGGTATTGGCGTCATTGAAGCCGCCTGATCGGTAGCCTTCGGTTGCGGAAACATAGAACAGCCAGTCATCCACCGGCCGCCAGTCAAAACCCACTTTGAACGATGTCTCATTCCAGTCGTCACTCTGATTACGAATCTGGCAGCGGAAAATGGTGATGGCGCCGTTGCCCGCCGTACAGGTCGGGGCACCCGGGGACGTCGGATCGAAACTACCCGCATCGATCGTCGCCGGCGCGGTCAATGGAGCCAGCGTGAAGCCGACGTAGGAACCGTCGCCATCGTCCTTTTGGTCCTCGGTGTTGCGAACGCCTACGGTTATCTTGAATTGGTCATTCGAACCGAAGCGGAGCGATCCCTGGCCAAAAAACGCCAGCGACTCGGAAGCCTGATTTGTGAAGCGGTTAACCCGTACGGCCGGATCGGCCGCAAGCACCAGGAACGAGGGCGGGCCGGGCAGTGGCGGGACAAGATTCGGGCCGATGAAACCGGCGCCGCGCAAGCCTTCCAGGAACGCATCGAAGTCTGTATCGAGTTCTTCCTCGAAATAATACGCGCCAATCATCCACTCGAACGGGCTGTCGGTATTATTCGAGGCCAGCCGGACTTCGAAACTGACCGCTTCGGATTCCTGGTCAGTCACTGCGAAATTGCCGACCGTCGGGCCTACGAGCGCTGTACAGGGTCGCGGTGGCGGATTGAAACGACACAAGTCGGCAACCGTGGGAATCTGGTCGGTGCCATCTCGATCGACGGTGTTTTTGCGCTCATTAACCCGGAACGCGCCGATTGCCGTTAATGATGTGCTGCCCAGATCCCAGTTCAGTTCACCCTTAAAACCATAGTCCGCGTTCTCTCTGTTGGGATCAATGTTCAGGGGAAAGTTTTGTGGATCCGTCGGGAACGGGTACTGGAAGCCAGTCAGGTCGAATGATCGATCGTAGGGCACAGCGGCCATGACCGTGCCATTGCCGGATTGCTCGAAATAATCAGCGGTCAATAGTATGGATGCAGCGTCGCTCAGGTCGAAGAGCAGTGAAGCACGCACACCGATATCGTCCAGGTCATCGCCATCGCTTGCCGGCCCGTTGCCGCGCAAGCCGTCTCGCTCGGCATAGGTGAACGCAACTCGTCCGGCAACCGTATCGCTGAACGGGATATTGAAAGCTCCCTTGAATGCAATCAGTGAGTCGGAGCCGCCCGTAATCTCGGCGTCGAAGCCCTTTTCACTGCTCGGGCGTTTCGGAATGATGTTGACAGTGCCCGAAGTGGTATTGCGGCCGTACAGGGTGCCCTGCGGCCCACGCAGTACCTCCACGCGTTCCACGTCATAAAAGAGCGCGTTGCCGCTGGAAATACGCGGTAGATAAACACCATCCATATGCACAGCAATGGATGGGTCACCGTCGTTGGTAATCGCATCGTTTGAAATTCCACGGATCGTTATCTGTGCGCCGCCGAAACCCAGGTTCAGGTCGCCGAACTTGAAGTTCGGCACAAGTTGCGACAAGTCTTCAACGTTGGTGACGCCGGCTCGATTCAGCGCTCCCTGGTCAAAAGCCGACACCGCGAGCGCGGTATCCATCACCGTCGCTTCTCTTTTCTCCGCCGTGATAACGATCTCATCGATCGCTGCGGCGCTCTGGGCTAAAGCCACCACCGGAAAAACAGCCATTAAACACACGCCGGCTACTCCACGGATGAAGCGCCTGACGATACGGGTAATTCCTGAGTTCATCTCTTTCCCCCCATGGCAGTATTTCATGCCAAGGCTAATAGTGAACTGTAACGTACAGTCCGATTATCGTGTTTGTCGCCTCAATGTCAAGCGATGTGGCGACCGAAGTCCTGAATACTGCCTGGCCGGAAATCTGCATCAGCTCTTACGGACCTCGTTCCGGGCAATGGAGAAGAAGTCGTACCAACCTGAGTCACGTCCCGCACCCCAGTTAGCAATCCTGACGTCGACCAGGTATGGGCGACCCTCCGACATTGCGTCCTGGCAGCGCTTCAATGATGCGGCAAGGTCGCCGGGCTTCTCGATCCGTTCGGCCTCCAAACCGTAAGCCTCTGCCATTTTGACGTAGGAAATGTCGGGATGACCCAGGTCTACGCCGATGTATTTGCCGGTTTCCAGCATGCGTCCTGCGTAGAGGTTCTGGTTTAGCCGGTTGGCCTGGTACTGGCCGTTGTTGAATACGATAATGCCAATCGGCACTTCGTAACGGACCGCAGACCAAAGTGACTGGCTGCCGAAATTCAGCGAACCATCGCCGCTCAGGCACCAGACTTCTTTGCCAGGGTTGCCTGTCTTGACCCCGATCGAGGCAGCGACGCCCCAACCCAGTACCCCGGAAACCGTATCGAAATTGCGGCGACGATGCTCGAACGGCCGCGTATGCTCGAAGGTCAGGTGTTGACGGATAAACCGATCGTTCGTGACAATCTCGCTGACGACGTAAGCATCAGGCGCCATGCGTCGATCGAGTTCCGACATCAGTCTCGACGAGGCGATGGGGCGGTTTTCCCACTCCGCTTTTGCCACATCCTCGAAAGTGCGGCGGCGTTTCTCCGAGTACTCCTGTATCCAGAGTCTGCGATCCCTGATGGCCGATGAGGTTTTATTCCGTTGCCTGAGCTCGTCAAGCACGGCCGACGACGTCGATTTGATGCTGGCGATCGACGCAATATCAACCGGATAATTTCTGCCAACTTCCGACCGCACCAGGCTGGTGTGCATGACCGTCGCCGATCGCGATATCAATGGTTCCTTCGGCCTGGCACCTGTTTTGAACATCGGCGCACCGAGGCTCCAGAACGCGTCGATGTCCGGCATAACCGTCCGGTCGTCCTGAAACTGTCCCGCGTAATTTGGATGGGTGTTGGGAAATACCACCGGGATCTTGGCAGCCGTCATGACCAACGCGGCAACTTCCTCGGCGATGCCGGCAACCTCAGCGCTGATCTCGTAACGAATGGTTTCGTTGCCGAGAAACAGCACCGGTAATTCTGCGCTGAGTAGCGCATCTGCGATTTGATGTACGTGTCCTTCCGTCGGCGCGACATCCGTGGCTACGCGTGAACGGGAACGTGGCAGAATCTCTGCCGCCGCTACCCTCGTCTCCAGAAGGTCTTTGGACATCGTCACAAACGTTGGCCCACCTGGCGGTGCTTCGGCCAGCAGGAACGCCCGGCGCATGACTTCGGGAATAGTCCCGGCAGACAGGAGGTCCCAGGTCCAGCGCGCGTATTCCTGCGGCAACTGGTGCAGATTCGCAGCCTCGAGAAACCCATCCTGGCCGCGGAAATTTGCGGCCTGGCGGCCGGCCACGACCACCACCGGAATATTGTC
>Ga0255058_10001073_pt1 | contig 15632 bp, 12 predicted proteins | sample Cases_109_9_MG_FD_188637 | JGI IMG/M metagenome (GOLD analysis project Ga0255058, IMG submission 188637) | Seawater microbial communities from Amundsen Gulf, Northwest Territories, Canada - Cases_109_9 | ecosystem: Environmental > Aquatic > Marine > Gulf | place: Canada: Northwest Territories... | reverse complement strand
TGTTGTGACAACATGTGCTTTAGTCAGGATGTCTTCAAAAACATCCCACGACTTTTTACCGGGAAATGCTGCCCAGATGTAAGGAGAATTAACTCCTCCAAATGTTTTTATACCTAACCCCTCTAATCCATCTTTGATAATTTTAGCGTTTTCCATATAATAATTTACTTTTTCCTTTACTTCAGATAGCCCGGTTTCTGATAGGGCTGCGATCGCTCCCCATTGAGCAATATTTGATGAACCATTAAACAGTGTGCCCATTACTCTTTGCCAGTCTTTGCATACGCTTTCTCCATCATCAAATTTAAGCTCCTTTGGTACAATTGTCCAGCCAAGCCTGACACCGGTAAATCCGGCAGGCTTTGACAAGGAACTGATCTCAATAGCACACTCCCTGGCACCTTCAATTTCGAAAATTGATCTTGGCAAGCCTTTCTCTTTGATAAATTCAGAATATGCAGCATCAAAGATGATTATTGAATTATTCTGTTTTGCAAAATCAACCAGCTCTTTAAGTTGCTCTTTTGTTGCAACAGCACCTGTAGGATTGTTAGGTGAGCATATATAAATCAAATCTGTTCTTTTCACTGTTGATAGATCAGGAAAGAAATCATTCTCAGATGTACACCTCATATACTCAATATCATTAAATTCTTCTGTGTCAGAATTATATTCACCGGTTGCCCCGATCATTACTGATCCATCTACATATACCGGATATGCAGGGTCCTGAACTGCAATTGATACATTACTGCCAAATAAAAAGAATAGTCTTCCGCAATCAGGTTTTGATCCATCTGAAACAATGATCTCGTCAGGACTAATAATATCGTTATACCAATTTTTTGAAATTCTGGTTTTTAATTTGTCTAAAAACCCTTGGGCTTGTGCGTCATCATCATATCCGGTGTATCCTTCAGGTGTACCAAGCTTTGTTACCTCTTTCTGAAGCCCTTCAACAATGTGTGTGCTTAGAGGTTCGGTAGTGTTGCCGATTCCAAGACTTATTAGTTTGGCATCCGGTTCTTTTTCTAAAAGTGCTTTTTTACGTCTTCCAATTTCAGGAAACAGATATCCTGCCTGCAACTTTGCTATATTTTCATTTCTTTTTACCATTAAATTCCCACCTATGTTTTAAAATTATTTTTCTGCTGGAGTTACTACGGTTTTTCTTCCAACAGGACTTTGTTTTGCCGTCATCTCTTTTACATCAATTACGAGTACATTTGTTTTTTTTGCTGCGTCTGAAGACTGGGGAAGCCTCGGTGCCTCAGGTGCATATTTTTCAATAAGCTTGTTCAAGGCAAAGGTTTTTTCATCAATATTAACAACGACCTTTATATCACCAAATATTATTACACTTTTATACTCGGTTGTGGAACCGCATGGCATGCGTCTGCCGGGGATAATTGATATAATTTCGTCTATCTCAAAGCACACTTGTTGATTGTATTCTATATTCTCAATCTTCCGGCCTTCATGTGCGCTATGAAAATAAATTTTATCTTTATCGTATACAAAATTAACAGGCGTTATATACGGTATATTATCGAAGCATGTTCCCAATCTTCCTACCAAAGCATTTGACAGTAATTCCTCAACCTCTTCCCGGTCCGTAACCTCTTTGTCGCTTCTCCTCAAATTTATTTTCATTCAGGTTTATATGTCTCTTCCTACAGCTCTTGCAACTGCACCCGTTTCCGTCATCAGGTTTTCAAAAGCGGCAGGTGTTATTGTCTGGGGGCCGTCAACATATGACTTTTCCGGGTCTTGATGGACTTCCAATATCAATCCGTCAGCGCCAACTGCAATTGCACCCTTTGACATAGGGCACACAAGGTCACGCACACCGGTACCATGGCTGGGGTCTACAATTATGGGAAGGTGTGTCAGCCGCTTCAACTCAGGGACAATACTCAATGACAGGGTAAACCTGGTATGCGTTTCGAATGTCCTGATTCCCCTTTCACACAAGATGACGTCAGGGTTGCCATGTGAAAGTATGTATTCACCTGCAAGCAAGAACTCATCTAAAGTGGCCGACATTCCCCTTTTTAAGATTACCGGCTTCTTGCACTCACCCACTGCCTGCAGTAACAGGAAGTTAGCCATGTTTCTGGTTCCTACCTGTAATACATCAGCGTAGTTACTTACAAGTTCTATATGTTCCGGACTGAGTATTTCTGTGACTACAGCCAGTCCTGTTGCCTCCCCGGCCTTGGCCAGGTACTTAAGCCCCTTCTCTCCCAGGCCCTGGAATGAATAGGGGCTGGTCCTCGGTTTAAAAGCACCTCCCCTGAGCGCAATAGCGCCTGCTTTCTTTACTCTTTCAGCAATATAATAGATTTGATCCTGGTCTTCTACCGCACAAGGCCCGGCGATAACGCCTATCTTTTTGCCTCCCAGGACCTGATCATTTATTTTAATTTCTGTATCGGCCTTCTTTACTTCACGACTTGCTATTTTATATGGTGTTAAGATTGGGACGGCCTTTTCCACACCCGGTATGGAATCCCAGTATTCGGGTGGAATATCGCGTTTATCACCAATTACGGCAATTACTTTCCTATTGGTACCTTCCAGCAGTATAGTTTTACAACCAACCTCCTCAACCTTTTCAACAACATGGTCAAGTTCACCCTTATCAGCAGTTGGTTTCATTACAATTATCATAAATATCCTCCACAAAATATTTTAATAATACTTTTATCCCGTGATACTCCGTGAACGGTTAATTTTTTTTAAGAATAATCAGTGGAATCTGCGGTTTCTGTCTTTAACCTAATTACCGATTGCATACAAATGATTGTCGTTTGAACCGAAGTATATAGTTCCATCCGAGCCTATTAATGGCGATGATTCGATCCAGCCCTCAGTTTGATAACTCCACTTAAGCTCTCCTTTTGAATCTATGGCATAGAGAGTGCCATCGCTCGAACCTATGTAAACGGTTCCTTCTGAATCCACGGCCGGTGATGACTCAATCCATCCGTGGGTCTTGAAATTCCATTTAAGTGTACAGTTGGCGTTTATTGCATATACCTCCTTGTTGTAAGAACCAAAATACACTGTTCCATTACTGTCTATTGCCGGTGATGACTGCACGGTCTTTCCTGAATTAACTCTCCATCTTATCTTGCCATCTGGATTGATTGCATACATAATACCGTTTTCTGATCCGACATAAACAACTCCATCCTTATCTACAGCTGGAGAAGAAAAAGATTGATAAACATTGCTGCCAATTCTCAGCTCCCACTTTAATGTTCCATCGCGATTTAACGCACAAATAATACCTTTGCTTATGAGAAAGTAAATACTTCCGTCATCTCCGATTGATGGTGAAGAACTTATAGAGCTGTAAATCTTGCTCTTATAATTCCACTTCAGGTTTCCATTTAAATCTGTTGCATACAGATTACCATCTGCTGAGCCGAAAAAAACAGTGTTGTCTTTCCCTATAGTAGGTGACGAATAAATCTCACCTTCTGTTTCATAAGCCCATTTGAGACTGCCATCTGAACTTATTGCATAAAGTTTTTTGTCTCTTGAGCCAAAGTATATTTTGCCATCAGGTCCTATGGCAGGAGATGAGGTCACTTCACCTCCTGTCTGAAAAGTCCATACGAGTTTACCCTCAGAGCTGACTGCATAAAGTTTCCCGTCTACCGAACCAAAATATATTGTTCCATCCAGACCAATTGCAGGTGATGACGTAATTCTTTTCCCTACTTCAAACTTCCACTTAAGTTTGTTTGTCTGTGCTCCCTTAAAAGGGCTGACCCCGGTATGTCTCAAATCATGCCGAAACATCTGCCATGGCGAGTCGGCCAAGTCTGCACTAGAAGAGTGTGCTCCAAAACCAGCAACTAAAACAAGTGTAGCCAATAAAATATTAAATATTTTTAAGAATGCCTTTGTAAACATAACTGTTCTCTGAAAATAGAATTTCTTTCCTTATTTCTCTCCAATAGCATAAACATTGCCATCACTTGAGCCAAAATATATAGTCCTGTCTGGTCCTATCGTTGGCGAAGATCTTATTACACCACCAGTCGTAAAACTCCATAATAATGTTCCATCAGGATTTAATGCATAAAGCTTTTTGTCCCAGGAACCGAAATAAATGTTCCCGACAGAATCAATTGCAGGAGATGATGTTATAACGCCATTAGTCTTGAAAGTCCATTTCAAAATCCCATAAGGATTAAGTGCATAAAGACTACCGTCATTGGAACCAATGTAAACATTGCCATCCTTGCTGACGGCCGGTGAGGAATCAATCCATTTTCTTGTCTGGAAATACCACTTTTGTTTACCATCAGGGTTTAAAGCATATAACCTGCCGTCATTACTTCCTTGATAAATCGTACCGTCAGGTCCAATTGCCGGCGAGGATGTAATCTGCCCTTTAGTTTTAGAATGCCACTTTAACTTACCATCAGGATCAAGTGCATATATGCGGCTGTCATTTGACCCAAAATATACTGTACCCTCACTATCTATTGCAGGGGAAGAATCTACATACTTGCGGGTAGCAAAAGCCCAAAGGATTTTTCCTGCAGGGCTTATCTTATACAGATAGTAATTGTCTGAACCTAAGAAAAGGTTGCCATCAGTTGAAATTACAGGTGATGAAGAAACCCTGCCTTTTATTTGTATTTTCCACTTAAGTTTGCCATCTAAGTCTAAGGCCAATATTTTTCCGTTCCAGGCGCATACATAGATGACATTTTTTGAAATTGCCGGAGTTGAGAATATCTTGCTTCCAACATCGTAAGACCACTTAAGTGTGCCATCCGGTCTAATTGCATAGAATTTCTTGTCCTGAGAACCTATGTATATTGTTCCGTCATGGTCAAGTACTGCAGAAGAATCCACAATATTCTCAGTATGAAAACTCCATTTAAGATTATTGTTGTCCGGCCCTTGTAGTGTGCTTTGCCCTGTATGCAGGGAATCATGGCGGAAGATACTCCATGGCGTACTTAACCCCTGTGCACAAACAATAGACGTATTAGGGTAAGTAATTGCTATAATGGCAATTACAATAAAGATTGTTTTAAAAGCTGAAGGTCTTATAACACTTAAGTATTTATTACAACTTTTCATATATTTTACCTTAATACCTTATTCAAGGGTATGTTTTCTACACTTAAACTGAGTTGTTTTGATTTGTGTCATTTGTTATAATCTTAGGTATGAATAAACCGTACTTCACAACAATCTTACTCTTCATGCTTGCAGTCTGTCAATTCATTATGTGCGTTGAACTGCAAGGAGCAGAAGCTGTTAATAATGGTAACGATAAAGATTCCGACGTTAATGTCTCTGCACAAGGCCCGACAATCTTTTTCGAAAATCCGGACTTTAATTTTGGCCAAATCTACAAGGGTCAAAAGATTGAACATGTTTTTGAGTTTGAAAATCGCGGTAAGGATATTCTGGATATTGGAAAGGTAAAGACCTCCTGCGGATGTACTGCCGCAATATTAACCAATAGTACTATTCCTCCCGGCAAAACAGGAGAGATCAGGGCTACATTCAATTCCGGCTCTTTTAGAGGAAATGTAACTAAAAGTATATCCGTCATAAGCAATGATCCTGAGCGTCCCAAATACAAATTAACGATTTCCGGCAAAATTATTGAAGACGTAGTTATCAAACCAAAAAACATTAATTTTGGCTCGGTTTACCTCGGTGAGAAGACAAGTAAAACTGTTACAATTAAATCACAAACAATGCCTTATTTTAAGATAAAAAAGATTAGACCATCTAAACAATTTATAAATGCCTCAGTAGTTGAAGAGAAAAATGGTGAATATATTATCAAAGTAGTATTAATAGATAATCGTAAGATTGGAAGATTCAGCGGTGGAATATACCTGGAAACAAACAGCCAGATACAAAAAAAGGCTACTATACCGTTTTTTGGAGAAATAGTAGGCGATATTACTACTTACCCGAGAAGAATTTACTATGGTACTACCACAGAGGGAAAAGAACTAACTCAAAAACTCTTTGTTAAAATAAGGGAACACAACATAAAGATTTTAAATACTAAACTCTCACCAGATTTTCTAAGCATTAAAATTGATGAAAGGTATGAACAGAACAACCCTCACTACCTTATTCAAATAAAACTACACAAAGAAGCTGCCATCGGCAAACTAAATGGATTACTAGAGCTTTATACCAACAGTAAAAATCAACCTGTTATAAAGATACCAATAACAGGAGATATAAAAAAAGGCAAATAAATAATTCTTATAATGATCGAGACACATAACCGATATTCCATGTGTACAATCCTCATTACCCTGTCTTTACTCTTAATTTTCACGAATCAAAACCATAACTATGCTTACGGAGAAGATATTTCTGAAAACACGACATCCGAATCTGCAATAAACATCATTTTTACCGGTGAGGAAAATGGCTATTTGGAACCCTGTGGTTGTTCTGAAAAAGAGCTTGGCGGACTTCCAAAACGACATTCATTAATCAATCTACTGAAAAAAAAAGATGAAGACTGGATTCTCTTAAGCCTGGGAGACCTCCCTGGTAAAGTTGGCAGGCAAGATGAAATCAAAATGGAAACGACACTTAAGGCATTAGACCAGATGGGTTATGCTGCACATAATATTGGAGAAAAGGATATCAGCATGGGCATTGATTTGTTAGGCTATCTGTCCCAGATAAGTAGTGTTGATTTTGTTTCAAGTAATATCGTTAATCTTAATCCACAGGTTCTCAAAATAAAACCTTATGTTGTAAAGGAGATAAAGATAAAAGAGGCAACACTAAAGGTTGGTATTTTAGGCATTGTATCGCCAGCACTTATTAATGATGCCTATCAGGAAATAGAGGTTGTTGACCCCATTGTGTCGCTTAAACCTTTACTAAGCAGACTGAGTGATAAGACAGATCTCTTAATATTACTTTCTCACGCAGAAATAGAGGATTCTATAAAGATTGCAGAAATCTATCCGGAACTCGACTTAATAATCTCAGGCCACAGGGTTGACAGGCCAGGCCTCTATCTTAAGAAAGTGAAAGATACATATGTAATTCCGGTAGGGGAAAAGGGTAAATATCTGGGAACAATTACTATGCTACCAAAATTCAGTCGGACAAATGAAGAGAGGCTTTCTAATAGTGATTTGCCCTCTGTTGAAATAATATCATTAGATGAAAGATTTGAGGATTCATCTGAAATAAAGATGCTGTTAAAGATTTATCAGCAAAGACTCAAGGATGAAGAATTACTGGCACAGGTTTTTAAATCTGATCTGCCTTCAAACCTGACATTTATCGGTAATGATGATTGTGCTGTTTGTCACAATAAAATTTTCAAGCACTGGGAAAACACAAGTCACGCTTCAGCATATGAGACTTTAGTGAAGGCTGAACACGAGTACGACCCTGAATGTATAGAGTGTCACGTTATTGGTTTGAATTACTTTACAGGTTTTGAAACTATTGAATCAACACCAAAACTGCAGGGAGTAGGTTGTGAGAGCTGCCATGGACCCGGGAGCAGCCACAAGGAGACACAATCAAAAGATTATGGTATGGTCGATGCGGATAGTTGTATGATCTGCCATGAAGTTGAACACAGTCCAAACTTCCAATTTAAGGATTATTGGCAGAAAATAATACATCCACCTGAAGACAAAAGTCGTAATTCCTACAACTAAAAAAAATACGGCAAGTTTATTCTTATGTCTGAAAAAACATCTCAAATACTACCCGATTGTATTGAAGAAGCAAAGATGCCTGAGTTGAGAAGGGAACCTGTTTCAGGGCGTTGGGTAATTATTGCTTCAGAAAGAGCAGCAAGGCCAACGGATTTCCTGACCAACCATCAACCCGTAGAAAACAACTTCTGCCCTTTCTGCGAAGGTAACGAAGATAAGACGCCACCTGAAATAATGGCGTATAGAGAAAGCGGATCAAAAGCAGATTCCAAAGGCTGGATGGTCAGGGTTGTGCCAAATAAGTTCCCTGCATTAAGGACGGAAGGAGAACAAGACATACATGGAGAAGGTATATATGAAATGATGAATGGTATTGGAATACATGAAGTCATAATTGAGAGCCCAAGGCATGTCGTGTCCTTAACTGAGCTTGGCAATGGAAATATAGAAGACATTTTACGGAGTTATAGAGACCGCTTGCTTGATATAAAAAAGGACAAAAGATTTGTCTATGGATTATTATTTAAAAATGTTGGAGTTGCGGCAGGTGCATCTCTTGAGCACACTCACTCACAATTGATTGCGACACCAATTGTACCACAACTGGTTGAAAACGAGATGGAGAGGGCAGAAGCATTTTTTAATAATAGCGGAAAATGTATCTTTTGTGACATGATACAACAAGAAATTGCTGCGGGGAAAAGAATAGTTATCTCAACAGAAAAATTTATTGCATTTACGCCCTTTGCATCCAGGTTTCCTTTTGAAATATGGATTCTCCCTGTAGCACATGGTTCCCACTTTGAAAATCAGAAAGAGTGTGAAATAGAAGAACTGGCAGAAATCCTAAAGAATACACTTGTTAAATTAGAATCAATACTGGATTTTCCTCCGTATAACTTTATAATACACAGCACCCCCTTTAACATACACAAGTCAGAATATTTTCATTGGCATATGGAAATAATACCAAGGCTTACAAACATAGCAGGTTTTGAATGGGGCACGGGATTTTATATTAATCCAATGCCGCCAGAAGAAGCTGCTGAAATCCTGAGAAAAAAATGAGTAAAAGACAATCAACTTACTATCCGAAAGAAGCAATAGACAAAATCAAAAAGGTATTAAATAAATCCAAGGGTATGGTACTCGATGAAAATTTATTAAATACCGTAGAAAATATATGCCAAGGTGTCGAATCTAACCTGAAGATGAAAAAACCCGGAACTGCTAAGTTGTCCAATAATAGTGTTAAAAAAGACGAATCAAAAAAATTAGAGGAGCAAATACAAGAGGAAAGAAAAATATTCGATAACATAATGACAGTTATCGGGGCTGGTTTATGCCTGCTTGATAAGGATTCAAAAGTAGTCTGGGCGAATGATACTTTGAAAGAGTGGTTGGACTTGAAGGAATCACCTATTGGTAACCACTGTTCTAACATTTATCAATGTGATGTTGTTGGGACAGACAAATGTCCGGCTGTCAGAGTTTTCAAGGGAAAGGAAGGCCGCATGATAGGTTCATGGGTGACGACAAAAGCTAAAAAAAGAATGTACATTCAACATATCGCCATACCTATGACCAACAAAGAAGGCGTTGTTGATAACATTCTGTTGCTTACGGTGGATGTAACTGAAAGTGAAAAGCTGGTACATAGACTTTTACTATTACAGCAGTTTGGTGAAATAACCCAGGGGACTCTTCATCTTGACAAACTGCTTCATTTGATTTTAACGTGCATAACTGCTGATTACTCATTTGGGTTTAACAGGGCAATGCTTTACCTGATTAACAAGGAACTTGATGTCTTAAATGGGAAATTGGCAATAGGGCCATCCTCTTTAGAAGAGGCGACACAACTCCGGACGGAAATGGCAAGTAAGCATAATTCCCTCAGAGACATTATTGAAAGACTGGATTATAGCCATAATATTGATACACCATTAAATACTATGACAAAACTCATGGTGTATCCGTTATCAGATACAAGTGAAGTCGTTACAATATGCGCAAAGGAAAAGATGCCTATAATCGTTAAAGACGCCGCTAAAGACACACGTGTAACAGACGAGTTCAGGAAGGCTTTGGGAGCTAGTGAATTTATCTGTGTTCCTTTGATAGCAAAGAACGAAGCTATTGGTGTTATAGTAGCAGATAACGTCTATACAGGAGAACCAATATCGGAGGATCGTATCGATACTCTGACAATGTTTGTCAACCAGGCTGCGCTGGCTATAGAAAATGCTGAAACCTACAAAAGGCTTGAGGATAAAATAGATCAACTTACAGAAACACAACAGAGGCTTATTCGTTCAGAAAAGCTGGCTGCAATAGGTTCGATGTCATCATATGTCGCACATGAGATAAGAAACCCACTGGTAACCATCGGCGGCTTTGCCAAAACGCTCTCCCGTTTTACATTCACAGACTCGAAAATTAAAACTAATATTGACATAATCATAGAAGAAGTAAAACGTTTAGAGAAAATACTTAATAATATTACAGACTTTGGCAAGCCATCTACACTGGAAAAGGTTGATACACAAATATGCAAGATTATGGAAGATACATGCATATTGATGGAGAGTTATTTCCGGGAGAAACACATAAAATTACATAAAAAATTTGAAGCGAACATACCTCAGATATCTGTTGACCCTGGACAAATAAAACAAGTCTTTCTTAATATAATAATGAATGCGGTAGAGTCAATGCCAGATGGTGGTGACCTCGATGTAATAATTAAATCTGTATATAAAACAATAGAAATAGATATTGTTGATACCGGCAAAAGTATACCACAGGGAGTATTGCAGAACATTTTTGATCCATTCTTTACAACAAAACCGAACGGTACAGGCGTGGGTCTGCCTGTAAGCCTGAAGATTATTGAAGATCATGGCGGGAATATAGATGTCAAAAGCAAGCATGGAAAAGGCACAAGAATGTCACTGACATTACCAATAAAATAACAGAAAGGAGTTTGTGACGATGATGAGTATCCTCCTTGTAGAAGACGACAAAAACCAAAGGTTGCTTTACGAACAGGAACTAAGGCATGAAGGTTATGAAGTTGTAACCGCATCTAATGGTAGAGAAGCCCTGGAAAAGGTACAGGGAAAACTACCGGACATTGTCATAATGGACATAAACATGCCAAAGATGGATGGTATTGAGGCAATGGGCAAGATCTTAGGTAAGAACAAGGAGATTCCGGTCATCATCAACACTGCTTATAGCAATTATAAAGACAGCTTTATGTCATGGGCAGCGGATGCCTATATAGTTAAGACTTCAGATTTGTCAGAATTAAAAGAGAAAATAAAGGAAGTGCTGGTAAATAAAAATAAGAATTCCTGATCCAACATAAATAAATCATGATTAAACAGTGTCTCCAGTGTTTAAGCCAGATAATCAATACCTGGTAATATTAGAGTAAGAATATGCCTTTAAATAATACACAAGCATATGATAAAATACTTACAATAATCCTTGCAGGAGGCCAGGGAGAAAGATTGTATCCACTGACAAAAGACAGGGCAAAACCTGCTGTGCCTTTTGGGGGTATTTACAGAATAATTGACTTTACGTTAAGCAATTGTCTTAATTCCGGATTGCGCAAGATAGTAGTTTTGACACAATACAAATCATTTTCTCTTGATAAACATTTGAGACTTGGGTGGAATATTTTTAATAACGAATTAAATGAGTACATAGAGCAGATACCGCCTCAACAAAGGATCAGTGATCAGTGGTATCAGGGAACTGCGGATGCTGTTTACCAGAATATATACACACTTGAAAAAGAGCAGCCTGAAATGGTTTTGATACTTTCCGGAGACCACATTTATAAAATGGATTACAGAAGAATGGCCTTCTTTCATCTGCAAAATAAAGCCGATCTTACAGTTGCATGCATGGAAGTTCCCCTTAACGAAGGGAAGAGATTTGGTGTAATAAAGACAAATGAAGAAAATAGAATTGTTGGATTTCATGAAAAACCGTCTGAACCGATTCCGTCACCAAATAATCCGGAAGCTACTCTGATTTCGATGGGAATATATTTATTTAATACCACAACTCTGGTTAAGGCAATAATTGATGATGCCAAGCAGGACACAAATCATGATTTTGGAAAGAACATAATACCTGAAATGATAGGTTCAAAAAGAGTATACGCATACCCATTTGCGGATGAGACCGATAATAACCTAAGCTACTGGCGTGATATAGGTACTCTGGATGCTTACTGGGAGGCGAATATGGACCTCGTACAAAAGTTACCGGAATTTAATCTTTACGACAAAGATTGGCCAATCCGTACTCATCAGGAACAAAACCCGCCTGCAAAAACAATTTTTAATAAAAAACTTCCGAATGAACGAACAGATATGATTCTGAATTCTATTGTTTCCGGAGGATGTATTATCAGTAGTGCAAAGGTAGAAGGATGCATTTTATCACCTGATGTTAGGGTAGACACTAATTCCGAAATTTACGATTCAATTATAATGGAGAGTGTCAGAATTGGTGAGAATGTAAAGATTCGAAAAGCTATAATAGACAAATCAGTAAATATTCCGGACTACATGAGCATCGGTTACAACAGGGAAGAAGACTCCAAACACTTTACCGTAACCGATAGCGGTATAACAGTCGTACGCAAAGAAATGCATTTAATATAATTTAACCCCACATATCGAAAAGTGGAAGATTGCTGGAAGAATCAAAGGTAATTTCTCTGGAAGAGGATATTTGCTCAAAATTATCACGTCCATTTAAATCATCAAGATACCCCTCTGACACAATAACCTTTTTTAAATCGAGGGTGCTCTTTACCCAGACAATCTTCATGTCATCAGGATTTTCAATACCGCATGTTGATACTGCCGCTTCTATGGCGTCTTTGTCGCATTCAAAAGTCATAGGGATCTTTGCACCTTCGGGCCGGAGGGCCGTTACGCAATTTATATACGTTTCCTGAAAGTTAATCTTGTTCACTAATTTTCGTGTAGTGAAATCTGCCAGTCCAATACCACATGCATTACCATGTGAATTTGGGGTCAGATCACGCACAAATATCCTTGATATTCCCTCACCTTCGTTCGGGGTTTTACTCGAGTTGCCATCTTTGCGTCCAATAATATTTGTATCCATACCGGTGCCGCTTATATCCTTGCCCATATTGTCAACAATCAGCAAATCTATATTCCTGAAGGGTAACTTTGCCATCAATTCAAAAGATTTCTTTTTCAGTCCGGGTTCTTTTTTAATGATATCTTCTCCCCTCATCGCACTGGTATCTGCAACTTTGCCATAAGCATTTTCAATTATCGATAATCCAAACAAAACAGATAGCTTTGACAAAACTAATGGAAGGACGGATTCAACTATCCGGTCAAAAGTATTCTTCATTATAACCCTGTGGTATACTCTGGCGCCAACATCCTTGCCAAGTCCAACCAGCAGCATTTTTATCAGTCCGCTTTCTATCTCACCTGTAAAACGTGTATGTGGCTTTATTCTATTAATTGCTACGACATGATCTGCATTAATAGCATTTTTATCAACATAAACAGGAATACCATTGTTGCCTTCTCCAATTCTAACAACATCCATGGTAGCTTTTATTGGTGCTCCCATCTTCTTTTCTGTAATTCCATACCCTTCTAATACTTTAAGCTGACCACTGACTGTGGCACCTCCATGACTACCCATGGCCGGTATTATAAATGGCCTTCCCTGCAACTTAATTAATTCATCAATAACTGTCCTGGTAATCACATTTATATCTGTAATACCACGACTACCGGCGGTAATTGCTATGCTGTCACCTGGCTTAACCTGTTTTTCAAGTTTCAGATTAGCTATTTCAGATTTGATTCTTTCGGTTACATCTTCTACCGAATAAGATGGGAATTTCTGTTTGATCTGAATTAATTTGTGGCTGTTAATCAAACTTTTCACTCCTTTTATATTTATACCTTGCCAGCCGGGACTAATTGAACAGATTGATAAAGAGAGCTAAATGGAAATGGTTTTTTTGTGGCGGTGGGGACCAGACAATTCCGACATTCCTACTCTTCCTGCACCTTACTTGTCAACTCACCTTTGTAGAGTTCCAAGTGTTCCGGTACCAATATCCCACCTGAAATAATCAACTTCATTCCTTCCTCTATATTCATGTCGGTTTCTGTTATATCTTCTTCCGGAAGGTAAATTAGGAAACCGGAAGTAGGATTTGGGGTCGTTGGAATAAATATACTCGTTAGTTCCGTCCCGTCTTTTGTCTTTATGCTTCCAGTGACAAATGCAAATGCCTTCATGCCTACTCTCGGGTATTCAACTATAACCACACGTTTAAAAGATTGTCTACCAGGGAGGCTGATAATTTCAATCAAATTTTTCGAAGATGTATATATATTCTTAATAATGGGAGTTTTGTTCAGAATTGCTTCAAAAAAATTTAAGATTAGTTTTCCAAAGAAATTGGTAGCTATAACCCCTATAAAATAAAGTGCTAAAAAGGTGAGTATAAATGCAACTGATGTGACAACAAACTCATCAACTGTGCTTTTTGGAGAAGATCCAATAAAAACGAAGACTTTTTTTACTACAGGAGAGAGGATTCCTCCTATTAAACTGAACAAAAACTTGATTACAATAAATGTAATAAAGATTGGAAAAACAACAAGAAGGCCTGCAACTAATTTCCTTCTAATGTTCTTTCTGAAATCACTAGTGTAAAGTTTTCCTGATTTCATATTAGATAATCCTGAAACCTGAGATATCAGATTACAAAAAGCTGCCAGACCAATACCATTATACTGGCAAGGATGAAGTTTAAATCGGTAATACTTTCACAGACTAATCCACCAGGCATAAGTCGTTTGTGATAGAGATGCAAATATCCGCATGCATAGATAACACATGGGATAAGAGAATAAGAGAATTCCGAAGTCCAGCCAATCATGGGGCTGATAAGCAATAGTATTGTTAATACTATTGAGATTGCAACTAAAATCGCCTTCGTGCTTTCTTTTCCTATTGCTATCGGTATAGTTTCCTTACCAATTATTCTATCACCCTGAACGTCCTTTACATCAAGTAATACTGTCCTTATAAATGCCATGATGAAAGTAAATGCTAATACTACAGGAAGTGCTGACAAAGATGGCGTTGCTGCTCCCAGAAAAGGAATTAAACCTGTACTCACAGCCCATGTTATGCTTATAAATATCGCCTTCGAACCTGGAATCTGTGCCAAACTTCTATATCGAATAAAACGTGAAAATTTCTTTGGAATTATAGAAACCCTGTATGCTATTCCAAATAAAGTTGCAAGAAACACACAGAAAAATACTTCTATGCTAACCGTAAATGCCAAAACGAAAGAAATGATCGCTGCGGTAACACTCAGAACTATAAAAAAGGCTTGATATTCTTCAAAAAGTTTTGCCCTGGATGGCTCACTCAAGGCTGCGGCCTCTTTGTCTGCAAAATGGTTTAAAACATACATTGAAAACAGAAACAGTGTTGCGATTGCACAGTATTTAATCCCGGGATTAATACCGAGTAGAACAGCGCTTGAGTAGCTGAAACTTGCGGCGCCAATTCCAATGTACACAAAACTGCCAATTAAGATTGAAATTGCCTTTTCAGCAAATATTCGTATTTTCCTTATCTTTTTACCTTTGAGATCCTGTACTTTGTCGACAACTCTCTGAAGTAGCCAGTTAGGAGTAGAAGCACCGGCTGTCACACCAATCACGTCGTAATCTATAAGTTTTCTTAAATCCAGTTCATCTTCTGTCTCTACCATGAATGTAGGTGTGCCTCTATCTGCAGAGATTTGAACCAACCTGTTTGTATTAGCACTGCCTCTGCCGCCAACAACAATCATTGCATCTACCTCTTCACTCAGACTTA
>Ga0255058_10001071_pt1 | contig 15633 bp, 11 predicted proteins | sample Cases_109_9_MG_FD_188637 | JGI IMG/M metagenome (GOLD analysis project Ga0255058, IMG submission 188637) | Seawater microbial communities from Amundsen Gulf, Northwest Territories, Canada - Cases_109_9 | ecosystem: Environmental > Aquatic > Marine > Gulf | place: Canada: Northwest Territories... | reverse complement strand
GTATTCGTGCGACGATGTTGAAAATACAGGTCCGCCGCGTCGGCACCGTTGGCCGTCAGTTCGGACATGACGCGTGCGACAGTCGCCTGATCCACGCCGAACCAGTCCATGAATGGATTTTCCGGCGTTGCGTCGCCTACCGCGGTCGCTTGCTGGATTCCGCAAGCCGACAGGAATGCAGGCATGCTCAGCACGGCGCTCCCCGCGGCCACATGGCCGAGAAATTCTCTTCGTTTGATGGTCATTACAACCCCCCGGTCGCGTTGGTTGATACTCGTTGCTGCCGCTGCGTGGGCGGCAGGCTAAGCCAAGTCTTTGTATAGATGCCGAGTAACGGCAAAAAGTTGCATTCCATGCGGGTTCCGTCGCTATTTCAGATATTGCGCCGCGACAAGGCAAGGCCGATACCGGCCACGACGAGAAATCCACCGGCCAGTCGATTGCGCCACAGGCCTATGCGCCCAAGAAATTTGCGCGCCGAACTTGCAAACAGCACCCAGAGCGTGTCTCCAATGAACAACACGGTAAGGAAAACGGAGGCGACAATCGCCAGCTGTCCGGCACCGCTCGAACCGGCCGGGACAAACTGCGGCACAAATGCGGCATTGAATAGCAGCGTTTTCGGATTAACTGCAGCAATGGCAAACGCACGCCAGAATACCGCGGGCGTGGCATGAACCATTCCGAGATCATCTGCCGTCTGTTTCCAGGTTCGAATGCCGAGCCAAACAAGGTAGATCACTCCGGCCCACTTGATCCAGGCAAGTGCGTTCGACGCTATCTCAATGATGGCCGCCATTCCGACTACGACGAGTGCAAGCTGCAGCGCAACACCAAATGTTGTACCAAGTACAGTGACAAATCCCAGGCGTCGCCCGTAACTCAGGCTGTTCGCGACGATCAACGCCACGTTGGGCCCGGGAAACAACACGAGCACCAATGTCGCCGCTGTGAGTGCAATCAGGTTTTCCATTAACGCCTTACCGTTTTTTTCCAGTACTGGATCAAGAGGAACCCGAAGAGCATACCACCGAGGTGAGCAAAGTTGGCAACGCCGGGAGCGTTACCACTGACACCGAGGTAAAGTTCCAGCAAGCCAAAAACCAGGACGAAGTACTTGGCTCGCATTGGAATCGGCGGAATCAGTAGTATTACCGTCCGGTTCGGAAACGCCATTCCGTACGCAAGCAAAATACCGAAAACTCCTCCCGATGCACCGATTGTCGGATAGACATCACCCTGGGTCCCGGCCACGATGAGCTGCACAATTGCGGCACCAACGACGCATGTCAGGTAATAGGTCAGGAAGCGCTTCGCACCCATCATGCGCTCGAGGTCACGGCCGAACATCCACAACCCGTACATGTTCATGAAAATGTGCCACAGGAAGCTTGGGCTGTGCAGGAACCCGTAGGTCAACAACTGCCAGGGCTGGAACAGCGGCGTACCAACGGGCCAGAGCGCGAAATTCACGATCAGGAAATCGCTATTCCACTGCTCTAATGCGAACACGAGACCGTTCGCGACGAGCAGGATGAAAATAATATTGGGAATTGCGCTGTTGTCAGTCGGCCGACGCCGGTAAACGTTTTGATTCACGCACTAGTACTCCGTCACGGTGAAATCGATGGGTTCGGGGCTAACCGGATGATTCAAGACACGGGGCAGTCTGCAGGAAATGGCGGGGCCTTTTCAAGGGCTGCGGCGCCGCTCAACCTTACCAGCCGCCGCCCCCTCCGCCGCCGCCACCACCGCCCGAAAATCCGCCACCACCAGAACCGGATGAAGACCCGGGCGGCGTCACCGAACTGCTGATCGCGGTGTTCAAGCCACCCGAAAGATTGCTCGTGTTTGACGTCAGGTTGCTGGTACTCCAGGAACCGCTGTACCAGGCAGGTTTGTAAGGCCTGCCATCCGCGTCGCGGATGGACGCCAGAATCGCCGCAAACTTTTCAGCCCATTGCTGGTCAACACCCAATGCTAGGGCATAAGGCAAGTAACTTTCGAATAGTTGCGGTGTCTTTTCCGGCGGGTTACGCAAATTCAACTCTTCCTTTTCTGCGATTTCCAGGTAGTCCTTGAATCCAAGCATCTGGTCAAGCAGTTTCCGGCCACGAATTGTAGGCCGCTTCATGATAATTGCGAACGTCGCCATCGTTACGTACATGACAATGACCATCGCAATAGTCAGCGGTTGCGCGCCCGCGCCGACATTGAATGCAAGCAAAGTACTGGCGACGACCACAATGATTGGCGGAATGTTTAACGCACCATTAGTCCGAAAATAACGGTAGGCGTAGTTTTTCTTGAGCGACTTGACGTGCTCGCTTCTCGCGTTGCCAAGGAGTTCATGGTATTCGTCGTCGAGAATCACCGTATTGCCGTCGCGAAAAAGCGCTTCGTAGAGATCTTCCTCGCCGCTGGCAAATCGCGGCGGATTCGCACCGGGATCCGTTTTCGTCAGCGAGTGTTCGCTGTCGTGTTTGTTGATGCACAAATATCCCTTGACCGCGAGATTGACGACGGCGGCCGTCATGACCTTGCCGTCGTAGTACATCTGCCTAATGTAACGCAGCGACGCCGGTGAATAACCGTCTGGCGGTTCGTAACGTGTAACGATAACGCCCTCTTCGGGATCCTTTCCATAGCGGCGCCACACGGGAATGTAATAAACGAGGATGAGAATAAAGCCGACGAAAGCGACGAGCAGATTGGCATTGTCGTTCAGTAGCCATCCAACTCGCTGTATGCCCGTCGGTTCGTCGACCAGACCCTTGGGCCAACTGACAACAATAGTCAGGCCGTTGACCGTCGATAACGGCGCATTCGCTTCGAAGTAAACACGACTGTCGGCATCGATTTGTGACGTGTAGTCCTGTTCACGGCTTCCCATCGGACCCGTATAGGCCTCCGACGCAATGGCGCCGGGCGCCACCTCGAAATCGAAGCTGACGGTTGCGCGCGCCTTGTCGATCGGGAAATACCAGTCAAATCCCGTGACGTTCCAGTAGATCTCGTCGTGATCCGGAAAAAACCCCAGCATGCGGCTGGCCCTGTAGCGAAACGTGTAGGTGTGCACTCCCGGCGAGATGAAATGGTTACGATGACCAAAATAAGTGCGCACCCCGCGACGAACACTTTGTGTATGGAAGGCTTCGGGAAGGTCGTTTCTCAGAACAGCCAATGGCTCTAGCGCGACTTCGTATCGATTGCCGTGCTTGTCGTAATACTCGGTCGGAAAGTCACGATAGATACCGCGCCGGATGCGGTTTCCTTCGGCACGCACCGTGATTCTCTCGGTCACCTCGATCCAGCCATCCTGCATGACCACTATTTCGCTGTGAAAGTCGAGTATGCGTTCGTCCGCTATCGCTGCCAACGGCAGCGACAGCAGCAATAAGTACGCCATTCTTCTCATTCGATTGATCCAAGAGTAGCCAGTGGCACATTCGCTGCGTCGTCCGAGGACTTCTGAAAGAATTCACGCAGCTCGAAGTTGAACGAACCTGCAACGATATTGCTCGGCACGGTTTCTGTCATTGTATTGTAGTCCCGTACCGAACCGTTGTAATAGCGACGTGCAAATTGCAGATAGTCCTCGGTTTCCACGAGCTGCTCTTGCAAGCTCAGGAAGTTCTCATTCGCCTTGAGATTCGGGTAACTTTCCGCCAACGCGATCAGGCGTACAACTCCTGTGCCGAGTGCCTCCTCGGCGCGGCCACGAGCGCCAATGCCGGTAACGCGCATTGCCTCTGCTCGCAATTCGCTGACAGCCTGGAGCGTTGCCCGCTCGTAGCCCGCATACTGGTCAACGGCTTTGACCAATGATGGAATCAGATCATGCCGTCGCTGCAACTGCACATCGATATCACTCCATGCCGTATCGACCCGATTCCGGCCGCGGACCAAACGGTTGTACATCCAGGCCACCGCAACTGCGACGAGAACTAATGCCAGCACGACTATAGAAACCATGAATACAAAATTCCGGTAAACCCAATGCCTAGCCTATCACTTCCGGGAGCGGTGCCTTCGTCGATCGGGCCTTGTCGCTCTCGCACTTCCCTGTGCTCCGCGACATAAGGTCGTCCTGACCGTAAAGGCACTCCTGAAGCCACGAATGCGCACGAAATCAGTACCAGAACGAGAAGAATAACTGCACGACATCCGCATCGAGCGCATACAAGGGCTCGAAGCCTGCCGAAGCGCCCGAAGTCAGGTCGCGAAATTCGTCGTAGTTGATCGTCAGCACGTCCAGCGAGATATTGACCGTGCCTCTCTTTATGAATCCCTGGGAATCGGCATCGCTAATAAATTCGTAGCTTGCCGCAAGCTTCAGTGTTTGGCTTGTCAGCGGGCTGAGTTCCTTGTCCCGTCCGCGAAAATTCGTGGCCTCGGAACGCGGAAACAAGTCGTTGAAGAAGTCCGCTCCGGTTTGATCGTGGTAGCGATATTTCGCTGTGAATGTCCACGGCCCCATTGGGTGAACGTATGTCAACGCGAAGGTATGCCCGGCGATGTTCCAGGTGTCCGTATAAAACCGATACTCGCCTTCGACGGCGGCGCGGTACGGCAAATAATAACGTGCACGCAAACCGAGCGCGTTACTCGTGCGCGTGTTTGGATAGAGTTCGGGCTCGAAGCTATAGCCTATGGCACTACCGAAATCCAGGTAGCGCACCGACCGGTACGGATTGTTTAGGTACCCTTCATCCGTAATCGTCTCGAAATTCACCGCAGCAATCAGATTCTTTGTCAGAATTTGCGTGATGCCGATGCCGTATTGCTGACGCGAAATTTCCCGGCCAAAGCTCGGATCGTCTGACCGGCCGACGTCGTCGGTGGCGACAGTGTAATTCAAGGTCAAAGTTGTCATGTCACCGAACATGTCCTGGCTGACCGAAAACGCGAACGTCTCGGCATCGAAGTCGGACTCGGAACTGCTCGTGTAATTGGCGCGCACTGTCGTACTGGCATACAGGTAATCCATGCCCAGCGACCACTGTGTGCGCTCCTCTGTGTAGGGGCTCGCGGTAGTGATGACGTCGATTGATGCGGAACTCACCATGTCAACGTAATAATTGGCAACGACCGAGATGTTCATGCTGGCCTGCTTGCGGACCAGGATCGATGGGCCATCGATTTTGACGCCACCACCATCGTACAGGTGGTACATGACATCTGCGCGGTCTTCTGGCAGAACGCCTGCAAGCGCCGTTGTGCCGAATGCCAGCAATAACGGACCCATACAGATGATGACGCGTCGCAGTTTCATATCGCCGTCAATCGCTCAATTGCAACCGCAGCCGCCGCCGGAAGACCCTTCGCCACCACGAGCACCTTCCCGAGCTTCGTAGACGTGTTGCATGTACGCGTTCGAAACCGGATCGGCATCCAGTGACATAATTGGATCGGCGAGTCTGCCGCGCTCGTACGGCTTGACCCACGGTTCGATACCTCCACACGCAGCGAGGTTGCCGATAAGGACTATCGGCACCAGGAATCTGACGTGATTTCTGAATTTCATGCTCATGTTTTCTACTCTAACGCGAGGTATAGAGTCGAAACCGTGAACACGTCCTCAGAAGAACACGGTGACTCCGAAATGCCCTTCGAGATTGTGCACCGTATTTTGCGTGCCCAGAATGTCGATATCGAATAAATGATCGCGAAAGTCGATATGCAGCGCGACCGAATCATTCAGCAGAAAGCGATAACCCGCTCCAACGTTGACCGTGAACCGGTCGTCGCCGGCGAATCGCGTCGAACCAATTCCCGCGACCAAGTACAAGCTGGTATTGAAGGCGCGGCCTTCGCCAACGAAACCCTCGCCAGGCAGCAAGTTGTAGCCGAGGTTCAGGTTGTAATAGATGTATTCGCGGTCACTATCCGAGAGCAATCTTGCACCGCCGCTCAACTGCTCAAAGCTCGTCAGCCCGGCTTCGGATCGTCCCAGTGTGCCTTCGACAAAGAGCCCTTCCGTGACGTGATAGGCGAGCCTTATGCCGTAGACGAGATCCGTGCCGAAATCCTCGATACTCATGATGCCAGCGAATGCACCAATTTCGAAATTTTCGGTGTCGATCGCCGGTTCCTGGACGTCGCGACGCTCGACCTCGGGCTCGATGACCTGATCCGGCGGCTGGGCGATTGGCGGAATTTCTTCGCGATCGAGTCCAAACAGGTTCCTGGTCGCGGCGCACCCCGAGAGCATGGCAAAAGCCACAATCAGAAAAAGAACGCGAAACCGACTTTCCATTCGTCTACTTCCTCGTTTTCGTCACGGCTCGTGAAGACCACGTAGCTCTTGTACTCGGCACGCAATAAAAACCGTCGCGACGTGTAGATGCGTACCCCAACACCAACGTTCGCGACTTCGTCTGTACGGTCGTCGGGCCGGACAACCGTCGCTTTGGGCTCTGTATGGATAATCCCGGCGCCAAGTGTGAAAAACGGCGAGACTCGCCAGTCCGGCCGCATCTCGTGAACGACGTTAATACTGCCCATCCAGCCATTCGAAAAATTTCCCAGAATCTGTGACGCCCATAACTCGAACGAGACATGCCGTGTCAGTGAATATCCACCATACACGGAGATGACATTAGCACCCTCGAAATCGCCTGCCAGGATTCCAGCCTCCCATCGCGCACCGATGAGGTCATCCTGGGTCGATCGCCGGAAACCAACTCGGGAGCCGTCGGCATTGAGCGTCATTTCCATCTGAGACCTGTCGACCCAACCCTCGACCCCATCGGCATCCCGAATAAAAAACCAGTCCGTGCGCCGCATTACGACTTGCACAAATTCGCCACGATCGACAACGTGAAATATCGGGTAGCCGCGCCCCGGCCCCGTATGCAGTTCCAGATACGGGTCCGTAACTACTACATGGGGTGGATCGTCGGCGGCCTCGACTTGCCCAGGCAGAATGACATGCAAGGCGGCAACAGCCAGGCATGTAATCCTCAAAGACCTAATTGATCGGCGCGTCGAAGGGATTATTGTAGTACTGCGCTCCGACATCCAACCATTCCGCAATCAAGCGTTTCTCAGCATCCGACAAAATGCTGTAGTGCAGGTCCACCGGATCATCGAACCGGTCAAAGAAATCGAACGATGCCAATGCGCCCAACGTCGTGGCAGGCGACTGAATCTCAACCGGTGCAAAGATCGGATTACCCAAATTGTCGATTCCGACCTGCTCCATGAAATCGACAACTTCTCCGTTCAGGAGAACCTGAAGGTTATCAGCAACTAACAGTTCGCGATAGGCATGAAAGTGATCCGGCTGCTGAATCGACAGCCCGTCTTGCAATTCGAGCTGGCCGGCCGGTACTCGCGGCATGCCCGTGACCGGATCAACGGGCGTGTGGCAGTTCAGACAATTGTTGTCGACCTGCATGCCATTGCCATCCACCACCGGATTGCCCATCGCGTCGAACGCGAGTCGCTCGAGGCCCCATAGGGGATGGATGTGCGTTTCGTAATTGATGATCGTGCGACAAAGCACCTGCCATTGCTGCTGACACTCCGTGGTCACTGGTGCCGGCGTCAGCAGGTCCGAATACAGGTAGTCGATATCGGGGTCTTTGGGACGTACGTTTTCATCGGTCCAGACGTCGCGGTAAATGACATCCATTGTCGGCTCCAGCGATGAACAGGCATCCGTTGAACACGTGATGTTGGCGCGAACCTCGGCCATCGTCTCGCCGATGTCGCCCGCAAACCACATCGGATCGGTGTTTGGAAACTCAACTCCGGCCGTTGGCGCGCCCGCGTACGCAGAATCGAACGCATCGCGACGGCCGTGCGAAAGGCCGCTGGTCACGTCGTGACAGCCGTTACAGCTAAGCTCCTGCCCAGGGCGAAGCTGCATCCAGTTGTTATGACGCGCTACTGTCGTGCGCTTGCCATCTTCACCGACGACGCTGACGAAAAGCGCAGTATCTGCCGGCACCTTGACCATCACGGAGCCATCGGGCTCAACCATTGTGTAGCCGACAATTTCTCGCATGCCGTTATTTGTATTGGCGCCGAAGGCTGTGTCATTGAAATCGCGGACGATGTTATCCGGGATCGATACTGCCTTGACGACGCGCAAAAATCTTGCCGGGCGATCCGTTGCCAGCGTCTGCGCCGGATCGGCCGTTGCAGCGATGTCCAGGGCCGCCACGCCATCGATGTCATAGACGCTGCGAATATTCAGCACGGCTTCGTCATTGCCTGCAAGCGTCGCATCGAGTTGAAACAGGTTTTGTCCGTCGAGTATGACCGGTGGCGCCGTTCGCGGGTCGGCGGAAATCACCTCGGTATACATAAAGCCTTCTTCGCCTCGCACGACCGGCAATTGGGTGTTATCGCGAGGATCGTACATCCAGATCCCGTAAAGCGGCGGCGCTGACACGACATTGGGGTCTGCCAAACGCTCACTGGTACACGGCAGAATACTCTGCACGCCATTAACGTCCGTCTCGATGACGCGGCACTGGCTCCAACTGACCAGCAAGCGGCCGGTGCTATCCTGAATTGGATACACAGAACTGTACCGCCCGCCTGGCGACGGAACGCCTGCTTCAGTCGATACATTGTTGACTGTCGCGTTTTCCTGAGCTGGCCCAGTGAGAACACCAATGTTGTCGCGGGTTGGCTGAGTGTTTTCCAGATAATTGGGCGTGTCAATGATGGTGATGTTACCGCCGCCCTCTGTATCCGTGAATGGCCTGACCAGCACCATCATGCGTCCATCCTCGAGTTGTTGTGGCTGCATGAATTGCACGAGCTCGCCGTTGGTGCCCGTCGCATGGCTCTGCTGCCCGTAAAAAAGCTCGAGATTGGAACCGTCCGGGTGCATTCGATACAGGTTGACGCCGTCATTCTGTCTCACGTGATCCCAGCGGCTAAAAATGATTTGCCCATCCGCCAGCACCGACGCATCCATATCATGGCTCTGATTATACGAAAGCTGCTCGATGTTCGAGCCGTCGGAATTCATTACGTGCAACGTAAGCGCGTGTTCGTTGAAGTCTTCGTCGAGCCCCGGGAAGGCCGGCTTGTTCTCATCAAGCAATATTGCACCGGTGCGCAATTGTCTCGTCGACGAGAACATGATGCGGCCGTCCGGCAGATACTTGGGCATGACATCGTGACCAATTTCGGCCGTCAGGATCGTCGGAATGATACGCCGCAGTTCATCTGTCGCCAGTGTGTATTCCCAGATATTCCACGTCGGCTGATCTTCCGCAGCGAGGTTTGGATCAAACGGACCGCGCATCGCAAATAACAACGTAGTGCCGTCGTACGCAATGTCGACATCACGAACGGCGCCCATTCCTAAAGTCTCGCGCTCGGTTATATTGAAGTCGTCGGCGCTCGGTGATGCGCGATCGCGGAAAAACAAATCCGAGCCGACATTGAACGTGAGCTGCTCGCGCACATCCTGTTGAACAAAATTGCCGTTGGCGTCAACCGGAAGTGGCGCTCTGACATACGCGATCGGAAAATCAAGAATCACCGGGTCAGGATCCTGGCCGCTGCCGATGCTGACACCGCCGCCCCCGCAGGCGGTAAACAACAGAGTTGAAGTTAGCAACGCGGCGAATTTCGCCGTCAGCCGACGTGAATCATCCTTATTCTGTCGCGATTGCCAGTTCATTTCGTTCACCTCGATCCCCGCCTTGCCACATTGCGCAGGCGCACCATTCCATCATTCAATTGATACCCAATAGTGGACACGATTGGGGCGTTGTGCCGTTAACGTGATCACAAACCTCGCTTCGCGTCGACAACTGGCAGCGCATGCTGCTTTTGCCGTGTCCACGTACCGCATCAGACTGCACCTGGACAGCACTGGTCGCGGGAGAAGCTCGAGCGCAGTATAAGAGACGACATAACACCGATGTAATGTCTCAAAAGCACGACAGTGGCCACTGTCAGACCCTGTTGATGCTGTCGCGCTGGACCGGAAGTGATGCGGCGAACAAGGCGTAACCATTATCTGTTACACGATCGGAGCGCTGCCTTGGTTCCACCGCATCACACACGAAGCGCTGCTTTTCGAATGATGTCCGGAACCTGGTTTGGGTCTGTCACATCGGGTCGTCACTGTCTCTCATTTGCGACAGTCACGCCCGATCAAAATCTCTGCGTGCATGTACGGACATTGGCTTGACATATGACGGCATCGCCCTGATTTGGGCTTGCAATGCGTGGACTGTGAAGGTCTTCACGGCATTATTCGCACAGGTCTGGCACGATGGGAGTGGAAGTCTGCATCTGCAAAAACTGCTTCCGGGAATCAACCCGAATCCCGTGAACAACGACACGGAAAGTTGAAGTTCATGAGCAGAATCATTATGAAGAACAGTGTAAGTACAAGTGCCGATCGTACCGGACGCCGAGTGTATGTCGCAAGAGTATTGCGCGTAGTTGTCGTCGGTCTGCTTGCGACCGTTCTTCTGAATCCCGCACTTGCGGGTCCACGCGAACAGGCCAAGCGTATTCACGACAGGCTCGCCGGCGTGCCTCCAACCGAGGCCGTGTTGCAGCAAATGCAAAACGAAATTGCCAACGGCAATCCTAACGGTGCTGCAAGCATGGCGATGGACAACGTCAGTTTCTATAACGTTACGCTGAAGAACTTTGCGTCGCCATGGACGAACCGCGACCGATCAGTGTTCGTTCCACTTAATGACTATGTTGCAACCGTCATCGGCATGATTCGCGATGGTATCGAGTTCAATACGCTGCTGTCTGCGGATTTGGCTTACGTCGGCAGGCCGGGCGTCGTTAGTTCCTCGCCGTCAGCGAGTAACAACGATCACTTCGAACAACTCGAGTCGGGCAATATTAGTTTGCGTGACGATCTCGTTGCTACCACGCAATCATCGATTACCGGCATACCGTCGACCGCGACGGCCGGTGTCATGACATCTCGCGCAGCATCTGAAGCATTTTTCGTAGCAGGCACCAACCGAGCGATGTTCCGCTTTACGTTGATCAATCACATGTGCAACGACATGGGGCAAATGCACGACACGAAATTGCCGCCCGACCGAATACGCCAGGACGTCAGCCGTAGCCCGGGGGGTGACAGCCGCTTGTATCTGAACAGTTGCATCGGCTGCCATGCGGGCATGGATCCGATGGCTCAGGCGTTCGCCTATTACAACTTCGACGAAGCCGCGGGCGCTCTCGAGTACACGGCCGGATCCGTGCAGCCGAAGTATTTCAACAATGACTTGAATTTCCCGTCGGGATTCCGCACACCGGACGACGCATGGGAGAACCGCTGGCGCCAGGGCCAGAATTCCTATCTCGGGTTTGACCCAACGTTGCCGGGCAACGGCAACGGCGCGAAAGCGCTGGGCGAAGAACTCGGCAACAGTTATGCGTTCGCCGCCTGCCAGGTAAAGAAAGTATTCCGTACCGTGTGCCTTCGAGATGCCGAGGATGCTGCGGACCGGCAGCGAGTCGATGAAATAACCAATACGTTTCGTACAACGAACTACAACATGAAACAGGTGTTCGCCGATTCTGCCGTTTACTGCATGGGCCAGTAGGAAAACAGGACGATGAAGATTAAAACTGGTATCGCCATGCACAGAAACCTGATCCGCAATTCGCGCCGAGCCCGGGCAGCGCTGCTCTCGTTCCTGACGGCCACACTCCTTACAGCCTGCGGCGGTGGTGCGCCAACGTCAAACAACCCGACGACGATAATTCCGGATACGGGTCAAGTGCCTTATGCGGGGCCGGTTGCCAGGGACGCTGATGTCCTCAAATTCCAGCAGGAATTCTGGTCGAACGCCCGGACCAGTGAGCGCTGCGGATCGTGCCACAATGAGACCGTCGGACAGCAGCCGATGTTCGTGCGCAATGACGACGTCAACCTTGCTTACGATGAGGCCATCACTGTAACCGACGTTCTTGATCCCTCGGCATCCCGGGTGGTTGCGAAGGTCGGCGGTGGACACAACTGCTGGGTTGCAGCTGCAAACGTCTGCGCGGAAATCATGACAACGTGGATCGAGAACTGGGTCGGCGCCGTCAGTGGCGGCGGCCGCGAGATCGTTCTGACGGCGCCCACATCATTCGACCCTGCAGCCAGCAGAAATTTTCCACTCGACCCTAGCGCGTTCCAGACTCTGATCCACGCGCCGATTCTGGTTACGTATTGCGCAAATTGCCACAGCTCGGAGACGCCGAACGCGCAGCAACCCTATTTTGCCGATCCCGATATCGTTACTGCATATGACGCCGCCAAGCCCAAAATGAATCTCGACGCGCCGGCAAATTCGCGTCTCGTTATCCGGCTTCGAAGTGAATTCCACAACTGCTGGAACGTTGGTTGTGCACAGTCAGCACAGATCATGGAGGACGCGATTACGGCGTTTGCCGACGGCATCACGCCAACAACTGTCAATCCAAACCTCGTAATCAGCAAAGCGATGCACCTGACCGACGGTATTCTCGCCTCGGGCGGCAACCGATATGAAGATACGCAGATCGGGCTCTGGGAATTCAAGACAGGTTCCGGCCTTATCGCCTATGACACGAGTGGTGTCGATCCGGCGATCGATCTCAACTTCTCGGGCGACCTTACGTGGTTTGGCGGCTGGGGAGTAACCATCAACGACGGCAAGGCTCAGGGTTCGACTTCTGCCTCGAAGAAATTGTTCGACATTATCCAGGACTCGGGCGAATTTACGATCGAGGCTTGGGCCATACCGGCCAATGTGACACAGGACATGTCACGAATCATCAGCTATTCGGGCGGCGACGCGGCACGTAACTTTACGCTGCAACAGACGCTGTATGACTATGACTTCAGGCTGCGTACAACCGAGACGGGTCTGAACGGCGACCCGGCGTTGTCTACTCGATCCGCCGATGAGGTTTTGCAGGCGACATTGCAGCATGTCGTCGCAACCTACCACCCGGTCGACGGGCGCCAGATTTACGTCAACGGTCAACTGGCCGCAGATGTCGATCCGATTCCGGGCGGCACGTTGGTCGACTGGCAGAACACATTTGCACTCGTGTTCGGAAATGAAACATCCGGAGCCGGACTGTGGCAAGGCACGCTGCGTCTCGTCGCAATTCACCGCCGAGCACTGACGGCCGCGCAAGTGCAACAAAACTTTGATGTCGGCGTCGGCGAAAAATTCTACCTGCTATTCGATATTTCCGAAGTCATTCAGGCCGCCGCACAGTCGTCATACATATTATTCGAAGTACAACAGTTCGACAGCTTTGCGTACCTGTTCGACAAACCGAGTTTCATCACACTTGACGGCTCACAGCCCGAAGGTATCCTTATCGAAGGCCTGCGAGTCGCCATGAACGGCCTGGAAGCGCCAGTCGGACAGTCCTACGCCACGATGAACGATACGCTGAGCGCTTCCTTGTTCGGCGAGCTTGGCCAGCCATTGTCGCTGCTCGGCGCAGTGCTGCCGCTCGAGAAAGGTCCTGCTGGTGATGAGTTCTTCCTGACATTTGACCGCCTCGGCGGCTCGAGCTACAACCGGCCCGATGATCCGATGCTCGTGATCACACCGACCGATCTGCCACCGGCATCGCACGTCGGCCTGCGGACATTCGACGAGATCAACGCGACATTCGCGGCTGTAACCGGCGTCGACCCGACACTAGCGGCGGTCGACCTGACCTATCAGGAGCTCAGGCAGTCGTTGCCGGCGATCGAGGACATCAATACATTCCTGTCCGCTCACCAGGTCGCGATTGCGCAGTTGTCGATCGAATACTGCAACGCTTTGATCGGCAGCAACCAGGTTCCGAACCCCGACACCGCGACATACTTTCCCGGCTTCGATTTCGATGCGGCGCCAGCGACGGCGTTTGCCGGGAGTAATCGCGACCTGCTCGTCATCCCGCTGATCAACAATATCGTCGGCACAAATCTTGCGGATCAGCCCGCATTCGTCGACGTGTACGCGGAGGTGGCGTCATTCCAGGCCGCGGGTGGGCGGCCGGACAATTTGATCGACCGGCTCGTCGTCGGCGGCAGCGACACTCGGGCCATTTCGAAGGGTGTCTGTGCCGCCATCCTAGGTAGCGCCGCGACATTGCTGCAATAGAGAACAGGACACCGAAGGGAAATTACCGCTATGGCCAAGAGACGAAATGAACGCCATTGGGATGCGCCGCAACTGCATGGGGACCATCCGCGTCCGGTCACGCGGCGTCAGTTTGTTGCGCAAGGACTGATGACGGGTGCCGCGTACACGATCGGCGGCGGCGTTTTGGGCCTGTTTTCCAACCCGCGACAGGCGCTCGCCGACTTGTCTCCGGACCTCAGTCAACTGCTGACTAACCCATGCCAGATCGCGACGGTCGGTGCGGGTAAAATTCCGTTCATTTGCTTCGACCTCGCCGGTGGCGCAAATATCGCCGGCTCGAACGTACTGGTCGGCAAGGAGGGTGGCCAGAGCGACTTCCTGAGCACGGCGGGGTACGAGAAGCTCGGTCTGCCCGGCGACATGATCCCCGGGCTCAACGATCCGATCTCGGGCGAACCGTATGCAAATTTTGACCTCGGACTGGGCTTTCACCTGGACAGCGCATTTCGCCGCGGCATTTTGCGCAGCCTGGGAGGGGGCCGCGAACTATTGATCAACGGCGCCGTGATACCGGCGCGCTCTGACAATGACACGAGCAATAATCCACACAACCCCATGTACGGCATCGCACGGGCGGGAGCGGATGGCTCAATACTGACTCTTGCCGGTTCCGATAACACTGATTCGGGCGGCAACTCGATATTACCGGCGGCGCTTTATGATCCCGAACTGAGGCCGACCAAAGTCGACCGGCCAAGTGATGTCGTTAACCTTGTTGATACGGGAGACCTCGTCGGCATCCTCAGCAAGGATGACGCCACCGCGGTCATGGAGTCGATCTATCGCTTGAGCGAAAGCAAGATTGCAAACGTGAGTACACAAATCACGCGAGATGCCGTCATCAAGGAAATGCTCCGCTGCGGCTATCTGAAGGCGGCCGACATCGCGGATCGCTTCGGCGGCATGCCGATCGATCCGGCGCTGGACCCTGACATCGTCGGGCCCACCGGCATCTGGAGTGACACAGAATTTAATGCCGGTGATCGCGACTCCCGGGAATTCCAGAAGACAGCGGCGATTATGAAACTCGTCATCAACGGTTTCGCGGGTGCCGGTTGTATCGAGATGGGTGGCTACGATTACCACGGCGGGCGACGCGCCGAAGGCGAGATCAAGGACGAACGCGCCGGACGCTGCATGGGTGCCTGCATCGAGTACGCAGCTCGCGTCGGTGTACCGCTGATGCTGTACGTTTTTAGCGACGGATCCGTATCGTCGAATGGTGCGATTGACAGCACTATCGAGGGCCGCGGCAAGGGTGAATGGACCAGCGACAATTCATCGACAGCAGGATCGTTTTTCCTGGTGTACAACCCGACCCGCCGTGCCGACCTGATCGGCGCCATAGCTGACGAACGCGCTTTGCATCAGCAAATCGGTTATATGGACGCAGGTGCTTCTGTGCAGCGCGTCGCGACACCGGCCGCCAACAACGTCAATCTGCTCGTGAACACCGCGATTCTCAACTACATGGCGCTGCATGGCGATCAAGGTC
>Ga0255058_10001070_pt1 | contig 15640 bp, 14 predicted proteins | sample Cases_109_9_MG_FD_188637 | JGI IMG/M metagenome (GOLD analysis project Ga0255058, IMG submission 188637) | Seawater microbial communities from Amundsen Gulf, Northwest Territories, Canada - Cases_109_9 | ecosystem: Environmental > Aquatic > Marine > Gulf | place: Canada: Northwest Territories... | reverse complement strand
GCAAGATGATGTCGATCATCAAGCCGCGGATGGCCGTGGCCTATCACTTCTTCAAGGATTGGGACACCACACCCGACATCAATGATCGCATCCGGACGACCTACGACGGTCCGCTGAGCCTCTCCATAGATTATATGGTGTGGAACATCACCAAGGACGATATTCGCGTGCGGATGGCGATTGTCGATGAAGACGTCTGGCCGCCTCCTGCCACCGAGCCACCGCAAGCGCCCGATCCAAGTCTCAGGGTTCCTTATTCGGACATGATCTCGGGCGGCAGATACGACATGAGGGATGTAATTCAGCCCATTTATGACGAGATCAACAAGGAGTATGGTCTCAACGAGAAACAAGACCAATAGCCCATAGCAAACGCAAGGAGCCCGCTCTCGCAGCGGGCTCCTTTCATTGGATGGGCGAACTGCGGTTCGCGACCTCGTTCACGGTGGGAGCCGACTACCAACGAAGGCTGAGCGAACTTTGGGGGCTCGGCTTCATCGTCGACTTCGCGCTCGGCGACGCGAGCCGGTCGTCCCTCATCGGTGTGCCGGTTATCCTGCACCCTATCGATCCCCTGGAAGTTTACGTCGCTCCAGGGTCGAGTTCTCCCGCGAGAAGGAAACGGAAGGCGGTATTGAGGAAGGCGAAGGCGACTCCGGCACGGAAGCCATGTTTGCAGTGCGCCTCGGGACCGCGTACGAGTTTGAGATCGGCCGAATCTGGATCGCGCCGACGGTGAACGTAGATTTCGTTGTGGACGATTCGCCGGCCATCGTTTACGGGCTTGCATTCGGCTTCGGTTTCTAAACCCCGGCGCCATCGCGGCCGCCGCCTCCAGTTGGGCATCAGTCGCCGAGGCGCGCGGAGTTTTCTCATCTGAACTCGCGCGATCGGTCAAGGAGCGAGAGCATGAAACCGCGCATTCTCGTCACCTCGGCAGCAGGGCACACGGGGTCGGTGGCGGTGACCCGGCTTCTGGAGGACGGTTTCCCCGTGCGGGCGTTCGTACGCCGGCAAGACCTGCGCTCCGAGCGCCTCAAGGAAGCCGGCGCAGAGATCTTCGTCGGAGACCTGTTCGATATGCGGGACCTCCGCAAGGCGCTCGTGGACGTCCAGCGCGCCTATCACGTTCCTCCGTTCGCACCGAACCTGCTGCATGGTGCCATGCTCTTCGCCCTGGCGGCCGAAGAAGCCAAGCTCGAGGTCGTGGCGCTGATGAGTGGCTGGAACCCGCATCCGATCCACCCGTCGATCGTCACACGCGAACACTGGCTCGCGAACAACATCTTCCCGTGGATGCCGACGGTGGATCTCATTTACGTCAACCCGGGCCTGGTCGCCTTCACCTACTTCTTGGGCCTGCCTGCCGTCATCCACTTCGGGATGCTCATGCTCCCCTTCGGGGATGGCCTTAATGCGCCGCCCTCGAACGAGGACATTAGCTCGGTCGCGGCAGGAGTCCTGGCAGAGCCCGCCCGGCACATCGGCAAGAGCTATCGTCCTACGGGTCCGCGACTCATCTCCTGCGACGACGTGGCTGCGACATTTGGACGGATTCTGGGGCGAAAAGTCCGCTATCGGGACGTACCGACCCGGATGTTCCTCAAAGCCGCCAGGGCGCAGGGCTTTCCGTCGACCTTCGAGACGGCTCAGATACGTCGCTTCGCGGAGGAGGTGCGCGGTGGGACCTACGCCGTCGGTGCACCGACCGATCATGTCGAAGAGGTGACCGGACGGCCCGCGGAAGAGTTCGAGGTCACAGCCCGGCGCTATTTGCAGCACCCCGAGCTGGTGATCCCCGGATTCGAGGCAGGAAGCAAGCTCGGCGCGTCATGGCTCCTGCTCAAGACGATGCTGACGCGGGCGCCCGACCTCGACGCCTGGGAATCCGAGCGTGGGTACCCATTGCTGGCGGAGCCTCTGCTGGCTCACGATAGCGAAGAGTGGCGAGCCTCAGCCGAGCAGAAGCGCTTGGTGTTGCTCGATCCGGGTAGCGAGCCTCTGCCCAGAGCGAACTAAACCGTCTGGGTTCGCCCAGGAAGTGCGTCTTGATTCTTCGCCCTGCCAGAAGCGGGTGATGTCTTCACTCGCAGGAATGAACTTCCCTGTCGCCCGGTCTAATCGGGCAGACGATGAGCCTCGCATGGCCGGACATCGTGAAGGCGCACGAGCCAGTGTCCCAAGAGGAGGTGCGATTGACAGTGAAGCGACAGCCCGCAATTCCGAATCTGTTGCTGGCGCTGGTTTTGTCAGCGTGCGCTAACTCTCCAACCAGCTCAAGCCCCGAGGACGTGCCTGACACGGAGGTCCCCCCGGGGCTCACGAACCTGCTTCGGTTCGACGGCGTGGACGACCGCGTTACCGTCCCGTACGACGCGTCGTTCCCCACCGAGGTATTCACGATTGCGGCCGAGATCAAGCTCACCCAACCCGCAGGTCGGGCGGCGGTCATCGCTCGCGGAGAGGACGACAACTCGTTCAATCTCAGCTGGCAGTTGTATGTGACTCCCAGCGGGAACCTCGAGGTCATGCTCGAGGACTCGAGAGAGAGCAACTTCTGCTACCCGCTCAACAACTGCGCGCCGCGCGGCTCGTGCACGTTCGGTGATTTGTCGGTCGCGGACGACGCCTGGCACCACGTCGCGGCCTCCCGGACGGGCGACGGCACACTGACGCTTTACATCGATGGCGAATCGCGGGCCACCTGCACGGGCACGGGCGTTCCGTCATCGAACAACTTCCAGGCGATGAGCATCGGCTCCACCTTCGGAACCATCGGACCGCCTCCGGGCGGCGTCGAGCCTCCGACCTGGTTCTTTCCGGGATTGATCGATGACCCCGCCGTATGGAACGTGGCACTCACCCCGGCGCAGATCGCTGACGCGGCGAGCCTGGGTGTGGACGAGCAATCCGCCGGGTTGGTTGGCTACTGGAACTTCGACGAGGGCGCCGGCCAAGATGTGATGGATCTTTCACCTGCCGGCAACGACGGCTTTCGGGGAGCAAACGCGGCGCCCGATAGCGCGGACCCGACCTGGGAAGCCGAAGAGGGGACGTAGCACGCGCCCCGATTCTTCGCCCGGTGATTTCGTACTCGCCAGGGAATCAATAGACTCGGTCTTGCGAGCGCCGTGCTGCGCCGCGTCATGGGTCCGGATTATTCGGCCACCGGCCGAGCCGCAAGCCGCTGCTCGAGCTATGAACAACGCCCGGACCTTGGTTGATATCTTGAAAGGAGCTCAGTGATGATTCGACGAGCGGTCAAAGTGACGGCGATACTGAGCGTCATACTGGCGATTGCCGCTGCGGCCTACCTGCAAGGGTACAGCGATCGTGAGGACGGCGTGAACGGCCTCGCGCGGGCGGCGCTGGCGAAGGCGCAGGGCCAGGAAAGGCCCGCGATCACACCGACGCAGGAGCTGCGCGACCCGAACGTCTACTTCCCGGGGACGGAAGCGCTGGCTCCCGACGAGATGCGGCTTGTTTCCTGCGGGACGGGGATGCCCACCGCCCGGGAGTCACAGGCGGCTTCCTGCTGGCTCCTCGAGCTGGGCAATGGCGACAAGTTCCTCTTCGACGGCGGCACGGGCTCCGGGGCGCGCATCGCGAGTCTCCACATTCCCTACGAGTTCCTGAACAAGATCTTCCTCAGCCATCTGCACACCGACCACTTCGGTGACTTCTCGGCGTACTTCATCGGTGGCTGGTTGGCCGGGCGTCAGGGGCCACTCCACGTGTACGGGCCGAGCGGCGATCGACCCGAGACGGGAACGAAATACGCGATCGAGCACTGGGAAAAGGCCCTGACGTGGGATATCGAAGGCCGTGCCGGCCGTCTGCCGGCATCCGGCGGGAAGGTCATCGTCCATGAGTTCGACTTCAAGGGCGAGAACGAGATCGTCTATCAGGAGAACGGCGTGACGATTCGCTCGTGGCCGGCCAACCACGTGATCGACGGACCGGTCAGTTTCGCCCTGGAGTGGAACGATCTCAAGTTCGTCTTCGGGGGCGATACCTACCCGAACCAGTGGTACGTGAAGTACGCCAAGGGTGCGGATCTGGCCATTCACGAGGCCTTCATTGTCGTGCCCGACCTGGTCACGAAGTTCGGCTTCTCGGTGTCGACTGCGCTGGAGGTGGGAACGCAGATCCACACGCCTCCACCGGCGTTCGGCAAGGTCATGAGCCTCGTGAAGCCCCGCATGGCCGTGGCGTACCACTTCTTCAACGACCCCGACACGGCTCCCAAGATCTTGGAGGGTATCCGGTCGACCTACGACGGCCCGCTGACTCTGGCCGAGGACTACATGGTCTGGAACATCACCAAGGACGAGATCAGGAACCGAATGATCGCGTACAACGCGGACGCCTGGCCGCCTCCGGGAGCCAAGCCGCCGCCGCCTGTGGACAGGTCGATCACCAAGTACACGTCCGACTGGATTACCGAGATGAACCTCGACGTGGGCGACATCGTCCAGGGAATCTACGACCGCGCAAACAAGTTGTACGGAACCAACGAATCACCGAACCAGTGACTCGCACCGGCGTCCGGCGGCCTGTCATCAGGTGGCCGAAAGGGGAGGGCGGTAGTAGCCCGTAGCAAACGAAAGGAGCCCGCTCTCGTAGCGGGCTCCTTTCTGTTCGGCTAGCTGAGACCACCCGAAAGGCTCGCGCCCCGCTGGCCTAAGCTCGAGAGACGAAAGAGGAGCCTGATGCGGACGCTGAGAGCCGTGGTGTTCGGCGTGGGAGCGATGAACTCGATCGCGACGCGATTCATGCTCGAGAAGGGCGTCCAGATCGTCGGGGCGATCTCGCGCAGCCCGGACAAGGTGGGTCGGGACCTGGGCGAGGTCGCCGGACTCGGCTATCCGACCGGCGTGAAGATCGAGCGTGACGCGCGCCACGTTCTCTCCACACGTTCGGCGGACATCGCAACGGTCGCGATCGCAAGCTACATGCAGGACATGCACGAGCACCTGCGGCTCTGCGCGGAGTGCGGCGTGAACGCGATCACCATCTCCGAGGAAGCGCTCTACCCGTGGAATACGTCTCCGGCACAAACAGCAGAACTCGACCGTCTCGCCAAGGCGAACGGCGTGACGATCACTGGCAGTGGCCACCAGGATGTGTACTGGGTGAACCTGATCAGCATGTGGATGGGTACCGCGCATCACATCGAGTCGGTCGCCGGCCGGGCAAGCTGGAACGTCGATGATTACGGTCCCGAGGTCGCGAAGGACACGCGAGTTGGCGATACCAGCGACGAATTCGCCGAGTGGCTAAGCGAAGCGAACCGGCCGCCAACGTTCGGCCGCAACACGCTGGGCGCGCTCGTCGCCAGCCTCGGGCTCACACCGACATCGGAGACCACCAGCACGCGTCCCGAGATCGCGCCGGTCGACACCGATTCGAGGAGCCTGGACACCGTGATTTCGGCTGGGCGCGTGATCGGATCCACCGACGTCGACACCGTGGCGACCAGCGCTGGTTTGACCCTGTCGTTCGAGATGACCGGCCGCATCTACCAGGAGGGCGAGACCGACATCAACGAATGGTCGATCACCGGCGAGCCAAACCTCAAGCTCTCGAACCCAGACGTGCCGACAGCCGTGACGACCGTCACCCAGTTCGTGAACCGCATCCCGGACGTGATCAACGCGCCGCCGGGCTTCGTCACATGCGAGCAGCTGCCGCCGCTAAAGTACCGGCCGTTCCAGCTCGGTATGTACGTAGTCGACTAAACCTGCGGATTAGGTTGCGAGCCCGGCCGCCCGGCCGCCCGCCTCGGGGGCGGCCGGCACGGCTGCGGGGCTGTTCGGGCTAGAGGTTCATCTGAATGCGGCCGTAGTAGAACCCACCGTTCATGCCGAACTGGGTCACGCGCCGGCTGAACGGGAAGCGTCCGCCGCTCCGGTTGGACGCCTTCTCGTGCTCGTCCGGGAAGGTGTTGAACATGTTGTTCGCGCCGACGGAGAGCCTCACCCCCCTGACGATCTCGTAGCCCAGGTCGAGATCGAAGAGGGTCTTGGCGCTGAAGTCCTCGTCGTTATCCGGGTTGGAGGGCTTGTACTGCACGTTGCCGTAGTAGTTGGCCCGGCCCGTCACGCTGAACCGATTGTACCCGTAGCTCGCCTGCAGTAAACCCTTCTGCCGCGGGAGCGCGTCCTCGAGTCGGTTCCGCTCCTCGCGGCTGAACAGCACGTCCCGAACCGCATCCAGGTCGCCTCCGGTGAACACGTCGGCGACCTCCGGAGGGATGTTGACCGCCGTAACATCGGTGTCGGTGAAGCTGGCGGCGCCGGTGAGCGAGAGCACGCCGCCGCCCAGCTGGGCGGCGTACGTCGCCACGATGTCGATCCCGAACGTCTCGGTGTCGACGATGTTGGAGAAGAACTGCGCCTGCGAAACGCCCGCTCTCTCGAACGGCTCGAGGATGTCCTCGACGATGTCGCCGATCTCCGAGTCGCTAGTGCTGAAGCGGCTGGTAAGTACGATCCGGTCGTCGATGGCGATGAAGTAGACGTCCGTCGTGATGGAGAGGTCCTGGATCGGCCTCCAGACGAAGCCGCCGCTCACGTTGATGGACGTCTCCTCCTTCAGGTCCGGGATGCCGAACGCCTTCGTGACCGGGTCCTGGTTCCGGGCCGTAAGCACGCGGGCCGCCGCCAGCTCGTTGGTCTCGGGATCGGTGACGAACTGGATGCTCACGTCGCTGAACCAGATCTGGTGCAGTGAGGGAGCCCGAAAGCCCGTGCTGAGCGCGCCGCGGAGCGCGAAGTCGGGCACGATCTCGTACCGGGTAGCGAGCTTCCCATTGAACGTGCTTCCGAAGTCGCTGAAGGTCTCGAACCGTCCCGAGAGGTCCAAGAGCCACTTGTCGGTGATCTGGCTCTCCAGGCCCACGTAGCCTGCGAAGCTGTTCCGGAACCGGTCGACTTCGTTCTCGGGCGTGCGCCCAAAGAAGACCTGGGATCCCGCGTCCTTCGGGTCTCCGGCGGAGGTCGTGTCAAAATCGACCCCCGGGATGTCGCCCCCGTTCCCCAGGAGGAACGAAGAGGCCTCACCGGCCTCCTCCTGGAACCGCTCGACCCTGAACTCGGCGCCGAGCACCAGAGATAGGGACTCGAGCGCCCCCTTGGTGTCGATCAGCTTGACGGCGTCCACGTTGCCGACCGTCTCCGAGAAGACGTACCGACCGGCGTCGAAGGTGGTCGAGCTGGCCTCCCCCTGGGAGGAGTTGAGCGTGTTCTCGATGTTCCAGCGCAAGCTGTTCGTGCCGAACGCGAGGCTCCCGTCCAGGTCCCAGCCTCCACGGCTTCCCCTCACGCCGGCGGCGATCGACGCATCGCCGATGTCAGGATTGATCTCCGGGAGATAGCCGTTCGGGAAGATCTCTAGAACGGTCCTGCCCTCCTCAATCGGCCGCCGGTAGAACCCCGTGGCACGGCCCTTTCGGTGGGTGATGCCGCCGAACGAGTACACCTCGGCGTTCTCGGAGATTGGGACGACCATGTTGAAGAAGCCGGCGCCGAACTGTGCCTTGGCCTGCCCAGTCTTCATCGAGAAGTCCTCGCGCGTCAGACCCCGGGCGGCCAGCTCCGCGTCCGTCGCCTCCGTCCCGGAGATGCCCGGGAAGAGATCGCGCTCCTCCGGCTCGGAGCGATCGGTCCGCTCGCGGTTCAGGAACTCCGCCGTGATGTTGAAGAAGCCTCGATCCCCGATCGGAAAGCCGAAGTTGGCGTCAACGAAACCCTCGGCGCCGTCTCCCTCTCCGGTGACCCCGCCCATGATGGTGGCCTGTAGGGACTCCGTCTGGTCCTTGAGCACGATGTTGATCACGCCCGCGATCGCGTCCGAGCCGTACTGAGCCGCGGCGCCGTCCCTCAGCACCTCGATTCGCTGGATCGCGGCGGGAGGGATCGAGTTGAGGTCCACCCCCACGGTGCCGCGACCGAAGGTGCCGTTCACGTGAACGACAGAGCTCGTGTGCCTACGCTTCCCGTTGATCAGGACCAGCGTTTGGTCGGGACCGAGCCCGCGCAGGCTGGCCGGGTTAATGTGGTCCGTGCCGTCCCCGATCGTCTGGTGGGACGCGTTGTAGGACGGCACGAGCTCGCGGATGATCTGGTTCACCTCCACGTGGGGCGATTCCCGGATCTCGGCCTCGCTGATCACATCGATCGGCACGGGTGAATTGAACTCGGTTCGGGCGGTTCGCGACCCGATCACCACGAGCGGGTCGACCGTCAGCCCGCCGATCGGGAGCTCGAAGTCGACGGTCGCGGTCTCGCCGGCGACCACCGTGACGCGTCGGCTGAGCGTTTCATAGCCGATGAAGCTGACCCGGACCGTATAGGTGCCGGACGGAAGGTCAATGCGAAAGCTCCCCTCGTCGTCCGTGAACTCTCCCCTCGCCGTGCCCACGACCAGCACGGTGGCCGTGGCCAGCGGCTCTCCGGTCACCCCATCCGAAACGGTGCCCTGGATCGCGCCCTGCTGAGCGATTGCCGGCCGAGCTATGGCCAGCGAACAGCCGAACACGAGAGCAGATGCTAGAGTGACATTTACAGACAATCCACGGCTCATGGCCGCCTCCTGGTTAACGATGGGTTTGACGACGGGATCGACGGATATGGTCTCACGCCTTGCAGCGGGGGGATCGTCGCGCATCGGCCCGCCCTTCGGGCGGCGCGCGCACATGAGAATGCGGCCCGCGGATGCATGCTACGGTCGGGTCGAGCCACGGTGAGACACAGGTTACTCCTCGTACCCAAGCGAGGCCGTAAGCTCTGGCGCCGGAGGATTATCAGCGGTCGGCGCTCTATCCTCGCCCGTCGTGAACTTTGCTCAGGTACCCAGCCACGTCAACCGAGACCGCGTGATCTTCGTACGCGAACAGCGGGTTGGCCTCGATCACGGATAGGGCCACCTGAGCAGGACCGCGATCGTGCGGTTTGCACCTTATTATCCTACCGTGGTCACGCGCAGACCTCGCCCCGAAAGTCCGCCCAGTTGGGCATGAGTCTGATAAGATCAGGGAGAAGTAGCTCGGAGCTGAAAGGAGAAGACGATGATCCGTCCCTTCAGTCGTTGCGCACACGCTGTTTCGGGAGGGTTACCGTCAACTACACCCTGCCTGGGGGCGGAGAGCAGAGCAACACGTGTGAGAGTAGTCCGCCGGACGGATCGGCCAACCAGATCAACCCCGTGGCCGGGGTCACCAGCGTCATGTATGACCTGGATCAAGGCGCCTTCGCGGATGTGACCGTGAGTTAGACCGCGCGGGACCTCCGCACCTCAGCCATCGAGCGCCGGTCCGGGTCCGAAACATCATGATCGAGCTTCAGCGCATGGAGATACGCGAATGGACGACTCACGAGCACGGATAGCCGATCTGCTTCGGGAGACGGGCGAGGCCCACCACGCGGCCTTCATCGACACCGATGGCGCGGATCCGGAGTGGCCGATCTGGTACTCCGGATATCTGCAGGAAAGGCTCGGCCGGCAGCTTGACCGGCAGATCACCCGAAGCGAGCTAGTCTATCTACTCGTTCTGGCCGAACGTGAGCACGCTGCGGAAGCTCCCGCGGAACCCTGGCCAGATTTCTACGCGCAGGCTCTTCTGCGGTCGTCATGATGGGCTCGATCTCAGTCGGTTAGCCGGGGTGTCGCAGTCGCGGCGCTAACCGAAGACGGCCACCGTCATAATATCGAACGGAGGTGGGGGAATGGACCAGCTCATACCGGTCGTCGGGACGACGGCCCTGCTCGGGTCCGCCCTGGTGGGCGGGATCTTCTTCGCGTTCTCGAGCTTCGTGATGAAGGCTCTGGCGCGCGTGCCCTCCGCGGAGGGTATCGCCGCGATGCAGTCCATCAACGTCGTCGTGCTCAACCCCTCGTTCCTGGGCGCGTTCATGGGAACAGCCGTGCTGTCGCTCGGCGCGGGTGGGCTCGCCTTGGCAGGCTGGGGTCGTCCCTCGGCGCCCTTCTTCCTGGGTGGGGCGATCTTCTACCTGGTGGGTACGTTCCTCGTCACCGCGCTCGGCAACGTCCCCTTGAACGACCAGCTGGCCGCCGTGTCCGCTACGGACCCCGGCGCCCGTGACGTGTGGGAGCGCTACCTGGGCCGGTGGACGATGTGGAACCACGTCCGGACGGCCGCTGCGATGGTCGCCGCGCTGCTGTACAGCTTGGGCCTCACTCAAAACGCGGGCACGTGATGTCGAGATTGACGCGCGTCGAGGTGCCCGGCGTCTCGCTGGCCGGAGTCGTATTTTGTGTGAGGACGAGGCTGTCCGAGGCTCAGGGGAAGATCCCCAGCTCCTCGTAGCACACCACGATTTTGTCGATCGCGTTGATGAACGCGGCCGTCCGCATGTCGACGTCGCTCCCGTGACTCTTCTGCATCTCCCGAGCCTGGTGGAAGGCGTTGTTGTAGCTGGCTCCATTGCCGCTAACCGTACGTACGCGTATGGTGGACGATCTTGCGTTTGGCAGGCCTGGTGGGGACGAGGCACGGGAGGACAAAAAAGTCACGTCAGTAGGAGGCAGACATGAGCACGACAGCTGAGGGCAACCCGGATGTCGCGAGGCAGATCCAGGGAGAGATTAACAAGGCGTCGGGCTGGTATATGGCGCTGGGTGTCGTTCTGCTGCTGGGGGGCGTTGCCGGACTCCTGTATCCGACCTATGCGGGGCTCGGCCTTACCGTCTTGGTCGGCTGGCTGCTGATCATCGGCGGCGCCATGTACCTGTTCAACTCGCTGCTGGCTCGGAGCGGAGGCGGATTCCTTCTGCGTCTCCTGCTGTCGGCGCTCTATATCGTGGCCGGGGCCTACATGCTGATGAACCCGTTTCGGGGCCTCGCGGCGCTCACGCTCTTTCTGGGCGCGGTGATCTTGGTGAACGGGGTCCTCAAGCTCCTGTTTGCGCGGGCGCTCAAGGGGATCCCGGGAGTGGGAATGGTCATCCTGAGCGGCCTCGTGTCGATCCTGTTGGCGATCCTGATTTGGGCCAAATGGCCGGCATCGTCCGAGGTGGCGATTGGCGTCATCGTAGGAATCGACCTGTTGTTTTCCGGCGGGTCGGTGATCGGCCTCGCGCTGCGGGCCAGGGGAGTCGGTCAGCTGGTCGGGGCGGCGTCGAGCGCCGACGTCGGCTAAGTAGGTGCGGCCCAGAATCGCTTCGCGACCGGAGAGAATGATCCTAGCACGAAAGGAGACTGTATGTTACTGCGACACATCTTGAGGGCGCATGTATCGGCTCTCGGCGCCTTAGGCCTCGCGCTTATCGCGGTCCCTGCGGCCGCTATCGCCCAGAATCAGCCCAACATCCTGGTGATCTGGGGTGACGACGTCGGTCAGTCCAACATCAGCGCCTACACCATGGGCATGGTGGGCTACCGCACGCCCAACATCGACCGGATCGCCAACGAAGGGATGATGTTCACGGATTACTACGGCGAGCAGAGCTGCACGGCCGGCCGCTCCTCGTGGATCACGGGGCAGAGCGTGTTCCGGACGGGTCTGTCGAAGGTTGGTCTTCCGGGCGCCGATCTGGGGCTGCAGGTCGAGGATCCCACGATCGCGGTCATTCTCAAGGACCAGGGATACACCACGGGGCAATTCGGCAAGAACCACCTCGGAGACCGGGACGAGTTCCTGCCGACCAACCACGGCTTCGACGAGTTCCTCGGCAACCTCTACCACCTGAACGCCGAGGAAGAACCCGAGAACGAGGACTACCCGGGCGACGCCGTCCTGGCCGATGGCCGCACCTTCCACGAGACGTTCGGTCCGCGTGGCGTCATCCACAGCTGGGCCAATCCGGACGGTACGCAGAGAGTAGAGGATACGGGGCCGCTCACCAAGAAGCGGATGGAGACGATCGACGACGAAACGGTCGAGGCGGCGATCCGGTTCATTCGCGACGCCGACGCCGCCGGCACGCCATGGTTCGTATGGTGGAACGGGACCCGCATGCATTTCCGGACGCATGTGAAGGAATCGCTGCGCGGCATCTCCGGACAGGACGAGTACGCCGACGGGATGGTCGAGCACGACATGCATATCGGGCAATTCCTCGACCTGCTCGACGAGCTGGGCATCGCCGACAACACCATCGTGTTCTACAGCACGGACAACGGCCCGCACATGAACACCTGGCCCGATGCGGCCTGGTCGCCGTTCCACGGTGAGAAGAACACCAACTGGGAAGGCGGCTGGCGGGTACCGGCCATGGTCCGCTGGCCGGGGCAGATCCCTGCCGGCTCGATCTCCAACGAGATCGTTCATCACATGGACTGGCTCCCGACGCTCGCGGCCGCCGCCGGCAAGGCCGACATCAAGGCAGACCTGCTCGACGGCTACACCTCGAGCGCGCTGGGCCGGGACTACAAGGTTCACCTCGACGGCTACAACATCCTGCCGCTCCTCACCGGTCAGACCGAGGTCAGCCCACGCAAGGAGATCTTCTACTTTTCCGACACCGGCGATCTGACGGCCCTGCGCTACGCCGACTGGAAGCTGATCTTCCTCGAGCAGCCCTCGGACGCCGGCCTTCGGGCGTGGACCGATCCCTGGGTCGTGCTGCGCTTTCCACTGATCTTCAACCTGCGCCGCGACCCGTACGAACGGGCGATCGAGACCTCCAACACTTATTACGATTGGCTAATCGACCGCATCTTCCTGCTGGTGCCGGCGCAGCAGTACGTGGGACAGTTCCTCCAAACGTTCCAGGAGTTCCCTCCACGTCAGAAGCCCGCGAGCTTCACCATCGACCAGGTGATGGAGAAGCTGGTACCGCCGGGGGGCTAGCGGCGGGGACTCCCACATGACGTTTATGGGCGGTGTCAGCAGCACGCTGGTCGCGGCAGGCCTCTCGGCCGCCGCGGCCGGCTGCGCCGCACCGGATAACACCAGATCCCCAGCGGATGAAGCTCAGGATGCCGGTGCGGCGGTCGCTGCAGACCCTCTGCCCTCCTGGAACGAGGGCGCGGCGAAACATCAGATTCTCGAGTTCGTAGAGCGGGTGACCGAGCCGGGCGGTCCCGACTTCGTGGCGTCGGAGGACCGTGTGGCCACGTTCGACAACGACGGGACCCTGTGGGCCGAAAAGCCGACGTATTTCCAGATCGTTTTCCTCTCGGATCGCGTGAGCAAACTGGCCGCGGAGCACCCGGAGTGGCGCAGCACCCAACCGTACAAGGCCGTGCTCGAGGGCGACGCGGACTATCTGCAGACGATCGGCGTAGGCGAAGTTTTCGAGTTGTTTGCGGCGACGCACGCGGAGATGTCGCAGGCCGAGTTCGAGGCGGAAGCGCAAGAGTTCCTCGAGACGGCGCGACACCCCCGGTTCGATGTCCCGTTCACGAAAGTGATCTACCAGCCGATGCTCGAGCTGCTCGATCACCTGCGAGCTAACGAGTTCAAGCTGTTCATCGTCTCGGGCGGCGGCATCGAGTTCATCCGCCAGTTTTCTGAGACGGCCTACGGCATCCCGCGCGAGGACGTAATCGGGAGCAGTCTCAGGTATGAGTTCCGAGAGACGGATTCGGGAAGCGAGATCTACCGGCTACCCGAGCTCGGCTCCTTCGATGACAAGGAGGTGAAGCCCGCCAACATCCAGCTCCATATCGGAAGGCGGCCGATTCTCGCGGTAGGGAATTCCGACGGAGACATCCAGATGATGCAGTACGGGACGGATGGTTCAGGCCTTCGGCTGGCGCTGCTCCTCCATCACGATGACGCCGAGAGGGAGTACGACTACGACCACGGCACCGAGCGCGCGCTGGAGATGGCGGCCGAGCGCGGCTGGACCGTGGTGAGCGTGCGAGACGATTTTCAGCGCGTGTTCCCCTTCGACGAATAGGTCAGTCGCTTTCTGCTGGGCGCGGCCCAAACGAGGTGCAGCCCGTAGGAGGGTTCGATGTTTCGATTGCGACGATTGGCTCTCATCCCTCTGTTTCTAATCGGTCTGCCGCTGTTCATCTACCTCGGCTTCATCAGGGACGAACCGATCCTGGAAGTCGACTACGACGTTGAGCTCGGTCGCCAATCCGCCCGCGCGATTCTGGAAGACCCCGAGGAGTATCCGCTTCTGTCGCCGGAGGAATACCCGGAGGCGTACGAACACCTTCAGCGCATCGTGCGCGAGGTGCTTGAGAACGAGGAGCTCCAGTACGGCGACCTCTTCGTCTACGACAGCGTAAAGATCATCCACAACGACGACGTGCTGAACGCCTTCTGTGCTCCAGGGGGTTTCATCTACGTCTATACGGGGCTGATCCAGTACTTGGACGCAGAAGATCATCTGGCCGGTGTCCTCGGCCACGAGATCGCGCATGCCGAGCTTCGGCATTCGAGCCTCAAGCTGCAGAAGGACTTCGGTAAACAGGCCCTCGTCGGCTTTGTGGCGCTCACCTGGCCCTTCCTCGGCGATGTCGTGGCGGCGGAGATCCTACATGAGCTGACCAGCCTCAGCTACAGCCGTCGTCAGGAGGCTGAGTCCGATGGCATGTCGGTGCGCTACCTGGCGGAGTCGCGGTACGCCTGCGACGGAACGGCAGGCTTCTTTGAGAAGCTGCTGCGAGAGGGGGATGGAGTCCGGATCCCCGAGGTCTTGAGCGATCACCCGGATGCTGAGTCCCGAGTCCGCGAGGTCCGGCAGCTGGCTGCCGAGCTCGGCTGCGGAACCGAGTTGAGCGGATCGTCGGAGTGGCAAGCGTTCCAGACCAGCCTACCGTCGGATCCCGCGAGCCGGGAATGAATGTCAGGAGTACGATATGTTGGAAGCCACGATCGGTTGGCTCGAGCCGCTAGCCTCCACGGCAGCGACGCTCGTCGCCGTCATCCTCTCCCTCGCGGTAGCCCGCCGCGTGCTGGAACGGAGACGAATCCGAACCGGGGAGCCAAAGATCGGCACGCAGATCGCTCTGACCGTGCTGACCTTCGGCGGTCTCGTGGCGATCCTGGTGGTCTTACCTATCAGCGAGGCGACGAGGGGCCAGCTCATCACCCTGATAGGCATCATCATCAGCGCCTCGATTGCTCTGTCTTCTTCAACTATCGTCAGCAACGCGATGGCCGGAATAATGGTCCGGATTGTCGGGCGTCGTCTCAACATCGGGGATTTCGTCATCGCCGATGGGCACACGGGCCGAATTACCGAACTGGGCCTGCTTTCCGTACAAATCCAGACACAGGACCGGAACCTTACCTGGATACCGAATCAGTGGATCATAGAGCGACCCGCTACGCTCATTCGTCCGTCCGGCACCATCATCTCGACGCAGGTTTCGCTGTCCTATCGGGAGGATCGATCGAAAGTCGAGCCGCTCTTGGTAGAAGCCGCCAAGAGGGCGGGCCTGGAGGAAGCCTACGCGTACGTGCAGGAGCTCGGTCATCACTCGGTCGCATATACGGTTCGGGGGCTACTGACGGACACGACGCAGCTTCTGCAGTCACGGGGTCGGCTGCGGGCGGCGGTCCTTGACACCCTGCACGGAGCCAATATCGAGATCGTCAGTCCAGTATTCGAGACGAGCCGACGATTGGCCGACGACGCGGTGATCATGCCGCAACGTGGAACAGAATCAGAGGGTGCTGCGGTTAGCCCCCCTCCCGAGCACGTGATGTTCGAT
>Ga0255058_10001069_pt1 | contig 15656 bp, 14 predicted proteins | sample Cases_109_9_MG_FD_188637 | JGI IMG/M metagenome (GOLD analysis project Ga0255058, IMG submission 188637) | Seawater microbial communities from Amundsen Gulf, Northwest Territories, Canada - Cases_109_9 | ecosystem: Environmental > Aquatic > Marine > Gulf | place: Canada: Northwest Territories... | reverse complement strand
TCTTAGGATTTTCTTGAATGACACGTGCCAGTAATTACTGCGTAAAATTCAGTTAATCATCGTTCTTTGAGTCAATGATTTTCCTACCCCATTTATTGAAGACGCCCGGTATCCACCAACTAAGCGCATTTAGGCTTTCTACAAGTTCTTTTGGGTCTTCTTTTGGTAGCCACCGTTTGCCTTCTACGCGTTGATTATAAGTACCTTTTGGGCAGACCATAATTAATATTTTTGGCATGATAATGGAAAAAAACTGGGTAATTTTGCTGGTGTAATGTTTTGTAGACCAATAAATTAGAACTTCCTCTTTTTTTCTGTCTACTCGCCTATCTTTAAAAACAAACCATAAATTCAGAAAGTCCTCTTTGTGCATTATGTATCCGGTAATCTTACCATCAATATTTTTCGAGCTAACTGAGATCGAGGCATAGATCGTAGACTTGTCTTGATTTTTAGCTATTCCGTCTTCAACGATACTCCCTAGAGGTATAAAATCTTGGACGATGCTGAGCTCGCTATCGATTGATCGCCACTCTTTATCTCCTCGTAAAGATGGTTTAGGATGCTTGTCAACCGCCTTAGTCATTGATAAATTATATCATTCTTAATGATATTTAACCTTACTGACCATTGATGTGAATGAACCTAAAGGGCTTTATTCATTGCAAAACATGGTGCTTGCAATCCTTAAAATCATTTTCTTTTTTTTATCTTCACACCTATTTTTTCTTAAAAAATAATATGAACTGCATTTGTGGAGGTTAGGGGTCGATCTTCGAACTTTTTTTGATGAAAACATGGATAAATTATTAATTTCAGTTTAGTTAATTAAATGATTTTTCTCTTTTCTAAATCTTATGAAGCAACTTCTTCTGTTTCAAACTCGCCACCTAACAAGAGATTGCTAACATCTACATCGTAAGCATAAGGGTATTTAGGACATTGTTCATTAAGACAAGCCATTTTCCAACTTCTATCACTGATCCTTCTCACCGGCGATCTAAAGAACTTTCCTCTATCACTACTCCATTCGAGGATAATACTAGCTCCTTTCTCCACTTCAACCAGAAACATCTCCTCATCACAGTAAGGACACTTTCTGGGAAGAGAGTCCGGATCTTTTAATTCACCTCTTGATATATTAGACATTGCGCGTTCTAGTGCTTCTGGATCAATTGGCATATAACCCCTAATGAATTCTCTTAGAGGTTTAATTTCCATTTATCTTTTTGCTTAAACTGGTTAATTAATAATGAGCATTGTGATCCTTATTTGTGGAGGTTAGGGGTCGATCCTCGAACTTTTCTTGTTCAGCTCGGTTAACTAACTAGCTAGATATTTCAAATATAACAAGCATGCTATAATTCTATTGCTGTACAGGCAGTCACCTTTCAAATGGCTGGTATTTTAGTAATCGCTATACTAAAACCTAATGATTTGTCTGTACCGCTTCCAGTAAATGAAGATAAAAGTTAGTGTTGTAGACCTTAAACTAAGGGATTATTTTATACTTTAATGTTTGCTAACCGATATATATTTTATGGACTTCTCAGTAGGTCAAAAAGTATATATAAAAAGTCATATTAATAATTTTAAGCTATTATCGTACTCTGGCGAGGTCATTCATATTGATAAAGCTAAACAGCTCGTATTAGTACGTCTTAGAAATAATGATGCAATTTTCGTTTCAGGTTCAGATCTATCTTTAGAATATAAATTACCTACTATTACTTCATTTATATATGTGATAATTATTTTTCTGCTTTTCTTTTATCCATTCGCATATTTTGTAAATATCCACCTTACATATTGGCTGTAATACTGCTTGAATAGCAACAGCTCTTTGATAATAAGAAAGCATTTGCTATAATAATGTTACTAGCCCAAAGTCGGGGCGCTTAGTCTAAAACTTAATAATAGGTCTTTCTTAAAAAGCAAGCTCCAGTTAAGTGGTCGACTATACTTGCCCTGACCTAGGGCTATTTTTTCACTTTATCTGCCTGCAATACATGATGACAAGGACAACCACCTAACTAAATAACATATCTAAGCATCTGTGGAGGTTAGGGGTCTATCTTTGAACTTTGTCAATGACTGAAAGTTTCAAAAAAGAAGCTGGTTCGATTAATTTTTAAAGGTCATGAACTTTATTTGATAAACTTCGAATCCTGATCTGATACTTATTTATCCAAAAAAATTGACTTATATTTTCTCTTCAGATGCACTATCGACTTTATTACCGATTATAATGGCATTTCTCATCTGTTCAGAGATATCCGACATTGCCCCCGGTGAATGAGGTATCAGTATCGTATTAGTCTTTGATGATGCTCCCAAGTCCTTAAGCGTATCGAAATACTGAGTTAGTAATACGAGTGTCATGACTTCTTGAGCGCTCGAGTCTTGAACAGTACTTTGGAAATTCTCAACAGATTCTCTAAGTCCGTCTATAATGGCGGTCCTTTGATCGGCTATACCTTTTCCCGATAACCTTTTACTTTCTGCATCAGCTTCCGCGTCTTTCACTTTTAATATCTTACTGGCTTCGCCCTTTTCCTCAGCGGCCACCCGTTCGCGTTGAGCGGCGTTGATCTCATTCATTGCTGACTTAACGCCGGCATCCGGCTGAATGTCTGTAATGAGAGATTTGATGATATTGAAACCGAACTCTTCCATGGTATGAGATAGTTCTGTATTGACTGCTTTTGCTATATTGTCCTTTTTTTCGAAGACATCATCTAATATGATCTTTGGCACCTCCGCTCTGACAACATCAAAAACGTACGACTCAATCTGATTAAGTGGATCGTCTAGCTGATAAAAAGCCTCGTAGACTTTATCGGGCATCACTTTAAACTGAACCGCCGTGATCATATTTACGAAGACATTGTCTTTACTCTTAGTCTCAACTGATACGTCCAGTTGCTGAACCTTTAGATTCATCCTCGCAGCCACCCTATCGACTATCGGAATCCTAAAATGTATTCCGGGATCAGCAACCCTATGAAATCTTCCAAATCGCTCTATGATGTCATTTTGCTGTTGCCTAACAATAAAAATACCTGCAACCAATACGAAAATGATAAAGATAAAAAGTACTGAAAAAAACGTAGAGAAAGCTACCTCGTTCATAATGATCTCCTTTAAATCTGATGCTTTTAAATGTACATATAATTGAACTTACAGCAGTCGAAGCTTTTGGTGGGGCTTGGCCGTTAATAAAGCTACCAAAATCATTATAATCCTAAGCTTTACTTCTTTACAACCGCTAGCTTGAGTCGATATAACTACAACAAGCGATTAGATTGGCTGTTAAGCGCTATGATGTGTGGACCTTAGGGGTCTATCTTCGAACTTTTTTAGAAATTAATGAGGTTTCAATATATGCTTGTTAGGATTCTATTGAGATGGCACCTTCAGGACAGTGCTCTAAGTATAGCTGGCACAAGGTGCAAATTTAAGGTCTTACGGCAAACGCCTGGTTTTCGCCATGAAACTTCATCTTCATTCTGGATAGTAAAGAAAGTTCATTACGGTCCGGTTTCTTCATCTCAAACACGTCTTCAGGGCAAACTTCTAGGCATGTCTTTTTACCCTCACATTTATTTCTATCAATTCTAGTTTCCATGCATACCTCCAATTTATAAATATTTATCTAAGCCTTTTTTTTAAAATATTCAGGAAATATTACCTTTAATACCATTCATAAATATATCGACGATACGCTCTGAAAGTTCTTCTATTTTAAAGTCCTTTTTTCGATGCATTAATTCCATTTCGAAGGCGAACATAAGCCCGAGAAACGCTGTTGATACATCTTTAATGTAGTTATCATTAGGTGATTTTTTTGACATAGAGTCAGCTATTAACGACCCAATTAGATCGCGATATTTATCACGAAAAGAAAAAACAGTCTTCTTCATTTCTTTATCCGAATGGATAATTTCATGGAAGTTTGATTGGAGCATATCTTTTTTTGCTTCAAACAACTTAAAATGCTCACTCACCACCATTAATAATTTTTTATCTAACTCTTCTTCATTCTTACGGATCAGCGTCACTTTTTCCAAATGATTAGTAGCCACATCCTTTAATAGAGAGATAAATAACTCCTTTTTTCCCGAATAATAAAGGTAGACAGTACCCTTCGCGACGCCCGCAAGTTTGGCCACATCATCAATGTGAGCGTCATGATATCCAGATTTTGAAAATACTCTTAAAGAGGCATCAAGTATCTTTTTTGAAGTGTCTTTAGTCTCCAATTATACGTCGTCTCCTAATAGGTCAGGTTTTACCATTTTAGTCTTAATTGGGTCGGTCTCTACCTTTTTGGATAATCCGATGTTGGCAAGAGATTCAAAGACGACTGGTGTGATTATGAGAGTAAGCACCGTTGATGTCGTTAGTCCTCCGATTACAGCGACCGCAAGGCTTTGAGATATAAGGCCACCATTGGAAAGGCCGAGTCCCAGAGGAAGAAGCGCAAATATTGTGGTAACAGCCGTCATCAATATTGGTCTAAACCTAGTTGCTCCACCATCCAGCAAGGCCTCTCTTGTCGATATGCCGCTCGCCCTCTTTTGCTGTACTAGCTCGATCAATACAATAGCATTTGTTACTACAATACCGATCAGCATCAAGCCACCGATCATTGAAGATATGTTAATCTGCTGGTTTCCTAGAAATAGTCCGATCAAGGCACCCGTGGCGGCAAAAGGCAGTGAGAAAAGTATGGCAAGAGGTGCCCTCGCTTCTCCAAAAGTAAGGACCATAATAAGATAAATAACGCCAATAGCAATAAGCATGGCAATCGCCAGTTGTGAGAATCCTTCCTGCATCATTTCTGTCACGCCGGAAATTGTGGCGGTAACCCCTTTTGGCAGATCCAGTTCATCTAAGTCAGCTTGAAGATCTCTGGAAATCTTTCCGCTATCGGACGTAGTTATGTCTGCTGTTACAGATGCGAATTGGATGCCATCTCGCCGCGTGATAGTAACCGGAGTCGGCTGTTCTTCGACTTTAGCGACATCTCCGAGCCTTGTTGGCATGCCCATAGCATTAGGTATCATTATATCCGCTACTTCATCAGAGTCATTAAAGCCCGGTGGTTTGAGCGCAAGGTTGACATCTACGCTTTCATTGTCGATGGTCATTCTTGTCACTTGTCTTCCAACTAGTAACTCACGAAGATAGCCTCCTATCTGAGCACTAGAAAGCCCTGCCTTCGTAGCATCATTCGAATCAACGCTGATGGTCAATCCGGCCTTAACTTGCTCAAGATTATCTTTAACATTTGCTAGCCCGTCAATGTCTGAGACTATTGCAGAGATATCGTTTGAAACCGATCTAATATCTTCAATTTTATTCCCACTTACTAATACCTCTAGCTGCTGAGTGGCACCTCCACCCATCTGGCTAGATTCTGAAACAACAATCTCGGCCGGTTCCTTAACATCATCTATCTTATTACGTAGGGTTTTTGTGAATTGGTCGACATCAACATCTTTATCAAGTTCAACGAATATTCCTGAACTGCTAGCCGAGCCGTCTCCGGCAAATGGATTAAGTTGGCCCACCGGATTTCCTATAGTCGCTAGGCTGCTTTCGACCCCGCTATCCGTTAAGATTTTTTCGATTTCTCGAGTCTTATCATCTAATTTGTCGAACGAAGTACCCGCCGGCATATCTATGTCGACATTAAGAGACCTAGATTCTTCCGAAGGTAGAAAATTGGAACCGATCTGTCCTGCCAAGCCAAGACTGGCGGCAAAAAATATAAATGAAACAGCAGCGACACTTATTTTATGATCTAATGACCAAGCAAGAACTTTCTTATAAGTGAGCGCTAATTTCATCTTCTCGCGCCCGCCTTTACCGCCTTTTCCGGCAATTAAATATTTGGCCATCAATGGAACAACGGTGAGCGCTACTAGAAGTGACGCAAGAATAGATGAGACTACTGCAACAGCAAACGGTGTAAATACCTGGCCAATAAATCCGCTCACTAAAGCCAACGGAACAAAAGCACCGACTACAGTTAGCGTAGATGAGGTAATGGCGGCAGTTACTTCTTTAGTCCCGAATTCGGCTAATTCATTGCCAGTCAGATCATCCTTTTGACGATGGCGATATATGTTTTCAATAACTACGATGCTATCGTCGACAATCCTACCGGTCGCGACCGCCAATCCAGCCAATGTCATTATGTTCAACGTGATGCCAAGCTGTCGAATAATAATGAGTGAGATAAGGATAGACAGAGGAATTGATACAACGGCTATGATCGTTGAGCGCCAGTTGCCAAGAAACAAAAGGATCATTAACATGGCGAGCGCTGCACCCATCAAGCCCTCGCGAAGAAGACCGCTGATCGACTCTCTAACCATAACTGACTGGTCCTCGATTACTTCGATTTCGAGTCCACTTGGGCCGCTTTCTCGAATGGAATCAATTTTTTCATTAATACTATCCGCAACGTCGACTGCATTGGCGTCAGGATTTTTTATTATATTGACACTTACGGCGGGCCTTTCGTTTAGGCGGCTTGCTACCGTCTTTTTATCGGAGCCTCGAGATATATCGGCGACATCACCGAGTTTGATCGTCTTGATAGTCGGAGGTTGTCCTTGACCACCCTCCGGTGGCCCTCCTTGTCCCGTCGTGCCCTTCACTTGTTGAGCACCAGAAGACGGTGCTCCCGCGATAATCGGTAATTCTCTTAAAGCATCAAGAGAATCAAGTTTTTTGCCGACCGTAACTGGAAGTATTCTTCCTTCAAACTGGAGTTCTCCCGCGGGGAAAGCAATATTAGAGGCTAAAAGAAACTGACTGATCTGCTGAGAGTTTAGATTATTTTCTTTTAATTTCTCGGGAATAAGTTCGATATTTATCGCATCATCTTGATCAGCGGCTAACTGAACATCTGCAACGCCCTCAATACCTTGGAGTTCAGGAACCAGGTCCTTTTTTACAAAACTCATGTTTTCTTCCGGATGATCGTCATCACCTGTTACGGCAAGTCGCATGATCGGAAATGAATCGAAAGATATTCTGCCGACTTCAGGATCCCTAGCAGCGTCAGGAAGGGTTGTCGTTTTTACAGCGTCATCTATCTCCCGTTTAGCCGTATCAAGGTCATCTCCAAAGTTGTATTCCATAATGATAATGGAGATGTTGTCAGAGGAAGTCGACGTCTGGTTTTTTACACCCTTAACACTTCCTGTAGCCTTTTCCAGAGGCTTGGTTATATCTTCAAGGATCTGAGATGGACCGGCACCGGGGTAAACGGTTACCACTGTTATAATCGGAATATCAAGATCCGGCATGGTCTCCATTTGAAGTTGTTGAGCGGAATAGATTCCACCCATAAAAAGTAATATAATTGCAATAACGATGACCGCAGGACTTTTCAATGAAAAACGAGTAAGAAATTCCAAATTTTTCTCCTGTATAAATGCAGACTATACTGACTGACTTGTCAGTCAGTATAGAATCTAGCTGATTTTCCGTCAACAACTTTCTTAAAATTTTAAGTCAGCTACCTTGCAAAATGGTGGTTGCTACGTAACTCTAATCACTTGTGGAGGTTAGGGGTCGATCTTCGAACTTTTTTAGAAAGAATATTCTAATGAAGGTCTCCAGTTGGTAGTTTTAACCGAGATATCGATAGAACTTGCATGACTTTTTTTGAAGTCGTATTAAATTATTTAAATTGTTTATAAGTATCTATTAGGGGTAAATTGATAAACAGGCGAGCGTTTGATCATCATTTATGGCTGATAAAAAACAACAAGTAGATTCAATTAAATCGAACGTGGAAGAAAATGAAGTCGTACTCGACGATATGGAATATGACATTTTTGGAAAACCTCCACAACCCGAAACAGTGGAATACCCACCAGTAGGAGAAAGACTAACGATTCTCGCTCAGGCATTTGAACACGCACCTGACGGTATTCAAATTTCTACCATAAGCGGACAAATTTTGTACTCCAATAAAGCTATTGAAAAAATCTATGGTTACACGGCTGAGGAGCAAAAAGGCGAGCAAGTGGGGAAGGAAAACGCCATACCAGGATTTGCCGAAAAGCATATCATCCCAGCCATTAAAAAAAATGGTAATTGGGAAGGAGAAATCTCAGGTAAATGCAAGGATGGTCGAATAATTTCCGTTTGGCTTACAACTTCCGTTGTAAAAAACGACCAAGGAATGCCTATAGCTTTGATAGGCATTTCCAGAGATATTAGTAAACTTAAGCATACCGAAACGTTACTTTCCTTATCGGAAAATAAGTACCGCACGCTTCTTGAGTTAGCCCCTGATGCGGTTTTCGTAGCGGATGCTGATACAGGTATTATTGTTGAAGCAAATCAAAATGCAGGCAAACTTCTCGGCTTGAAGGTTGAGGAAATCATCGGACTACATCATTCAAAGATCCATCCGCCCGATAAAGAGGACGAATATCGTGAGAGGTTCAAACAACATATCAATGTAGCGCCGGATGCCTTAATTGAAGTATTAGTGCGACATTTCGACGGCCACGATATTCCGGTAGAGGTAAGTTCAAGACTTGTTAAGGTTGAAGGAAAAAGTTTTATGAAAGGGATTTTTAGAGATCTAACTAAACGCAATAGAGCCAAAGAGCTGGGCGATAATCTGAATGAAGTCAATTCACTTATAAACGAGACACTTGACATTAACAAGGTAGTGGACAAAGTTGTGTCAACCTCGGCAGCGGCAATAGGCGCCGACTCGGCAGCGTTCTTCTTACTTGAAGACGACTATTGGGTACTCGAGCAAATTGAGGGCCCGTCGCCGCACGAGATAGGGACAAGGCTCCCTTACGATATGCTGAATCCGCCAACTAATATGATCGAAAACCCGGCACCGGTTGCCATTTCAGACGCAGGCAGTGATGATCATTCAAATAGTGAGATGGCACGAAAGGTCGGACTTAAATCTCTGATGCTCATACCATTAGTATCGGACAAGCAAGTCCTGGGCATGCTTGTTTTTCGCTATTTCACCAAGCAAATGGAGTTTACAGAGGAAGAAAAAGACTTTGGCACGAAGCTAGGTGCGTCGATCTCGATGGCACTTGAAAATGCAAGGCTATTCTCAGAACAACAATCTATTTCCGGAGCATTGCAGGAGTCTTTGCTAGCTACCCCAAAAGAAATACCTCAAATTGAATTCGGACAACTTTACCGTTCAGCATCAGAGGCGGCTTTGGTCGGTGGGGATTTCTTCGATTTATTTACTCTTCAAGGCAATAGGATTGCTGTGGTGATTGGCGATGTCTCAGGTAAAGGGTTAGAAGCGGCGGCGCTCACATCATCAATAAAGCATGTGATTAAAAGTTATGCTTACGAAGGGCATTTCCCGGAGGCGATCATTTCGAAAACAAACTTCGTTTTCATGAAAGAAACGGATCCGTCCACCTTCATAACTGTTTTCATCGGTATTTTGGATACGCAATCAGGGGTTCTCACCTATTGTTGTGCAGGCCATCCACCTCCTATAATTAAACGACAAAACGGTGACATTGATCTCTTGGACACGAGCGGCCTGCCAGTCGGAGTGCTTGAATATATTGAATGCCGAGATAAACAGCAAGTAATCAAAGAGGGCGACCTAATAACGTTATATACGGATGGAGTTACAGAAGCTAGATGCGGGAATGATATGTTTGGTGAGAACAGACTAATAGAATTTCTACGAAATACAACCGAGTTGCCGACATCTGAAGTGCCGAAAATAATCTTGGATAAACTCACCCGCCATGAGTATGCGCTTTCCGATGACATGGCCATACTTTCGCTTTCTCTTCGGAGTAAATTGTAAATTAATACAAGCTTATGCTTCACACCATGCTGTGAAAGCACTGTTAACACCGTTCTGGTTTTTTAATAAGCGAACAATTTACTACCTGCTTTTATTTGTGGAGCTTAGGGGTCGATCTTCGAACTTTTTATGCTCGCCATAAAAAGAGCTTATTAGTTAAACAAATCAAAATGGATACTTAATCAATATTTCCCTATAATAATTCTTATGGTCTGAAGAAAGGTTGTATGGTTATGTCGGTCAATAAATGGAGCATAAGAAGTCAGGAAGACTATCAAGGCGTAGCAAGTATGTTAAGGAAAATAGCTGATCAGGTAGAGAACGATAAAAAAATAAATATTGATGGTCGTATAGTCGAGCTACCTGAAAGTATCGGGACTAAAATAAAATTTAAATTAAAAGATGATCGATCGAAATTTTCGATAAAGCTCTTATGGCAAGAAAATATTCCGACTGATTTCCCTAATACTGATGTCGAACTTAAGCAATCAGAAACAGTAATTGTTCCAAAAAAATTAAAAGAAATGAAAAAACTTATGGACGACTCGCTAAGTAACTTAGAAGCGAGTCTAAAAAAAGGAAGTGTCATAGATAATCGAAGCGCAAACTTATTTAAGCTTACAGTCGACGATTTTAGCGCCAAGCAAAATCCAAAATGGCAAAGAGCAATAAGTGAGTTAGAAGATCAAACCAATCAACTCCTAGAAAATCTTAAGAAGAATGAAATATCAAATGCGCTTACTAATATTAGAAATATTTGGGATCAAGAAGAAAAGTACCATAACATCTATAAATAATGTATTGCATATGAAAGACGCAACATTCCTCAGTAATATTAAAGCAAACACCCGGTTTTTCCAAGATATTAACTGCTATTAGTGGAGGTTAGGGGTTGATCTTCGAACCTTTCTGACCAACAATAATTCTAAGAACGAGACTGATTCAGTTTATTTTTAGAGATAATGAGTGGTTTTTTTGATAAATTCGGAGATTAGGAGATTTGAACCCATACAGTGGTAAAAGTACAGGTTAAGTAGCTTGCTGAGAGGCATTATAATATCCGTTATGGTAAGTGTTGAGTCAGGAATTATTTCACAAAGTTTTATAAGTAATCAGATATAATAATATGTCAGTTAGGAGCAATAATTTAAGGAGTTTAAAATGGAAAAATTTGAAATCGAACAATGTTGTGCTTTATGCGAATCTTATGAACTAAATTTTGACGATGAAAATTTTTCTCAAACAGATTTTCTAAACTCAGTATTAGAAGAAAATGATCTCTATAGATGTGTAGAAAATAAAGGGGATATTTCAAACCACAAAAAACCTAGAGAATGTGACGATTTTTCTTTATCAAAAAGCTGGAGAGATCAATGGATTTATTGAAACAGTTTGACCAACACTTAAAAGCATTACCACCGCAGTTGACCTGTGGTAAGTGGACTTTAAGGGTCTATCTTCGAACTTTTATTGAGCAGTCAATTGGTAATTCTCGAACAAACTGGCAATAATTGACAAAAGACTAGCCCATCCCTCATACTAACTTTAAGCACAGCCCTTTTGGATAGATTTTAAACAAACAAAATTAAGGAGTGAACTAACTTATGGACTCATTTGTAGATTCTCTAGGGACAGGATTAGATAGCGCAGCTTCTTTTTTGCCCACCCTGATCGTTGCATTAGTTGTTCTTATAGTCGGTTGGATTATTGCTGCTTTGTTGGCGCGCCTTACTAGAGCCATACTTAAGCGAATTGGTTTTGACGCTCTTATCGAGAGAGGTCGAGTTAAAGAAACATTGGCTTTACAAGAAAGCCGGTTTGATCCATCTCGCATAATCGGCACTATCGTCTTTTGGGTCGTTCTAGTTACAACTTTTTTGACGACCGCCAATATCCTTGGCCTAACAGCTCTGTCCGTCCTATTAACTAGACTTATAGTTTTCCTCCCAGTTTTGGCTATAGCTGTAATCGTCTTGGTCATCGCAGTAGCTTTAGCTCAAATAGCTTATGAAGCCATAATAGCTCTCCTTGGTGACCGCAATGATAGCGCTATTGCCATTGCCTCAATAGCTAAATGGGGAATAATTGTTGCTGGCGTGTTTATCGCCTTGAGCCATCTAAGAATCGCACCTGTTATTATCAATGGATTATTTCTCGCACTTGTCGGCGGCCTGGCTATCGCGTTCGCGATCTCGTTTGGTCTTGGTAATATTGATCTAGCCAAAGAAATCACTGGAAATTGGTATCATCGAGGACAAGATATCGAGCGCAAGTCGCAAGAAAAATAGCGACATGAGCCACCGGCGGCTTAGAGATACAGGTCTTACTTATATACATATCCTCGGTTAAATATTGCCGAGGATATTTGTTGGGAAGACTTGGCGAAGCACTTGCCGCCACAGACTTCATCTGTGGAGCTAAGGGGATTCCCCCTTCGGGGATAAACTTATCATCCCACTAGAACACAAAAAAATGAACACAGCTCCTAAGCAGAGGATCTCTGTTCATTTGTGGAGCTTAGGGGATGATCTTCGAACCTTGCTCACCGAGGCCATGGTCTCTATCGATCACCAAAACTCTAATAATGATACGATCAATTAAGCAATAAATGGTAGGATAAGTAAATAAGAAAAGAACCATCTAACAAATCGCCTTACTAGATGCTAACTGACTGGTCGGTGTAGGAGCTGGCGGGCTCTTCTGATCAGGTAATTTAGAAGGAAGAGGGAAAATGGTAGTGAAACGATTGATGGCTGGTCAGGCTGCAAAGCCTCACGGCTTCATGAGTCGCTTCGTCGGTCGTGCGATGTCAAAAAGCAACCTAGAATCTAACAAATGGATGGTATCCCAAATGGATCTTAACGACGGGGATGATGTCCTTGAAATTGGGTTCGGGCCTGGAACAGCGATCCAAGAAATATTAGAAATAACCAAGAATGGTCATGTCGCTGGCATCGACATTTCCAGGTCGATGGTTGATCAAGCGACAAGTCTCAACGAAAAAGCATTCACAGAAGGTAGACTTGATCTACGTATGGGCGAGGCGACATCAATGCCTTGGCCATCGAATCGTTTTGAGAAAGCTTTAGCAGTGAACATCATATATCTTTGGCCAATTTTGGATCCCGTCTTGAACGAAATTAAACGTGTGCTCAAGCCTAACGGTACACTCGCGTTGTATCTTGCGCCAGTCGAGAAGATGGACGCTCTCGGATTTTCAGAGCTTGATTTATTTACCATCCACACGCAAGAAGAGGTGGAAAGAGCGTGCAAAGACGCAGGCTTTGCGAAGATTGAATGGACTTCAGCTCAGATAGACGAAGGTACTGGAGTCTGTGTAACGGCGTGGAAGTGACCATTACATCAATCGGAGTAGTAGAAGCCTGAGTCGCGAACTAGCATACTTAGCACATTGACCTGCGTGGAGCTTAGGGGACGATCTTCGAACTTTTTTGGAAGATATTAATATTAGTGAAATTAAGCAGGTAGATGACTTATCAAACTTATTAAACGATTTCTGAAATTTTTGAGAGATTCTTAGTTAATGCTCCACTTATCTTGGAGCGTACATTATAATTGCAGCACCGATTAAGGCAACGCCGGCCCCAATGACCTCATAGCGATCAGGTTTCTTTTTATCAACCATTTGTCCCCAAAGTATGGAGGACACAATAAAAATCCCCCCGTATGCCGCGTATACACGTCCAAAATGAGCCGGCTGAAGTGTTGGAATAACTCCATAGACGAATAATAAACCGGCTCCTCCTAAGCCTATAAGCCACGTTTTATTCTCCCTAAGCCATAGCCACACAAAGTATCCGCCGGCAATCTCGAGAAGCGCTGCTAAAAAGAATAATGCTAATGAGACTGTTACGAGGTTTGCCATAGTGATTCATCTTTTCGTGGCCAATAAAATATTATTGCAACACCAATGAGAGCTACGATCGCACCGAGAACATCAAAAAAATCTGGGGCTACGCTGTCAAAGACCCAACCCCAAAACATCGCCATTACAATAAATATACCTCCGTAGGCTGCATAAATCCTATGGAAATGGGATGGCTGAAGCGTTGGAACAAGACCATACAGAAACAATACAAACCCACCGAGAATACCGATATAAAATGCCTGACCTTCTCGAAGCCAGAGCCAAACTAAGTAGCCTCCGCCAATCTCAAATAAACCGGCGAGAATAAAGTAAAATAATGTTTTTGCGATCTTCGTCATAATTTCAGTGTATCAATTAAATTTCATTTAATATAAATATTTCAGTGCCTTCCTGCCATAGAAGGAATTTGATGAAAAGAGATTTGTGTGTTGACCTACAAATGTGGAGCTTAGGGGATGATCTTCGAACTTTTATTACATCTACAAAATACAAAATAATAGCAGATTAAAAGATCGGCTGATTTCCCTTTTATCTTTTTTGACCAATATCTCTTCATGGAGCGTCATCGCCATCCTATCCCGCAATCGAGGGATTGTATTAAGTACAAGTATATGCTAGCTTGTTGCTCGCGGTTGTAAAAGTAAATTTAGAGGAGGAAATTATTGCAGCTACTTCTCAATTTATAAATTAATTATCTCTCCTTAAAATTAACTTCCTAACTAACAAATGATGTTTTCTGTTAAATCCCCTATTTATAAAAGGAACAACCAAATGAGAAAATTTCCTATTTTTTTAATCGCAATAATTCTAGTTTTATTAATGGCCGCGACAGTAGTCAATGCCGGGGCAAAAAAGATAACAGATAATACCTACGGTGATTACAACCCCCAGATCGATGGTAATAATGTTGTTTGGGAGGGTAATACAGCTGGTAGCAGACAGATCTTTATGTATAACGGTTCAACCGTGACTACTCTTAGTACGGATATCAACTATGCTAATTACGACCCCCAGATCGATGGTAATAATGTTGTTTGGGAGGGTAATACAGCTGGTAGCAGACAGATCTTTATGTATAACGGTTCAACCGTGACTACTCTTAGTACGGATATCAATCAAGCTAATTACGAACCCCAGATCGATGGTAATAATGTCGTTTGGGAGGGTGAGACGGCTGGTGATACCCAAATATTTATGTATAACGGTTCAACCGTGACTACTCTTAGTACGGATATCAATTTTGCCAATTACGACCCCCAGATCGATGGTAATAATGTTGTTTGGTATGGTAATACAACTGGTCAACCACAGATCTTTATGTATAACGGTTCAACCGTGACTACTCTTAGTACGGATATCAATCAAGCTAATTACGACCCCCAGATCGATGGTAATAATGTTGTTTGGGAAGGTAATATAGCGGGTAGCAGACAGATCTTTATGTATAACGGTTCAACCGTGACCACATTGAGTACGGATATCAACTATGCTAATTACGACCCCCAGATCGATGGTAATAATGTCGTTTGGGAGGGTAATACAGCTGGTAGCAGACAGATCTTTATGTATGATGGCTCGGTTGTAACCACCCTTAGTACCGATATCAACCTTAGCAACGAAAACCCTCAGATCGATGGTGGTAATGTTGTTTGGTATGGTGACGGTAGTCATAGAGAGATCTATCTCTATGACGGTAGTAGAGTCATAAATATCTCGGATAATCCATACGGTAATGACGATGATCCCCAGATATCAGGAAATAAGGTAGTCTGGGAAGGCGATGACGGTCTTGATGACGAGATCTTTATAAGAACTCTACCAATTACTCTTGATCCTGCATCCACGTGGGATTCCGGAGTAGGTAATTGGAACTTAAACGGTACCAAGTTGGCAGCAGGTGACTTTGACGGTGACGGAAATGAC
>Ga0255058_10001068_pt1 | contig 15657 bp, 11 predicted proteins | sample Cases_109_9_MG_FD_188637 | JGI IMG/M metagenome (GOLD analysis project Ga0255058, IMG submission 188637) | Seawater microbial communities from Amundsen Gulf, Northwest Territories, Canada - Cases_109_9 | ecosystem: Environmental > Aquatic > Marine > Gulf | place: Canada: Northwest Territories... | reverse complement strand
GCGTTCACTCTGGGCATGACGTCGTTGGCCATGAGTTCCATGGAGCGGCGTGCGAGAGGGGGGTCCATCCAGTCATGACCGGTGTAGAGGAGCGTTCCGAAGGGCCCGACGGTGTTTCGGAGATGGACGATCTTCTCGACGACTTGATCGACTGTTCCGGCGAACCGAATGAGATCGGCCGGCGGGACGCGGGAAAGGTTAAGACCCGAAAGGGAACTTTCTTCTGCGCGTTTCCGTCAACGCAGAAGGCCAGTCTCGAAGACGGCCGAAACAAGTACGAGGAGAATGAGATGAGCTGGTTTCACTCGGCACACCCTGATCACGACAAGTGCTCGGTATGTGGTGGGCCTATTGCTGTTGAGATGGACGGTCCTTGGAGCTACCGCGTGTGCACCCGACAGGGTCACAAGCAATCGCCGGGAACAGGACCGCTGGCGAACGCTGTCTTACTGTTCACGACGCGCGGTAACTAACCACCTCCGACTGAACCGGAGCTAAGCGGATTGAGGACCCGGTCCGGCTGTTCGAGTTGACCTGGCAAAGCGACAGCCGAATGTCGGCCGTTTCTTCGCAGTCGATCACTGTTGCTGGAGGACTGCGTTCACTTTCGTCATGACGTCGTTGGCCATGAGTTCCATGGAGCGTCGCGCGCGAGGGGGGTCCATCCAGTCGTGGCCGGTGTAGAGGAGCGTTCCGAAGGGCCCGACGGTGTTTCGGAGATGGACGATCTTCTCGGCCACCTGGTCGACTGTTCCGGCGATGACCCGCTGCCGAAGGAGGGCAGTTATGTCTGTGGCTGGTGTAGGTGACGTCGCATAGGCGGGGCTGCGGGCGAGCTTTGTCATCATGTTGAAGAAATAGGAGCCGTGAGGCCCACTCTCTGTCGTTGCGTAGGAAAGCGCTGTCGATTCATCATCGGCAACGAAGATGCTTCGGGCGACGCGCCAACCGGCGGCGTTGGGGCTGAGTCCGGAGGCTTCCCTGCCCTGAATATACGCGTCGACGTGCGCGCCCACCGCCTCGAGAGGGATGTAGCTCGCCGAGATCCCGGCCCAGCCGCGGCGACCGGCCAAGCCGGGCGATTGTGAGTTGGGGCGAATACATGTGAGCAGTATTGGCGGATGGGGTTGCTGCAGCGGCCTGACCATAACGCCCTGGCCTATCTCGCGGGTCAGCGTCGACGCGGTTGTGATCTGGTGGAACTCGCCGTCGAGGTCGTACGGCGCTTCGCCGGTCCAGAGCGCGATGATCTGGTCGATGCCTTCGAGCAGCCTGCCGTCGCGATCGGTCCGCAGGTTCCCCAACGCCTCCGCGTCTGATGGGACGCCGGCGCCAACGCCAAGCAGGAATCGACCATCGAGCAGGTGGTCGATCATCGACGTCTGTGCGGCGATGGTGACGGGGTGGTGGTTGAGAAGGCTGAGGACTCCGGTGCCAAGATTGAGCGAAGCGCATTGATCCGCAACGCTCGCGATGAAGGCCAGGCTTGAGGTGATCGGCTCGGCAGAATCCGTGAGATGCTCTCCCACGAAGGCTTCGGTGTAGCCGAGGCGGTCCGCGAGGATGATCGCCTCTCGGTCCTCGCGCAGTACGTCGCGGAAACTCCGCGACAGGGGGTGGACAGGCTGGATGAAGAAGCCGAGTCTGAGTGGGGTGTTGGATCGCACTTTGAGCCTCCTTCTAGCGCTCCCGGGTTGAGCCGGAGAGGAGGTCCCAAAAAAACTCCCGCCGGGCTCAGCGCCCGCGGGAGCAATCGTTCAGTAACTAGTAGCTTGATCCCTTAAGGCGCGCACCAACAGCGCTGCGATACGGCCACAGCCATGCTTACGGTTCTTCGCGCGCGATCGAAGGAGATCATTAGGCGTCACGCTACAGGGGCGTTCGGGCTCGCGTCAAGCACAAGTAGCCGGAGAATGGATCAGGCGGGGCATGGATCTGTTTCAGGGCGTTCCGGCACGCCCGCCGCCCATCGTTCACACTTTCGTAATTTCGGTCATCCTCTGGTAGCTCGCGGTGCGTAGCGTGCGAGGTATCGACACGATGAGTAGGGAGGATTCCGATGCGAGTAATGTTTTTGGCAGCGCCGCTGGCGCTGGTTCTGGCGGTGGTGGCGGGGTTGGCGTTCGCGGGCGATTCGAGCGCCGCGACGCCGCCCAAGCCGTTGCCGCGAGTGACGGTGTACGTCGAGAGTCAGGGGCTGTGCTACGACTCGATCGTCACGGCGCAAAACCTGCCGAACCACGGGCCGTTCCAGATGCTGGAAGAGGACCCGGCTGACCGTTGCGGCTCCGGCCTCAAGACGGAGTTCGGACCCGGCGATCCCGGTTACCTGGGCGGCCGCTGGGTGACGGGCGGCGGCGACCGGTTCATGTGCCCGCTGATCGGCGGGGGGTACGAACCCGGCAGCTAGCGAAGAGGCGCGGCAGAATCGAGGGCCGAGGCGGGATCGCCTCGGCCCTCTTCGTTACTATTGGCTCTGGCGTACAAGGATCGCTAGCCGTAGAATACCGTCTTACATAGTGAGCGCTCGGTTTCCAAGAGGTTGGAGACCAGCGCCCGCCACGAGCCAAGGAGCGGAATGTCTACGCCATCAGGAACATCGTCGATCGAAGTCGAAGCGCTAACGCGCGTGTTCAAGAACGGGCCGCGTGCGGTGGACGGCATCGACCTGCAGGTGGGCCCGGGTGAGATATACGGGTTCCTGGGCCCGAACGGCGCAGGGAAGTCGACGACGATCCTGATGCTAACGACGCTGCTGCCACCGACGTCCGGGACGGCGCGCGTTGCCGGATACGACATCGTCCGCGAGGGGCCGGAGGTGCGGGCGACGATCGGAGCGGCGCTGCAGGAGGCGGGTCTGGACCCGCTGCTGACGGGCCGCGAGCACCTGCTGTTGCAGGCGGCGATGCACGGGATAACGCGCGCGGAGAGATCGTCGCGCGCCGACGATTCGCTCGTGCAGTTCGGACTGCAGGAGGCGGCAGGCCGGAAGGTGAACAGCTATTCGGGCGGGATGAAGCGCCGGCTCGACCTGGCGATGTCTCTGATCCACCGTCCGCGAGTGTTGTTTCTCGACGAACCGACGACGGGGCTCGACCCCCAGAGCCGCAAGGCGATCTGGACGGAGGTGCGGCGGCTGGCGAAGGAAACAGGCGTGACGATCTTCCTGACGACGCAGTACCTGGAGGAAGCGGACTCGCTGTCGGACAGGATCGCCATCATCGACCACGGCCGTATCGTGGCCGAGGGTACGCCGGATGCGCTCAAAGCGGAGATCGGGCGCCCGAGCGTAGAAGCGCTGGCGGCGGACCCGGCGGAGAGCGAGGCGCTGGCCGCGGTCCTGGCCCAGTTCGGAGAAGCGGTGCCATCTTCGGTCAACGGCAGCGTCGCGGTGCGGCTTACGCACGGGACGGGAGATCTCGCCGAGATCGTGCGGGTGATCGACGGTAAGGGGCTGAAGGTGGCGGAGCTGAACCTGCACGCGCCGACGCTGGACGACGTGTTCCTGGCGAAGACGGGATACTCGTTGGAGGGCTCGGGCGGGGCGAGCGAGGACGGCGCAGGTGGGTAGCGGCGAACGCACAGTCATGCAGTTCGCGACGCTGGCCCGCCGCTCGGCGGTACGAACGTTGCGAGAGCCAGCGATCATGGGCCCGAATCTGTTCTTCCCGATGATTTTCTTCATCGTGCTGGCCGGGGGTGTGTCGGCGGCCGGGGGGATACCGGGGTTCCCGACCGATTCGTACACCGACTTCGCGTTCACCGCACCGTTCATCCAGGGCACGCTGCTAGCGGCGATTTCGACGGCGGCTGCGCTGGCGCGCGACATCGAAACAGGGTTTCTGGACCGGTTGCTGCTGACGCCCGTCAGGAGTGGGGCGATCCTATTCGGTCACCTCATGGGGGGAGCTGCGCTCGCCGCCTGCCAGACGACGCTGTTCCTCGCGGTCGGCCTTGCGATCGGCGTCGAGATTGAGGCGGGAGTGGCCGGTGTATTCGTGCTGTACGCGATCGTGATCCTGATCACGATGGGGCTTGGCGGGCTCGGCGCGTTCGTTGCCTTGCGGACGGGCTCGGCGGAGGCGGTGATGGGGGTCTTCCCGATGTTCTTCGGCTTGATGTTCCTTTCGTCGCTGACGTTGCCGCGCGACCTGATCGAAGCCGACTGGTTCCGGATAGTGGCGACGATCAACCCGCTTTCGTACGTAATCGAGGGGATCCGCAGCCTGATCATCACGGGCTGGGACTGGGTGGCGCTGGGCCGTAGCGCAGCGGTGCTTGCGGGCATCCTCGGCCTGGGCATGTGGGCAGCGACCTCGGGGATGCGCGGACGTGTAGCGCGCACATGAAGAACTTCGTAGCGATCGTCCTCGCAATCACCTGGCGGAGGTTGCGGCACTACCGCCGAAACCCGGCGATCTCCATACCCTATTTCATGATGCCGTTACTGCTGTTCGCCTTCGGTGGCGGCAGCCTGTCGCGGCTGGACGCCGTACCGCAGTTCGACTTTCCGCCGGGATACACGACGTTCTATTTCGTGTTCATCCTCTTCCAGGGCGCGGCTTTTACGGGCGCCGCGACGGGCGGATCAATCGCCGCAGACTTCGAGACGGGGTTCGCGAGCCGATTGATGCTGGCCGCCTCGCACAGGGCCAGCATCGTGGTGGGTTACATTGTCGCCTCGTCGTGCCTGGCCGTTTCTCTGATGCTCTTCTTAACGACCGTCGCCCTTGCTACGGGCATGAACATAGACGGTAACGCACTCCAGATGGCTGTTGTGTATATCATGGTGCTTCTGCTCGCGGTCGTAGCTTCCTTGTGGGGCGCCGGATTCGCCCTGCGCGTGCAGCTTACGCAAGCACAGTCGGCGGTGTCGATGCCGCTTTTCCTTACGCTGATGCTTTCGCCGGCGTTCGTGCCGAGGCCGCTTCTCGGCGAGGCGCTGAAGGCGGTGGCGAACTACAACCCGATGACGGCGATCCTCGAGGCAGCGCGCGGCCTTGTTAGCGGCCGTCCGGACGAGACAGGGCTGGCGTTCCTGGTGATCTTCGGGCTGATCGCTGCCTTTACCGTCTGGAGCGTGACGGGGCTCCGTAGCGCGCTAAACGCCGCTTAGATTTCTCACCGAAAATTCACTTACCGTGGCGATCCCACTCGTTTTTGCAGCTGTAGTATAGATTCGCCCATACACGCGGGGAACAGTTGACGAATCACCCAGATTTCCCTACAATTCCTGCAATTACCCCGCTGACGTAGATACGTCCCGCAGAAGGAGGTCCGAGTATAGTGAGCGCTCCCACTAAGTATCTCGTACTAGCTGGCGTCCTCGCCTCGGCGCTATTCGTCCTCCTACTCGCCGGACCGATGTCGAGAGGCGCGTCCGACGTGCTCGCGCGCGGCAACGGCGTAGTGCCCGGTAGCTTCATCGTCATCCTCAACGATGGCGTTGACGCGGAACTGGAAGTGCCTGACATCGAGAAGGGGCACGGGTTCACGGCCAGCCACCGGTATTCCAACGCGCTGAGCGGGTTCGCTGCCAATCTATCTGGACCACAAGTCTCCGCTCTCCTCGCCGATCCACGGGTGAACAACGTCGTGCCAGACCACGAGTTCAGCATCACTGATACGACGCCTACCGGCATTGACCGCATCGACTCCGAGGGCAGCTCTCCGCCCGGCGGCGGTGACTACTCCAGCGTTCGCATCGCTATTATCGATACGGGTATCGATCCCGCGCACCCGGACCTGAACGTCGATCCCTCGTGCAGCTTCACAGCGCAGGGCGGGACCTTCGCGGATGGACACGGCCACGGTACACACGTCGCCGGTTCGACGGCGGCGATAGCGGGTAACGGCATCGCAGTTAAGGGCGTGGCGCCGGGCGCAACGCTTTGTGCCGTGAGGGTGCTGGACAACGCCGGCAACGGGACGTTCGCACAGATCATCGCGGGAATCGACTTCGTCACCGGTCTGCAGACAGACGGTGACGCCACGAACGATGTGGACGTGGTGAACATGAGCCTTCGGGGCTGCGCGGCGCCGTTTTTCAACTTCTGCCTGGCGCAGGGCCCGCCGAACAACGACACCTGCGGAGTGGCGGGTACGACGGTTAACGACCCGCTACACAAGGCGATCTGCGACTCCGCCCAAGCGGGAGTCGTCTACGCGGTCGCGGCCGGAAACGACAACGCCCGCGCGCTGTACTTTGTACCGGCTGCTTACCCGGAGGTGGTCACGACCGGAGCGGTCGCAGACTACAACGGAGAGGGCGGTGGGGGCGCGGCGACGACCTGCGGCAACCACGGGCCGGATGATTCGTTCGCAACGTTTAGCAATTTCAACGAAGCCGGTGACGACGTAGTCGATCTCTCGGCGCCGGGCGTCTGCATCCTTTCGACAGCGCTGGGCGGCGGCACGACCACCTTCAGCGGTACCTCGATGGCGAGCCCGCACGTGACGGGCGCGGTGGCGAAGCTGATTGGCGATGGCGCTCTGAGCGTCACGCCCTCCGCGAACGCCGCTGCCGCACGCGATGCGGCGATGGCAGCGCTGACGACGAAAGCGATGACCGATGCGGCCTGCGGCTATACCCCTGACAGCCAGGGACATAGCGGCGGGCCCGTTCTGTACGTTGGCCAGCCCGACACGAACTGCGGGACAGGACCGTCCGGCCAACCAACGCCGACGCCGGCGCCGACGGCGATCCCAACCCCGACACCTGTACCGACAGCGACACCCGTGCCGACAGCGACTCCGTTGCCGACGCCAACTCCAGCGCCAACGCCGACGCCCGCTCCGGTGGGAAGCGCGGACCTCAAGGTGAACAGCGCATCGATGAACGAGCCGTCACAGGCGATCGTCGGCACGCCGTTCAGCGTCACGCTGGGAGCGACGATACACAACAACGGGCCGGACAGCCCCGTGAACGCCGACGTCAGGTGGAACTTGACCGTCCCTTCGGCGTGCTCGAAGTCGCCGACGGGCACACACGGAACGAACAACCTAAGCATCGACCAAAGCGTCGCGGCGTCGCTGACATCGCCGACGTGGAGCGTGACCTGCAATACGACGGGCAGCCATTCGTTCTCCGCCTCGATTTCGATCGACCCTTCGGACGCGAACATCTCCGATCCGACAAGCTTCAACGACTTCCGAACGGCGATCGGTAGCACGACGATCGTGGACGCAACGCCGACGCCGACACCGATCGGAACACCGGGGCCGACGCCGATCCCTACGCCAACACCTGCACCGGCACCGAGCGCGGACCTGAAGTTGAACACGGCACAGGTGAACTCGCCATCGCAGGCTGCTGTGGGAGCTCCATTCGACGTGACGCTCGGCGCAACGGTCCACAATAACGGGCCAGACAGTCCGGTGGACGCCGATGTCAGGTGGAACCTGACGGTGCCGTCGGCTTGCTCGAAGTCGCCGACCGGAACGCACGGGACGAACAACGTTAGCCTCGTTCAGAGTGCATCGATGGCGCTGACGTCGCCAGCGTGGTCGGTGACGTGCACGACCGCGGCGACGCACCAGTTCGCCGCTTCGATCTCAATCGATCCTTCGGACCCGAGCGTGTCAGATCCGACGAGCTTCAACGACTTCCGAACGGCGATCGGGAGCACGAACGTTGTGAGCCCGACACCGACGCCAACGCCGACACCGGCGCCGACTCCCATACCGACGCCAACACCGACGCCAACCGCTTCGCCATCACCAACGCCATCGCCGACGCCGACTCCAGCTCCAACTCCCACACCCACGCCGACGCCAATCCCGGCGCCGGGTGTGCACATCGGAGACCTGGATGGGAGCTCGAAGACGAAGGGGCGCAGCTGGGAAGCGACAGTGAAGGTCGCGGCTCACGGAGACGGCGAAGAACTTATTGGCGGCGCGACGATCAGTGGCCACTGGAGCACGAACCCGGCGGTGGAGGTGAGTTGTGAGACCGGTGGTGGCAGGAAGAACGCCGGTACCTGCTCGCTGAAGGCTGGGGGTCTGCCGACGTCGCTGAGCAACGTGACGTTCGTCGTGGACTCCATCACCGCGGTTGGCTTCGATTACGACGCCGCCGCGAACCACGATCCCGACGGCGACAGCGACGGCACTTCGATCGCAATCGCCAACTAAGCGCGTCCTCGCGGCGAGAGCACTACGCGGCCATCGTTCGCGTAAGCCCATCGATCCCCAGTTGACACGACACGCACGCGGGGTAGGATAGGGCGGGGAATCGCCACTGCCCACTACGAAGGAGGACCCGCAATGGCACTGTACATGTACCAGGTCAGCTACACGCCCGAGGCGTGGGGCGCATTGATCAAAAAGCCTCAGGACCGAGCCAAAGCCATCGCGCCCATGGCCCGAAAATTGAAAGGCCGCGTCCGGGATGTCTATTTCACGTTCGGCGACTACGACTTAATCGTGATCGCTGAGTTCCCGGATAACGAGAGCGCCGCTGGCTTTTCGCTGGCCGCCTCCGCCGCCGGCCACCTGAAGGCGATCAAGACAACGCCCCTGATGACGATGCCGAAGGGCATGACGGCGATGCGAAGGGCAAAGCGGGCGGGTTTCACGCCACCGGCGTAGAGACGTTCGCATACGACTGTATCGAGAGCCGCCTCAGGTACTTAGATGCTGACCGGCAGGTCGGTGACGCCCCGGAGGATGAAGTGCCCCATGTAGCGGGCTTCGCCGGCTAGCTTCATCTTCGAAAAACGCTCGACGAGCGCCTGAACGGCGATCTGCGTCTCCGCTCGGGCCAGCGGTGCGCCGAGGCAGAAGTGCGTACCGTCGCCGAGGCCGAGATGCAGGTTTGGATCACGCGTGATGTCGAACTCCTCGGGGCGGTCGAATTGGGCGGGATCGCGGTTGCCCGCGGCGATGATGGCGTAGACGACCTGCCGCGTCTCCATCTGCGCACCGTCTACCTGTATCGGTTCCTTGACGCGCCGCGTCACGCAGTGAACGGCCGGATCGAAGCGGATCATCTCCTCAACGGCGGTCTTGATCAGCGAAGGGTCGTTCCGTAACGCTTCGAGTTGCTCCGGATGGCGCAGCAACTGGTGGACGCCGTTGGCGATGAGGCTGGTCGTCGTCTCGTTGCCCGCAGTGAGCAGCAAGGTGCAGTTGTCCATCACTTCGGAGTCGCTGAACGCGCGGCCTTCGTCTTCCGCCTCGATCAGCGCGCTGATCAGGTCGTCGCCGGGGTTGCGGCGACGGTCGGCGATGACCTCGACGAAGAAGTCTCGTAGCTGCCCGCCGCTGTGGATCATCTTCCGGCGGTCTTCGTCCGTGGCATAGCGGCCGATGATGCCGAGCATTCCGTCATCAGTCCAGCGCTTGAACGTCTCGCGCTTGTCGGACGGCACGGCGAGCATCTCGGCGATCACCATGATCGGCAGGTGAGCCGCGAAGTCTTTCGCGACGTCCATGCTATCGCCGTCGACATCGTCGAGGAGGCCGTCGACGATCTGTTGGACGCGCGGGCGTATTGCTTCGACGGCACGGGCGGTGAAGGCCTTGCTGACGAGACGACGGAGGCGAGTGTGCTCGGGAGGGTCGGCGGTGACCATCGTCGTCGGGTCGCCGCTTCGCTGGGGCGGGCGACCCTCGACCGAGAAGTGCCGATCGCTGAGGGCGAGGGCAACCTGATCGAAGCCGGTGGCGGCCCAACCGCCCATCGTCTCGCTCCAGATGACGGGCCCCTGCTCCCGCAAGGCGCGGTACATCGGGTACGGGTCAGTCAGCGTGTCGCCCGCCAACGGGGCGTAGTCGATCGCGGTCATGCCAGCACCTTACGCGCGCAATCGGGGGTTGGCAACCGAGCGCTGCTAGAATGTCGGGTGATACGACGACTAGACAGGAGCCCGCGATGGACACCGCCCCGACCGACGCACCGTACAGAGACGCCTCGCGACCGATCGACGAGCGCGTCGCGGACTTGATTTCGCTGATGACGCTGGACGAGAAGATCGCCCAGCTTGGCGGCGTCTTCCCGAACAACCTCGTCGCGGGCGGAGCGCTGGATACTGAGAAGGCAGCGCAGGTGCTGCGCGATGGGATCGGGCACGTCTCGCACGTCTCGGCGGTGAGCGCGCTGCCGCCGGCGGGGCTGGCGGCGTTCGTCAACGAGATTCAGCGGCACCTCGTCGAAAAGACGCGGCTGGGGATCCCGGCGGTGGTGCACGGTGAGAGCTGCGCCGGGTTCACGGCGGTGGGCGCGACGTGCTTTCCGCAGGCGATCGGACTGGCGAGCACGTGGGAACCGGAGCTGATCGAAGAGATGACGACGGCGATCCGGGCGCAGATGAAGGCGGTCGGCGTGCGGCACACGCTAGCGCCGGTGCTGGACATCGCTCGGGACGCCCGCTGGGGCCGCTGCGAGGAGACGTACGGCGAAGACCCGTATCTCGCGAGCCGGATCGGCGTGGCGTACGTCCGCGGGCTGCAGGGCGACCGGTTGGACGAAGGCGTCGTCTGCACAGGCAAGCACTTCCTCGGCTACGGGGCGTCCGAGGGCGGGATGAACTGGGCGCCGACGCATATCACCAACCGGGAGATGAGAGAGGTCTACGCAGCGCCGTTCCTGGCCGCGATCCAGGAAGCCCAGCTCGCATCGGTTATGAATTCGTATTCGGAGATCGACGGCGTGCCAGTGGGGGCGTCGCGGGAGATACTGACGGACCTGTTGCGAGACGAGATGGGGTTCGACGGCACGGTGATCAGCGACTACTTCACGGTGCCGACGCTGCAGTCCTACCACAACATCACGGGGGACCGGACGGAAGCCGCCGCGCGCGCGCTGGAAGCCGGGATCGACCTCGAGGTGCCGGCGCTCAACTGCTACCGAATGCTCGGCGAGGCGCTGGAGTCGGGACGCATCGAGATGGCGACCGTCGATGCGGCAGTGGAGCGCGTGCTGCAGCAGAAGTTCGAGCTTGGGCTGTTCGAGACTCCGTACGTCGACGCGGAGGCGGCGGAACCGGCGTTCGACACCGCGGACGACCGGAAGCTCGCGCGGAAGATCGCACAGCAGTCAATCGTGCTGCTGAGGAACGAGGGTGGGCTGCTTCCGCTTTCGAAAGAGGTTGGGGCGATCGCGGTGATCGGGCCGTGCGCTGACAGCGTGCGGCTGCTACAGGGAGACTACCACTGGCCGACGCACGCAGAGGTGATGTTCGGGCGGATCGCCGAGGATGGCGACGATGCTGACGACGCCGAGGCGCCCGCGATGGGGGCCATCGCCAGCCGAGACGGCGCGGCCCCGAACCTTGCCGAGATGTTCGTCCCGCACGTGACGCTGCTCGAAGGCGTGAAGGCGGCGGTCAGCGCCGGCACCGAGGTGTTGTACGCACGGGGATGCGGGGTCGTTGACGACGATACGAGCGGGATCGCAGCGGCGGCGGACACGGCGAAGCGAGCGGACGTGGCGATCGTCGCGGTGGGGACGCGCTCGGGCCTGGTCGCCGGATCGACGAGCGGGGAATCGAGCGACCGGACAGACCTGCGGCTGACCGGGGCGCAGCGCGAGCTGGTGGCGGCAGTCGTGGCGACGGGCACGCCGACGGTGGTCGTGCTGATCAACGGCGGAATCCTGGCGATCCCGGACGTGGCGGAAAGCGTTCCGACCATCGTCGAGGCGTGGGTGCCGGGGGAAGAGGGCGGCAACGCGATCGCGGACGTGCTTTTCGGCGACGCGAACCCGTCGGGCCGGCTGCCGGTGTCGCTGCCACGGACGGTGGGACAGATGCCACTGTTCTACAACCACAAGCCATCGGGCGGACGCACCAACTGGCGCACGGACTACGTCGATAGCCCGGCGACGCCGTTGTACCCGTTCGGGCACGGTCTTTCGTACACGAGCTTCGACTACGCCGACGTGACGTTGAGCGCGGAAGAGGTCAGCGCTGACGGTTCGATATCGGTGAGTTGCCGGGTGACGAACGGCGGCGAGCGGTCGGGCGATGAAGTCATTCAGCTGTACGTTCACGACCTCGTCGCGAGCTGCTCGCGCCCGGTGAAGCAGCTGGCCGGGTTCAAAAGGATTCATCTCGCCGCGGGCGAAAGCGCCGAAGTGACGTTCGACGTCGACATGAGCCAGCTGGCGTTCTGGAATCCGGAGATGGAGTACGTGGTCGAACCCGGCGACGTAGAGGTCATGATCGGCGCGTCGTCAGAGGACATCCGGTCGCGGAAGACGTTCCGCATAGCCGGCGAGCAGCGGACGTTGCGGATGATCGACATCGTACCGACGGTGGTGACGGTCGAGCGTTAGACGAGACGCTGTACAATGCTTGGTACGCCCCTGACGGATCAATAAGGAGAGCTCCCAATGTACGAAGAGATCCTCTACGAAGTAGAAGCGCCGGTCGCGACGATCTCGTTCAACCGGCCGGACCGGCTGAACGCCCTGACGAACCGCACGCAGCTCGAGTTGAAGCATGCGTTCGCACAGGCGGAGCTGGACGAGCGAGCGGTCGGCATCATCCTGACCGGCGTCGGCCGCGGGTTCAGCGCCGGGGCGGACATGCAGACGCTCGGAGCGATCGCCGACCGCAAGGGGATGAACGGCGCTGAGGACTTCAGCGAACTGAAAGCGACGCCGGGCGGTGAGAACGCCGATCCGGAATTCAAAGTCACATGGGGTTTCATTCCCGGCATTCGAAAGCCGGTTATCGCGGCGATCAATGGCCCGTGCGCCGGCATGTCCTTCGCGATCGCCACGCTGTGCGACATTCGCTTTGCGGCCGAGTCCGCGAAGTTCACGACGTCGTTTTCGCAACGAGGTCTGATCGCGGAGCACGGCTTGAGCTGGACACTTCCGCGACTGGTCGGGCCGTCCAAGGCGCTCGACCTGCTGTGGACGGCTCGCAAGTTCGACGCAGTCGAGGCCGAACGGATCGGACTCGTCGATCGCGTGCTTCCTGATGAAGAGCTGCTTCCGGCAGCGCGCGCTTACATCGAGGACCTAGCGCAGAACTGCTCGCCAACGTCGCTGATGACCATGAAGCGACAGGTGTACCTCCACTTGCACCGGCCGCTGCACGAAGCGCTGGACGAGTCGAACCGGCTGATGGGCGAGAGCCTGCGCCGGGAGGACTTCAAGGAAGGCGTGGCCTCGTTCCTTGAGAAGCGGCCGCCGAACTTCAAGCCCGCGAAGATCGACTGATCCTCTCCTAGTAGTCGCATCAGAACGCGTTTTAGCGTAGTGCTCGATACCTGACGGACGCCTCTAGCAACTTATCTAAGCACTCGCTAGAATAGTGCCACGCTTGTTCCGCAACGCAGGAGTGCAGTTTGTCTGAAGCGACTCAAGAGGCCGTCAGCACGTCGCCGCCGGCGACGTGGAGCCAGAAGACGTTCGCTTCCCTATCGCACCGGCAGTTCAGGTTTTTCTGGATCAGCAACTTGATCGTCTCGGTAGGGCTGATGGTCCAATTCGTGGCGCGGGGCTGGATGGTCGTTCAGATCACAGACTCGGCGCTGGTGCTGGGCGCTGTCGAAGGCACGTGGGCGGTCGCTTTCGCGCTGGGGTCGATACCGATGGGGCTGGCGGCGGACCGGTTCAACCGGCGGAACCTGCTCGTGCTCGGCTCGTTCCTGGCGCTTCTGGCGGCGGTAGTGGTTGCGATCCTGATCGTCACTGACGTGATAGCGATCTGGCACCTGCTGATCGCTGGTGCAGTCACCGGTGTACTTTTTGCGATGCGCGTGCCGGCAGGACAGGCGATGACCGCGCGGTTGGTCCCGCCAAAGAACCTGATGAACGCCATCTCGCTCAACCAGACCGCGCACAGCCTCCCGAACGTGGCCGGGCCAGCAGCGGGAGGCATTCTGATCGCGGTGGCGGGCATCGCCGGCGCCTACTTCGTCACCTCGGGAGCGTTCTTCCTGGGGTTGCTGCTAATACTGGGCGTGTCGGCATCTTTCGGGGCTATTCAAAGGACAACCCAAGCCAAAAGCGTCAAGCAGGATCTTGGCGAGGCAATCGATTACCTCCGAGAGCACAAAGACCTGCTGCAGCTCACGGCCGCGATGCTGATTCCGTTCATCCTTGGCCAGTCGTACGTTCTCCTGCTGCCGTTGTTCGTCGAGCAAGAGTTGGGCCTGGGGCCCGAAGCGTTCGGAGCGCTCAGCGCGTGTCTGGGCGCCGGGGCGGTTGTCGGTGGCCTGTCGGTCGCGACGTTCGGAGAGGAACGACAGATCGGGTTGCTGATGTTCCTGGGTGTACTGGGAACGGGTGTGGCTGCCGTCGCCTACGGCCTCTCCGAGTCGGTGTATCTCACGGGCGCGGTGCTCTTCGTAGCGGGCGCAGGGGAGAGCGCGCTGTTCGCGTCGTACGACACGCTGCTGCTGATGCGTCTGCCGGACGAGATCCGGGGGAGGGTCATGGGCCTGATGTTCACGTTGGTGGCGATGTTCCCGATAGGCGCTATCGGAGCGGGCGCCGCCGCCGACATCGTTGGCCTGAGGACGGTGGCGATAGTGGAGGGAACGATCATCATCGCGATGTCGTACCTCGCCTGGCGAACGGTCTTCCGGCGCGCCGTCGCGCGCTGATGCACTACGGCTAATCGTCGCCCTATAATGCCTGCCAGCGCCCCGGCACCGGAGGAGCAATCACATGACCGAACCGCCCCAGAACCAGCAACTCGATTACCTGACGGCGAAAGGTCTCCCCAAAGAAGAGGCCGCGTTTTTCTATCGCGGACCGAGCGAGGAAGTGACGGAGGGGGTCGTCTTCATGCCCGATCAGGGAAATGCGACAGCGTTCCTCTGCGACGACCGGATCATGCTGGTCGACACGACGGGCCTCTGGGTGGCGCACGGCCATATCGGCGACCTGCGAAAGAACTATTCGCAGGCGCCAGTCGAGGCGATCGTCTACACGCATGGTCATATCGACCACACAACGGGCGCAAGGGAGTGGTTCAAGGAAGCGGAAGCGAGCGGCCAAACGCGGCCGCGCGTGATCGGGCACGAAGATATTTCCCGACGCTTCGACCGCTACCGGATGCTGGGCCCGCAGAACGACTTCATCAACGAGGTACAGTTCGGCTTGCCCCTGCGAGAGCTGAAGGCGTTCACGAACGCGCCGTGGACGGATCCCGACGAGACGTACCGGGACTCGCTCACTACGGACGTCGGCGGCGAGCGGTTCGAGCTGCACCACTCGCTCGGCGAGACGGACGACGAGACGTGGGTGTGGTGTCCGGGCCGGCGCGTGCTGTGCACCGGCGATACGTTTGTCTGGAGCGCGCCGAACGCCGGAAACCCATACAAGGTGCAGCGCTACGCAAAGGATTGGGCCGACGCGCTGGAGAGGATGGCCGCTCTCCGTCCGCTGCACCTGCTGCCGGGTCACGGGCCGCCGATGTCCGGCGAAGAGCGGATCCAGGAGGCGCTGCTGACGACGGCGCACCTGTTGCGTTCGATCCACGATCAGGTCGTGGACAAGATGAACGAAGGCAAGTGGCTGGAAGACATCATCCGCGAGCTCGAGTACCCGAACATCGACTACCCGTGGCTGCGGCCGATCTACGACCACCCGGAGTTCATCGCCCGCAACGTCTACCGGCTGTACGGCGGCTGGTACAGCGGTGACCCGGCGGATATCCTGCCGGCGCACTCTGAAGACGTGGCGAAGGAGCTGGT
>Ga0255058_10001067_pt1 | contig 15661 bp, 17 predicted proteins | sample Cases_109_9_MG_FD_188637 | JGI IMG/M metagenome (GOLD analysis project Ga0255058, IMG submission 188637) | Seawater microbial communities from Amundsen Gulf, Northwest Territories, Canada - Cases_109_9 | ecosystem: Environmental > Aquatic > Marine > Gulf | place: Canada: Northwest Territories... | reverse complement strand
TTGGAGGCGGTGGCGACGTCTTCGAGGCTGAGGCTGGAGACGGTGCTGACGATCTGCAGGACGCCGGCGGCGGCGGCGGCGCGCGCAGGGGCCGCTTCGCCGGCCGGGTCGCAGAGCTTTTGGAGTCACGGGGGCGAGGACGACGGGCATCGAGAGGTCGTGGCCGAGGACGGTCGTGGTTAGATCGGGGTCGGAGACGCCGGTGAGGTAGCGGGGGAGGAAGCGGATGCGCTGGAAGGCCTCGCGGTTGTCGCGGAGGGTGATCTCGTCCTCGGCGCCGCCGGAGACGTACTCGAAGGCGTCGTGCGCCATCTTCTGACGGGCGACGTCTTCGTATTCGCTGAGGTTGACGGGCAGTGATTCAGTCATCGGTAGCAGCGGGATGGTAGCACAGCGGGTCGCGTTGGGACGATGGCGCAGGCTATCGTAGGCGAGTGATGGAACCGATGAAGCAGAGCGTCAGCTTTGACCGCGCGGCGGATATCTACGACGCGACGCGGGCGCTGTCGGAGGATGCGCAGCGCGGGATCGCAGACGGGATCATCGCGGAGATCGAGCGTGTCGGGGCCGATCGCGTGCTGGAGGTGGGCGTCGGGACGGGGCGGATCGCGCGGCCGCTGGCGGAGCATGGTGTGCGGGTCCTGGGGGTCGATATCGCGCCGAAGATGCTGCAACGGCTGGTGGCGCAGCTCGACGAGCGGCACCTCGCGCCAGACCTGATGCTGGGGGACGCGACACGGTTGCCGGTGGCGGACGGTGCGGCTGGGGTGGTGCTCTCGTTCCACGTGCTGCACTTGATCCCGGACTGGGAGCTGGCGTGCGACGAAGTGCGGCGAGTGCTGGCGCCGGGCGGGACGTTCGTGCATTACCAGCGCAGGGATGAGTACCACAAGTGGATCGAGTCCGGCGAGAAGTGGGTTGAGTTGCTGAAGGCTCGAGGGTTCGTGCGACGGCAACGCCCTTCGCTGGACGAGATCGGCGCGAAGCTGGAGGCGCTCGGCGGGTCGCTGCGCACGGTGGACGTGGGGGCCGAGGAGGAGCGCGTCACGCCGAGCGAGATGCTGGCGGACACGAAAGAGAGGACGCACTCGTGGACGTGGGAGATCCCGGACGAGGTGTTCTGGGACTGCATGGCGGAGTACGAGGAGTGGGTGGGCTCTTTCTACGATGACGTGGACGAGGCGCGCGTGGATAGCATCGTGCATGAGCTTCGGTTCTGGTCGTTCGACTAGGTCGACGTTGACAGACGGGCCACGGTGCCACAGGATGTGGGCCATTACAGCAGCAACCGAGCGTTCCTAGCGTTCGAGACCGGGGAGGCAGCCTGTGGCCAAGCGACGAATCAAGCCGGACGATCACTATCTGCTGAAGAACGTCTCGGACCCGCAGATCTCGCCGGACGGGAAGACGGTGGCGTACGTCCAATCGTGGTCGCAGCGGGAGCTAGACGAGACGCACTTCGCGGTCTACGTCGCCCCGACGGATGGCCGCTCGCCCGCGCGACGGATCACGCAGGGCGACCATGACTTCAGCCCGCGCTGGTCGCCGGACGGGAAGTACCTGGCGTTCGTCTCGAACCGTGGCGATAAGAACCAGCTTTACGTTGCGAGGTTGGACGGGGGTGACCCACGACAGCTGACGACCGCGGAGCACGGAGTTTCGCAGCCGGCCTGGTCGCCGGACGGGAGCAAGATCGCGTATTCCGCGCGGGTGGGAAAACACAAGAGCGAGAAGGATAAGACGCCGCTGGAGAAGGCCGAGCCGCGGGTGATCCGCAACCTGCGCTACAAGCTGGATGGCATCGGGTTTTTCGATGAACGACGTTTGAAGATATTCGTCGTCGACGTGGCGTCCGGAAGTCAGAAGCAAATCACGCGTGGCGACTACTTCGACGATCAGCCGGAGTGGTCGCCGAGCGGCCGGTCGATCGCGTTCGTGTCGGACCGGCAGCCGAAACGGCACGAGAGGCAGTGGCGGACGGACGTTTGGGTTGTGCCGGCAGATGGTGGGCGGCCGCGGAAGGTGACGCGAAGCCGGGGAGCGGCCGCGAATCCGACGTTCTCGCCGGACGGTAAGCAGATCGCGTACGTGGGGCACGAGCACAGCGAAAGCGGTCTCGCGAAGAACGTGCACTTGATGCTGGTAGCGGCGAACGGTCGGACGGCCCCGAAGCCGGTCAGCGATACGATCGACCGGTCCGTGGCGGGTTGGCCGGCGTTCATGGCGGGACGGACGTTCGAGTGGGTGCCGAACGGACGGAGCATACTGTTCCTGGCGCCGGACCGGGGAACGGTGGCGCTCTATCGGGCGAGCACTGGGCGGAAGTCCGTCCGGAAGGTACTGGATGGGGAGCGCCAGATCGATGGGTTCTGCCTGGGGCCGGACGGGAAGCGGATCGCCTTCGTCGCGAGTTGGCTTACGAACCCACCGGAGATCTATACGACGACGCTGAACGGAGGGTCGCGCGAGACGAACGTCAGTCACGCGAACGATGAGTTGAAGAGTCAGGTGGCGATGGGACGCGTGGAGCGGGTGAAAAGCCGAGGCCGCGATGGCTGGGAGATCGAGTCGTTTGCGCTGTACCCGCCGGGCTACAAGCGCGGCAAGGCGATACCGCTGGTGCTCAACGTGCATGGCGGTCCGCACGGTTACCACCCGGGACGGGGCTGGATCGAGTTCCAGTCGCTAGCGGCGGCGGGGTACGTGGTGCTTCTGCCGAACCCGCGTGGGAGTATCAGCTACGGGGAGAAGTTCACGGAGGCGGTCGTCGCGGACTGGGGCGGCGAGGATTACGAGGATGTGATGTTAGCCGTAGACACGATGGTGCGGCGGAGGATCGCCGATCCCGAGCGGTTGTACATCGGTGGCTACTCGTACGGTGGGTTCATGGGGTCGTGGGCTGTGGGGCACACGGATCGATTCCAGGCGGCGGTGGTCGGGGCGCCGGTATCGAACCATGTGAGCATGTTTGGTAACGGGGATATCCCGTTGTTCGACGTGCACGAGATCGGGGGATCGCCGTTCGAGATTCCGGACGAGTACCGCTTCCGATCGCCGACGACGTACCTGGAAAACGTCCATACGCCGGTGCTGCTGGTGCATCACGAAGGCGATCTGCGCTGCCCGATCGGACAGTCGGAAGAGATCTTCCACGGTCTGAAGCTGCTGGGACGCGAGGTGGAGTTCGTGCGGTATCCTGGTGGCTTCCACACGTTCAATACGCACACGCCGTCGCAGGTGATCGACCGGACGAAGCGGACGCTCGCGTGGTACCAGGGTCACGCGCCGCGAAGGCGAGCACGGACGCCCGTTGTCAAGAAGACGGGCAGGAAGCCGGGCAGGAAGCTAGCCGCTAGCCGTCGTTAGAGCGATTCGCAGCGGAGGCGCAGCGCCTCCGGGTCGCGGAGGATGATGCGGCGGCCCTGGCTGGAGATGAGGCCTTCGTCGCGGAAGCGGCCGAGGTTTCGGTTCACGCTTTCACGCGTGACGCCGATCATGTTCGCGAGTTGCTCCTGGGTGATGGTGACGTCAAGGAGCGTACCGTCGTCGCGGTCGACGCCGTGACTGGAGGCCATCTCGAGCAACTTCTTGGCGAGGCGGCCGCGGACATCGAGAAAAGCGAGGTCCGACGCCATCTCGTCGGTGTCGCGCAGGCGCTTGGCAACGACGTTCATTACGGCCATGGCGGCGTCGGGACGGGAGCGGATGAGGGCGATGAAGTCGGAGCGTTCGAGGACGAGGACGTTCGTGTCCTCCATAGCGTCAGCGCTGGCGGAGCGGGGTTGGCCGTCGAGGAGGGAGAGGTCGCCGACGAAGTCGCCGGCGCCGAGGACGGCGAGGGTGAGGTCCGCGCCCTGGAGGCTGGGGAGGTAGACGCGGATCGAGCCGGACTCGACGATGAAAAGAGACCTGCCCTCGTCTTGCTTGTGCATGATGGCGTCGCCGCGATTGAAGGAACGGCGGCTAACTGCCCGGGCGAGCAGCTCGAGATCGGGAAGATCGAGAGCCGCTAGAAAGGGTACCTGTTTGAGAAGGTCACTTGTGGCTGTCATCGTCTTTTATGAACCGGCTGGTGCTGATAATAAACGGTCAGCGAGTCAATGGTGTAGCGAGGTCAAGGTAAAGCGCAACAGGACCCAGTCCAAGGTCAGGTTACCAGTGGGCTACACAGTGGCAACTGTACAAGGCGGTTCCGCGATGAATGGGGCGCTTGTTAGGATGTAAGTCGTCCCTAGAAAGCCCAATCCTGAACTGAATGAGGTGAGTGGTCATGATTAAGCTCGTCTACTGTTTGCGAAGAGTCCCGAGTAAGTCGCGCGAGGAGTTCCAGAAGTACTGGCGCGAGAACCATGCGCCGCTCGTGAAGGAGCGCGCCGAGACGCTCGGGATCAAGCGCTACGTCCAAGTACACACGATTGATAGCGGCTTCGACGCAGCGTTGCGTGGGAGCCGGGGGTCGGAGGAAGAGGCGTACGACGGCGTAGCCGAGCTGTGGTGGGAGAGCACGGAAGCGATGGCAGGTTCCACGGCGAGCGACGAGGGGCGGCAGGCTTCGCGGGAGTTGCTGGAAGACGAGGCGAACTTCATCGACTTCTCGCGTTCGGTGATTTTCGTGGCGGAAGAGAACCCGGTGGTGGGGGACTAGATGCGACTGGCGAACAGAGTCGAATCGCTGCCGGCATATCTCTTCGCGGAGATCAGCCGCAAGATCGCGGAGAAGAGGGCGGAGGGCGTGGATGTGATCTCGTTCGCGATCGGCGACCCGGACCTGCCGACCCCGGACTACATACTCGATTCACTGAAAAGCGCTGCCGACGACCCGGCTAACCACCGCTACCCGGACACAGAAGGTCTGCTGGAGTTCCGAGAGGCGGTCGCGCGCTGGTACGACAAGCGGTTCGGCGTGACGCTGGACCCAGCGACGGAGGTGCTGTCGCTGATCGGGTCGAAGGAGGGGATCGGCCACGTTGCGTTGTGCTTCATCGACCCGGGGGACGTGGCGCTGGTGCCGGACCCGGGGTATCCGGTGTACGCGATGGGGACGTTGCTGGCCGGTGGCGAGCCGTACTACTTGCCGTTGACGGAGGAGAACGGGTTCTTGCCGGACCTGGAAGCGATACCGGAAACGGTGGCGAAGAAGGCGAAAGTGCTCTGGCTGAACTACCCGAACAACCCGACCGGCGCGGTCGCGGACCTCGATTTCTTCGAACGGGCGGTCGCGTTCGCGAAGAGGAACGACGTTGCGTTGCTGCATGACGGGCCGTACTCGGAGGTGGCGTTCGATGGGTTCAAGCCGGTGAGTCTTTTGCAGGCGGACGGCGCGAAGGACGTGGGGGTGGAGTTCCACTCGCTGTCGAAGTCGTACAACATGACGGGCTGGCGGATAGCGATGGTGGTTGGAAACGCAGAGATCATCAACGCGCTGATGCGTGTGAAGTCGAACCTCGATTCAGGTGTGCCGCAGGCAGTGCAGCGGATGGCAATAACGGCGCTGGACGGGCCGCAGGACGCGATCGCCGAGAACAACGCGATTTACGAACGGCGCCGCGACAAGCTGGTGACGGCGCTGCGTAAGCTGGGTCTGCGGATGACGACGCCGCAGGCGACGCTTTACGTTTGGGCGCGGGTGCCTGAGGGGATGACGAGCGTTCAGTTCGCGACGCGGGTGCTTGATGAGGCCGGCGTCGTAGTGACGCCGGGGCCCGGATACGGGCCGACGGGCGAGGGCTACGTGCGGCTCTCGTTGACGACGCCGGACGAGCGGTTGGAGGAGGGTGTCAGCCGGCTGGAGAAGCTGGCGGACGGCTGGAAGTAGCGTAGCTAAGGAACGGTGCAGGCAGGCCCGCTGAACGCGCGCGCGATCGAGTTGTAGGGCGCCCGCGTCGGCATTACTGTCACCAGGTACTGCAGGTCGGCGATGTTGATCCAGGTGCCGAGGACGCCTCGCCCAGGCACGAGGTCCCATCGGGAGTCGAACTCTGCGTCTCCCGGACTCGAACCGAAGTGCCGGATCGGGAGTATGTAGGTCTGCAAGTCCACAATATTCACCTTGTCGGTGCTGTCGGGGGGGCCTCCACTGACGATGTCCGCCGCCCAGCCGGTCGTCCCGCAGGGCACTGACTCGTCCGTCCCCACGTTGAAGTCCGCCTCGGAGAAGCTTCCGGACTGAGGCGGCCCGCCGGGGCAGCCGTCATCGATGACGCCATCGTCGCCATTGTCTTCGTTGCGGCCGTCTCCGCACAGCGGTGTCATGCTCTCAACCTGGTCGCTGAAGCCGTCGCCGTCCGTGTCGCTGCTAGGCCCGAGCGCGGCGTCGAAGAGCACGGAGCCGCTCTGGCAGTCGTTCTCCGGGACGAAGTCGAAAACCCCGCCGGGGTCGGCGCAGGTCTCAATCTGAATTTCGTAGCTACCCGATTGTGAGCAGTTCACGACGAAACCCTGCTGGTGCGGAGTCGCAGCGCTAAGAACAAGGTTCATCGGATCTGACACGATGGCGGTGCCGGACGACCCGTTCGCCGTGCATCCCGTCGGAACCGCGGCAGTTGTCTCGATGATTCTGAAGGCAGGGTTGTCGACGCCGTTGTTATGGAGCGTCGAGTCGACCGTTAAGAGTTGATTTGTGAAGACGTCGATCTGGGCCGGGAACGTCAGCACCTGGCTTACTGTCTTGACGTCCTGCGGACAGGGGGCAAAGGTGCCAATACCGATAACGGCGGCAAGCGTGACGTCTGGCACATGGGTGGCGGCGGCCGTGTCCGTGTGGGATGCATTCGTTATGAATATCGGGTATACCCCAACAGGTGCGGTGGCAGCGACAACGAGCGTAAGGGAGTCGAGCACACCCGGGCCCGACTCGGCTGCCGCAGCGCCGCCGCTATCGGTGACGGTGACGGCGAATGAGCCATCCGTGTCTGGCAGCGGGTCGGTGGTCACGGTCAGGGAGCTGCCGGGGTTGACGCCGATAAGACGCGGCGTATGTGTCGTGATCGACGTGATGAGACCGCCGGGGTGGTTCAGTGTGTAGCTGTACGCCGTCATCGCGTTAGCGGCCGGGATCCCGAGCGGGCCGGTTACGAGATCGAAATCGATGGAGGTCTGCATGCCCCCGGGGGCCGAAAAGCAGGGCGTAATCGATCCTATGCTCGTATCCGTGTTCGCCGGAAAAATGTCGGGTTGTAGATCGACAGCGAACTGGTCTGCGCTGGGTGGGCTCGTGGCACCCGCGGGTGCCGTCGTACCGCTCGCCAGAAACATGGCGGCGAGGATGGTGATGGCGAGGACCGGGACGCTTATGCGCACTGACACCTCCCGTGCGGACGGGGTGCTGGCTGTTGCCACGAGTATATTCCTCGCCCACGGGATGTCAAGTAGATCGTATACTCGTAGATAGGAACTGACTGTACAGGGAGGGTTCTGGAATACCAAAGCAGCGGACGTATTCAACGTCGGAACAAAAAGAGCGGGTGTTTCTCGTGGGTGCCGAGTTTCGCGATGGAATCCGGATCCGAAAGGGCGGGAACGACGCGCATCACCGATGGCGCAGCGACGCCTCGATGGAGGAGCTAGCGCTGCTGGCGAAGACGGCGGGCGCGAGGGTCGTTGGGAGCACGATACAGAAGCTCGACCACCCGCACCCGGCGACGTATGTGGGTAAGGGGAAGGTGGAGGAGGTGGTGAGCCGGCAGTTGGAGAGACGCTATACGACGGTGATCTTCGACGACGAGCTTTCGCCGTCGCAGCAGCGGAACCTGGAGAAGCAACTGGATGTGAAGGTGCTGGACCGGACGGCGCTGATCCTGGATATCTTCGCCCAGCACGCGCGGACGAGGGAAGGCAAGCTGCAGGTGGAGCTGGCGCAGCACGAGTACATCCTGCCGAGGCTGCGGGGCCAATGGTCGCACCTTGAACGGTTGGAAGGGCGGATCGGGACACGCGGACCCGGTGAGACGCAGTTGGAGACGGACCGGCGGTTGATCCGCAACAAGATATCGGCGCTCAAAAGGCAGATCGAACAGGTGCGAAAGGAGCGGGCGCTGCACCGGCGCCAGCGGGCGAAGCAGGGGGTGCCGGTGGTATCGCTGGTGGGTTACACGAATGCTGGGAAGAGTACGCTCATGCGGGCGCTCTCCGGGGCGAAGGTGTTGGTGCAGGACCAGCTTTTCGCGACGCTGGACCCGGTGACGCGGCGGGTTCGGCTGCCGTCCGGGTCGAACGTGCTGATGACGGACACGGTGGGGTTCATCCAGAAGCTGCCGACGCAGCTGGTGGCGGCGTTCCGGGCGACGCTGGAAGAGCTAGAGGTGGCAACGCTTTTGCTCCACGTGATCGATATAACGCACCCGGACGCGGAGGAGCAGGCGCTGACGGTGGACGAGACGATCGCGGAGCTGGGGTTGTCTGCGAAGCCGCGGGTGACGGTGCTGAACAAGGTCGATCTGTTGGAGCGTGAGGGCGGGGCCAAGTTCGCATCGTACGACGATGTGGGCGAGTGGCCAGTGCCGGAGTGGGTAGCGGATGCGGTCCCGATCTCGGCGGAGAATGGCTGGGGGCTAGCCGAGCTACGGGCGGTGATCGAGGGTGCGCTGGCGGAGGCGGCAGAGCGCGAGCGTTCGGCGGCGGCGGCCAGGGCGCGCTGAACAGACGCGCTTAGAACGTCACCACACGATCGTACCCAGCGTAGGCGTTGGCGGCATCCACCGACGTGCCGAAGCCGCTGTTCTTACCGGTAAAGTCGTCTTCCGTGATCCCGAGGGCCCGGCCGCTGGGCTCGCAGACCGAAATTCTGACGTCGCGGGCAACAAGGAAGTCGATCAATTCCTTCAGTGGCGGCACACCAATGCCGTGGACCTGGGCCGCAATGTGGTCCTTGATTAACGGCGGGGCGTCGATCATCAGGATGATGCCGGTCTCATGCCCGGCGTCGATAGCGCCCTTTGCCTCCATGAAAGGGAAAGTGGCCCTGGTAGGATCTTCGATCCCGTGAGTTCCGACAAAAAGTATCTTTGCCATATTGCTGATCCTTTCTCTAGGCTAAGTCGCTGCGAATCCGGTCGAACTCTTCCTTGGTGAGCTCACCCCTGGCAAGGCGCTCCTTCGCGATGTCCAGCGCGCTTCGGTCCCGTCTGCGGTCTCCTGACAACTGGCGCATTCCCCAAAAGATAGCCACGATGACCGCTCCCCAGAAAAGCACCATCATGACGGCCATCACGATCCACCAGCCGGTGTCCCAGTCGTTGTCGCCGTTCATCATCTGGAGGGGCGCCGATCCCGCCGTGCCGTGCGGTTCAAGGGTGTCCGACGATGCGGCCATCCCGATGGTCGTCTGCGCAAGGTTCTCGCCCGGCGTGGTGCTGGCCGACGAGATGGATGGCGCGGCAGTGAGCGCTATGAGTATGGCCGACGCCACGACGATAGCGACTGGAAGCGACATCCCACTGGTGCGAAGCTGCACGATCTGCCTCCTTAGCCTTGCTGCGGTTCACCGCTTGAGGAGGGTGACTCCGGAGATGACGGTTCCCGGGCGGGAAGTCGCTCCAGCAGGGTCAAGATTCTTTCGTTCTGTTCTTGTATCTGGTGCACGCCAGACATATCGACCCTTCAGGGTCAGTCCTCTGGCATGTGCTCCATCATCCGTCCCATCATGCGCTCGCCGGCGTCTGTGGGGATGAGGCGGCGGAAGAGGACAGCGAAGCCGATGAGCACAGCCAGCAGCAGAAGTACTTTTTTCATACGTTCCTCCGAATGGTCCAACGAGATACTAGCCGCACTTGAGAAAACTGCAATCAGCCAAATTACTTAGTTCTCTGTGGGGGGTTGCCCCATGGTGGGCGTTGGGGTGTGGCGTTGGCGGCGGTTTCTCGCGGGCAGTGGCCGCTAGGGCGCTGCGGTCTCAGCGCCGGGCACTTGCGTTGGCGTGAAGTCGTCGACGCCGTCATTGGGAGTAAGCGATCTCAGCCACTCTCCCGTTTCGGCGTTGATGAACGCTACGAAATATTCGTGTTCTCTCGATACGCTGACAAGACTGGGGGGCGCGCATCCGAATGGTGGGTTGCCGACTGTGTAGCCGGTGCTCGTGTCCACGATAACGGCCCATGCTGGGCCTGTGTAGACGGGATCATCGTCCGAACGGAGGATGATAGGGATCGCGCCGGAGATCTCCGGCCGGAGGCAAAGGAGTTGTTGGGCGATGTCGGCCGCAGACGAGGCGTCGATTGGGAACTCACGATCATGGGCGATCTGGACTTCGAGGCCGTTGCGCTCTAGATCGGATGGCGGTACGCCGGGCAGGATCGAGCCGTCGTCAAGGGTTGTGGCAAAGAACCAGAGTCCGAGAACCGCTGAGATCGCAGCGATTACGGTAACGACTGTGACAAACGACCGAAATCGGAACGGCATTGGCAAGCGCCTCTACGATTGGTGTTGACATTATAGCGCTCAGGCGACCGGTTTGGGGCGCGAGGTGGGGTTTAGGGGCGGGCTAGTGTGTTAGGGGGCGAGCGCTTCGATCCAGGCTCGGTGCTCGGCGTAGTGGCCGTACGTGTTGCCGACGATCCAGTTCACGATAGGCTCGCCACCGTCCTCGCCGGGTTCATCCGGCTGGTAGTGGGAGTAGGCCTTGAGGAGGTCCGCGTCGGTGAGGGGTGCTAGCGCGTCTAGCAGATCGCGCTGGCCCTGCGCGAAGTCGGTGCGCACTTTCGCGAGCGATCGATCGGCGTTCCGCTGGTAGATGATCGCGTTGACGGCGTCGGCGTCGCCGTTGAAGTAAGTGTCTGCGTCGAGGTGCATGGCGACGTAGGGCGGCGATGCCGGCCTCCCAGGCGGTGAGGTGCGCGAGGTGGTCCTTGATGGACCAGGCGCCGTCGGGGCCGGGAGCGACGAGTTGGTCGTCGCTGAGGCCGGCGATCAGGTCATCGAGTGACGCGCGGGCGGTCTCGATGCGGTCAAGGAGTTCGACTTTGGTTTGGGGGTCGTCTGACATGGCACGAAGATGCTAACACGTCTCGCTACGATTCTGGGGTGGGCACTGCCGGACAGAATGTCGTTGGGTGGCTATGGGAGCGCGGTTGGCTCGGGGCCATCGTAGGGGCGCTGCGGCGGGCAGTCGGGGTCGTCTGCGGAAGGCGGGAGTTTGCTCTTCTGGGCTGAGAAGACAACGTCAGCGGTGAGGGCATCGACGAATATGACGGAGTACTCCGGATGGAAGTCTGCCCGACAGAAGTTGCTTCCGAGACCTCCGAGCGGCTCCTGTGCGAAGACGGTGCGCGGGTCGAGATTCACGGCCCAGACGAGGTTGTCCAGCGGCCCCGTACCCTGCTGCGTCAAGTGCGCGAGGATGGTCTCGAGAACTACCGCGCCTTCCTTGCGCTCAATCGCGATATCGACCGCTTCTTGGGCGGAGATCGATGGGGTCTCGCCGGCGTTAGGTGCGAGGAGGTAGATGCTCGAGCCGAAGGCGTCATCGGGGAGGCCTTCGAGTTCGATCGCTGTCCTGGCGCCCGGTGCCAGCGTAGGAGTGAGTGGTATGGGCGTCGGAGGGCAGGTCTCGCCGGGCGCCAGATCGCTGCGGCGCTCGCTTTCGAACTCGAGAACGTTGTCGGCGGTAGCGGCGTTGACGAAGGCGACGACGTACGGCTGGGGCGGGCCGCAGTTCGCCGGGGTTGGTGATGGCGTTGAGGTTGGATTCCGATTGCCCGGACCTGAGATAAAGCCTCTGTCGACATCCGTGTCGAACACGATGGACCACGCCAGCGTGTTGATCTCGGGTCGGGTAGTGGTCACGAGGCGGACCAAAGCGGGCTCGCGGATGTTGTCGGACACTCGGTCGCGCATGGCGATGTCGATCGCCTGCGCGGCGGTGATGACGGGATCGCCGTTGGGGACGAAGAGCTCGATGCCGTGAGCGGTCAGCTCGGAGCCGGGAACGCCTTCGAGCGAGAAAGTGTCGCCGTCGTCGCCGGAGAGAGCGAACAGTGCGGCGGCGACCGCGACGACTGCAGCGGCGGATAAGACGACGAGCCTTCGGGGTGGCATAGGCATGTGTCCTCCGTGTGCTGATAGTATAGCGCTCAGCCAACTGATCTTGAGCGAGAGGAATTCCCCATGAAAGCTGCTGTTTACTACGAGACCGGTCTGCCGAGCGTGTTTAAGTACGAGGACGTTTCCGACCCGCAATGCGCCGCGACGGCGGTGTTGATCGAGGTCAAGGCGATTAGCATCGAGGGCGGCGATGTGCTGAACCGGGCGGGCGGCGACGTGCCGTCGAAACCGCATATCGTCGGATATCAGTGCGCGGGCGTGATCAAGGAGGTCGGGGCGAGCGTCAACGACCGCGAGGTCGGGCAAGCGGTCGTTGCGGCGATGCCGTTCGGGTCGCACGCAGAGCTGGTGGCGGTGGCTTCGATGCAGACCTGGCCGATCCCGGAGGGGATGGACCTGGCGCAGGCGGCGTGCATCCCGATCGCGTTCGGGACGGCGGACGACTGTTTGTTCGAATTCGGGCGGCTGAAGGAGGGGGAGAACGTGCTGATCCAGGCGGGCGCGGGCGGTGTTGGGCTGGCGGCGATCCAACTGGCGAAGCGGGCGGGCGCGACGGTGCTGGCGACGGCGTCGAGCGACGAGAAGCTGGAACGGCTGAAGGAGTTCGGGCTGGACCACGGGATCAACTACAAGTCGGGCGATTTCGTGCCGATGGCGAAGCAGGCCACAGGCGGCAAGGGCGTCGATCTCGTAGTGGACTCAGTCGGCACGACGTTGGAGGGCAGTGTCGCCTCGCTGGCGTACCACGGGCGGGCGATCTCGGTGGGGAACGCCGGTAGGGCAGAGGAGCGACCACTCGACATAACGACGCTAAGCCAACGTAACCTTTCGTTCACCACAGTGTTCTTCGGCGGGTCGTTGCTTATGGAGCCGGGGCGGGCGCGGCCGATGGTGCAGCGTCACATCGAGGACGTGAACGCGGGGAAGCTGAAGGTCGTGATCGACAAGACGTTTCCGTTGTCGGAAGCGGCGGCGGCGCACGCGCACATCGAGAGCCGGAAGGTGTTCGGTAGGGTGGTGCTGGTTCCGTAAAGTATCGAAAGTCGTCGATATTAGGTATTGACAAACGTCTATATCTCCCTTATCGTTGGGGCATGATGGAGACGGAACTGAGAGAAATTACATCCGCGAGCATCTGTTGCGGGATCAAGATGGATCATGTCCACAGTGAGGTCTCTGAAGAGCTGACGGCAGCGGCGGCGACGTTCAAGGCGCTGTCGGACCCGACGCGTCTGCGCATTCTGAAGGCGATTTCGAGTACGGGCGAGCTGTGCGAGTGCAATATCGTGCCGACGTTCGGGCTGTCGCAGCCGACGATTTCGTACCACCTCAAGATACTGCGCGAGGCGGGCCTGGTGCGGTCGGAGCGGCGGGGACAATGGGTCTACCACCAACTGAATGAGAAGGCGCTGCTGTCCGTTGTGCGCGAACTGACGGATATCGCCTAAAAGCGCTGTTATAGAACGCTATCGATATAAGGAGGTCGCAATGACGACAGACCAAGGGATCAAAGACGAGGTCCGCAAGCACTACGCGGCGCGGGCACAGCGAGCCGAGGAGAAGGCGAGCGCATGTTGCAGCAGCGAAGAAGCGGCCGCGCAGAAGACGGGGATCAACTCCGAGCTGTACACGACCGACGAGTTGAAGGACCTGCCGCAAGAGGCGGTCGTTGCGTCGCTCGGGTGTGGCAACCCGGTTGCGGTCGCCGAGCTGAAGGAAGGGGAGACAGTCCTCGACCTTGGTTCGGGCGGCGGCATCGACGTGCTGCTGTCGGCGCGCAGGGTCGGGCCGACGGGCAAGGCGTACGGGCTGGACATGACGGACGAGATGCTGGACCTGGCACGAAAGAACGCCTCAAATGCCGGCGTGACGAACGTCGAGTTCCTGCGGGGTGAGATCGAGAACATCCCGCTGCCGAGCGACTCGGTTGACGTAATCATCAGCAACTGCGTCGTCAACCTGTCGCCGGATAAGGACGCCGTTCTGCGCGAGGCGCACCGGGTGCTGAAGCCGGGCGGCCGCTTCGCGGTGGCGGACATCGTCACGCGCGGCGAGATGCCGGAGGAGCTGCAGCGCAGTCTCGAGCTATGGGCAGGTTGCATCGCCGGGGCGCTGGAAGAGAACGACTACAAGTCGAAGCTGACGGCGGCCGGGTTCGAGAGTGCAGAGGTGGATGTGATCCGCGAGTACACGGCGGGTGACGCCAAGAGCTCCGGCCTCAGCGAGCTGATGGAGAAGCACGCGAAGGAAGGCGAGGACGGACTCGGCTTCATCAGTGCGATCGTTCGGGCTCGCAAGGCGGGTGGCGAAGAAGGTGCTGCGTTCGAGCCGATCGCGGTAGTAGACGAGAAGGGCAACGCCTGCGCGCCCGGGGAGTGCTGCTAGAGACAGGAACAAGGGAACACGGAACAGAGGAACAAGGACCGGTCCTTCCAGTGAGGGGCCGGTTTTCCTTTTGCGTCGTAGTGCGTTTATCGGTTGATGACTGTTGCAGACGATGCGGCGACACGGGAGCGGCTGCTTGCTGAGCTGCCGGATATCCCACGCTGGCTGGAGACGCGTTGGATGTTGTCGCTGGGGTCGACGGAACTGACGGGGCTCGACAGCGTGGCGATGCCGTCCAGCGGAGGCGGGGGTGATCCGATATCGCTGCTGATGGGGCTGATCCTCAAGCCCGGGGGCAGCAAGGAGGAGGAAGAGGGGGGCTTCATCGTACGAGACCCGCCGTCGGGGATCGTATCGGTCGTTGGGAGGCCGTCAGCGGAGGCGATTCGAGAGGCGGTGGCGCGGAATGAGGAGGGCGGCGACGTCCTGGCGCAGACGGAGAACGCTGACCACGTTGACGCGGCGTTGTCCCACCGCTGGGAGCGAACGGTGGTGAAGCTGCACCTGCTGGCGAGCACGGACAAGTTGCTCGGGTCGAGCGTACCCGAGACGAACATACTCGGGTTGCCGGAGATGGACGATGGGCGTGACGAGTTCGAGATCGTGACGGAGCGGGCGGAGTTCCTATCGAATATTGAGGTGGCGGAGGTCGAGGGGATATCGGACGAACTGCGGGAGGAGCTGACGGTGGCGGCGCTGCGGGGGCCGGTGGTGGGGATGAACGTGCGTGGGAAGCATGTCTCGTTCTGCCACGCGGAGGTGCAGACGGAGACGATGTGGGACGTTTCGATCGACACGCTTGAAGACGAGCGGCGGAAGGGCTATGCGGAGAAGGCGGTAGCGCACCTGGCGGAGCATATGTTGGACGATCGCAGGAAACGGCCGATGTGGGGCGCGCTGGAGACGAACGGGGCGTCGCTGCGGTTGGCGGCGAAGCTGGGGTTCCGACCGGTCGACGAGATGGTTTTGTTCGAGCGGGACTAGCGGGCCTCGGTGCTACTGGAGCATCGGGTCCTTGTCGGTGTCAGGGGGCGTGGCGGCCTTGGCGCGCTCGGCGTCGATGAGTTCGCGGCGGAGGATCTTGCCGGAGGCGGTCTTGGGGATGGCGTCGACGAACTCGATCTCGCGGACCTTCTTGTAAGGTGCGACGCGCTCGGCGACGAAGGCCATTAGCTCGTCGACTGAGGGCTCCTGGTCGGGCTTGACCATGATGAACGCCTTCGGTACCTCGCCGGCCTCA
>Ga0255058_10001066_pt1 | contig 15687 bp, 18 predicted proteins | sample Cases_109_9_MG_FD_188637 | JGI IMG/M metagenome (GOLD analysis project Ga0255058, IMG submission 188637) | Seawater microbial communities from Amundsen Gulf, Northwest Territories, Canada - Cases_109_9 | ecosystem: Environmental > Aquatic > Marine > Gulf | place: Canada: Northwest Territories... | reverse complement strand
AGCGCCAGGATCGCTGAGGCCCGCGGACGTGCGAGGGATTATCCACCCGTACATACGTCGGACACCGTCAACTATGGCGTTGCTCGAAGCCGCCTGATTGTTCAGCGCATGGATACATCGGAACAGGCGGTCAGATATTTTGAACGCGAGAGTTACGAGAACCAGTCGGTCGCGGAGCGTTACGGACGCGCTGTGGCGTATGTGCGAGCCGGAAGGAATCTCGAGGCCAATCGCATCTTCGAAGAACTCGTGGACAATGACCAGGAAGTCATCGCCTATCACATCGGCCTCGCCGAATCTGAACTCGCTCTCGAAAGAACCCGGGATGCCGTGGCCTCGTTCGAGCGAGCGAAAGAATTATTCCCGCGCAATGTCCCGCTTGTCGTGCACTACGCCGACGCGTTGCTACAACTTGGCAATGCCAAACTCGCACACGAAATCCTGCTGGACCTGCTCAACAATGTGCCGCCAACGCCGGAGCAGGTGCGCTTGATCGCACGTGCCGCCAGTGAGGCCGGCGACACGGCGGAATCCCATTACTACATGGCGGAGTACCGCATCATGATTGGCGATCTGGTCGGTGGCGTCGATTTTCTGCGTCAGGCATTACGTGTTCCGGATTTGCAGGAGATACAACGTATCCGATTTGAAGCCCGTATCGACTTTCTGCAGGAATACATGACCGAAGAGCAGTTGCAACGAATGCAGCGCAGCAGATCCTGACGACCTATTAATACCTGCTTGCCGGTCGCCCAATGAGCGGAATTGCGGTAACATTTCAAAAAAATCAGAGGCACAACAATGCCCGACTCCCGCGTTCGCTTGATCGTTTTGATATTCGCATTAACTATCGGCCTGCAAATCGTTGCCTGCGGAACGATGCCGAGGGCTGCCGATGGGTCGAAGATCGAACCAACGCCCGGGGACCCTTGGGAGCCGCTCAACCGGCCAATCCATCTCTTTAACGGCGGCCTGGACAAAGTCACGCTTAAGCCCATCGCAAAGGGTTATCAGATTATTATTCCGAAAGTCCTGCAAATTGGCGTCACGAACTTCTCGAAAAATCTGCGGGCACCGTTGAACATTATCAATCACTTTCTGCAGGGCAAACCCCGTGAAGGATTCAGGCAGACGGGCCGCCTCGTCATGAACAGCACGTTTGGCATTGGCGGCCTGATGGATGTTGCGACAGACGCCGGGTTGGAACTGAAAGACGAGGACTTCGGCCAGACCCTCGCAGTTTGGGGCGTGCCCGCTGGACCCTATGTCGTCGTTCCCTTCCTGGGCCCGAGAACGCTTCGGGATGCAGTGATGATTCCCTTGAATATCCTGGCGGACCCCTTGCTGCACTACAACGACTCGTCGGTCAGGGACAAGGTATACCTTGTCAGGGCGATCGATCTGCGAGCACGACTATTTGCTTCCGAAGCACTCGTTGAGGACGCTTACGATCCGTATGTCAGGATCAGAGAAGGATACCTACAGAATCGCCAAGGTAAAATTGATGACAAAGATAACGATGGTGATGTCGATGCAGGCGACGTGTCGGAAGACGACGATGATTATTACGACGACTTCGAGGACCCTGATGAGGGGTACTAGGGTTCGGGCGCCTCGATAAATCCGGCCCATCGCTCTCCGCGCTTCAACAAATGTTCGACTTCTGTCGTCTTGGCGATCGCCTGAATTTTTTCTGGCATTTCAGTGAAGCGAATTTCGCGAACCGTGTGATTGGCCCACGTAATCCACTCCAGCAATAATGCAAGTCCGGCCGAGTCGGTTTCTTCAACGCTCGCAAGATCGACTTCGATGCGGGTATGCTCGGCAAAGGGAGCTTCGCTTTCACGCAGGATCTCCCCTGCGGTATCAAACGCCATGCGGCCACTCAGCTTAAAACGACCGCTGCCGAGATCTTTCAATTGATATTTGCTCATTGCGCAGCGCTATCGTTGTACTTGGCTTCGAGTCTCGCGATAACGTCGTCCAATCCCTCGACCTGAATCTCGGTGTTGAGCTCTGCCTTGAAATTACGCACATAGGAGATGTTTTCGATTTCAACGTCGAACATTTTCCAGCCCGTATCACGTCTAACCAAACCGTAATTGACCGGCACCTTCGTGCCGTCATCCAGTCGCATCGTCGTTTTGACTTTTACCCGTTTCTTGGTCGCGTCGCCGCGGAATGGAAACACGTCCATTCTGCCAATATTGAACTCCAGGACCGCCTCGGCATAGAGGCGCATCATATTATTATAAAACGCGTTAATGAATCGGTCGCGCTGTTCCTCGCTCGCGGTTCGCCAGTGTCTCGCGAGAACCAGTTGCGCTGCATATCGGCGGTCAAATCTCGGCAGTAATATCTCGTCAATCAACGCATAAAGCGCCGCCTTGTCTTGTCTGAGTTCGTCCCGCCGGCCCTCGATGGACTGGTCGAGTAACTTGGCTGTTTCTTCAACTACGGTACTCGGTGACGAATCAATAACAGGCGGCGACTCAGCGATAGCCACGCCGGCCAGTAGTAATGACGCACAAATTACAGCCGTAACCGAGTTGTTTGCCCTACTCATCTTCGTCGTCCCCGCTGGAGTTGAACAGATACTTGCTAATCAGGTTTTCAAGCACGATTGCAGACTGGGTGAACTCGATTTCGCTGCCTTGCTGCAGGCTCGTGTCCGAGCCTCCGGCTTGCAAGCCGATGTATTGGCTTCCGAGCATTCCTGAAGTCTGGATAGCAGCATCCGAATCGTCAGGTATCTGGTCAAATTCCTGGTTAATGATAAATGTGACCTTCGCTTCGAGGCTGGCTGAATCGAATTCAATCGCCGTTACGCGACCGATCGTTACGCCAGACATCGACACCGGTGCTCGGACTTTCAAAGTTCCCACATTCTCGAAGCGGGCAGAGACCTCGTAACTATCACCATCCGAGAATGATTGATTCCCGGTCGTTTGGGTCGTCAGGAAAAACAGGGCGGCGAGGCCCAGCAGGACAAAAAGTCCGGTACCAAGTTCAACTGTTCGCGTTTGTTGCATCGCTCACCTCAGATGGCAATGGCCGTAATCATGAAATCCAGTATCAGAATCGAAATCGCCGTTATTACGACGGTTCTTGTAGTGGCCCTGCCAACGCCTTCTGCCGTTGGAATGGCATTATAGCCCTCCCAGACGGCAAGCAGACTTGCGGCAACGCCAAATACGAAGCTCTTGATGATGCCCTCGTAAACATCGGCAGGATCAACGATATTTTGAAGTTGTGACCAGAATGCGCCCGCATCAATGCCCAGCATGCTGACGCCGACGACATGGGCGCCGAATAAGCCGACGGCAGTAAAGACGGCCGCAAGCAGCGGCATCGCGATAACGCCGCCGATGAAACGTGGGACGAGTACCCTGCGCAGCGGACTGATCGCCATCATCTCCATCGCCGATAGCTGATCGGTCGCTTTCATGAGACCAATCTCAGACGCAAGGGCAGTTCCGGCACGGCCGGAAAACAGCAAAGCTGTTATTACCGGACCCAGTTCCTTCAGCAGGCTCATCGCAGCGACAGCACCGACCGAATCTTCGGCATTGAACCTCGCAAGGTTGGAATAACCCTGAAGACCCAATACACCACCGACGAAGAATCCACAGACCATGATGATGACGAGTGACAGCGCGCCAGCGTTGTAGACCTGGTGCACGACCAAACGGAATCGGCGCACCAATATGCTCGGGGTGTTGGTGAGCAGGCGCAGAAAAAACAGCTGCAACGCGCCAAACGTGCGCACGAAATCTATGAAGGTGTGGTAGAGCTCCCTGAACACCGGGACTTACTCGGTATCCCTGCCGAGGAGTTGCTCTGTATAGTCCGGCGCCGAATAGTGAAACGCGACCGGACCATCGGCCATGCCGTGCATGAATTGCCTGACGAGATCGGAGCTCGTATTGCTGAGCTCGTCCGGGCTACCGGAGGCAGCCACCCTTCCGTCCGATATCAGGTAACTACAGTCCGCGACAGTTGAAACTTCCTGCACATCGTGACTCACAATGATGCTTGAAATACCGAGCGCATCGTTCATCTGCCGCACCAGTCTGACAATAACGCCCATCGAGATCGGGTCCAGGCCGACGAACGGCTCGTCATAGATCAGGATATACGGATCCATGACCATCGCCCGCGCCAGGGCGACACGGCGCGACATACCACCCGACAGCTCAGCCGGCATCATGTCGGCTGCACCGCGCAGACCAACTGCATGCAGTTTGGTCAGCACGATGTGGCGAATCAGTCGATTGGGTAGTTTCGTGTGTTCTCTCAAAGGGAACGCGACGTTTTCGAAGACGGAATAATCCGTCAGCAATGCACCGTTTTGAAACAGCATGCCGAAGCGGCGCCGGAACTGGTACAGCTCCTTCTGGCTCAAATCAGCAATATTCACGCCGTCGACGATAATGGTTCCGCGATCCGGCCAAAGCTGGCGCGTGATCAGGCTGAGAAGCGTCGTCTTACCGGTGCCACTGGGACCCATGATGGCGGTGACCTGCCCGCGCTGGATTGTGATATTCAAGTCTTTGAATATCTGCCGATGTCCCCGGGCATAGTCGAGATCGCGTATCTCGATCAAATTGTCGGTCGCGTCATTCATCCGGCGAGGCGTCTCCCCAGCTTTTAGGCTGCTGTTTCCATCGCAACTTCGTATTTACCGAGATGTGCGAGGCTGTTGAGCTTCGCACGCTTGAATAAGGCTCGCTGTCCCGCGGCGAAGTTTGCTTCTTCACCCTGCCATGCTGCGAGCGCCGGCGCCTGCAGTGCTCTACCGTAGGAAAACGACAGCTCCCAGGGCAAATCACCCATCTGGTTCATGAGCCCAAGATGCACGGTTGCTTCTTCCGCGCTCTGTCCACCCGAAAGAAATGCGATGCCTGGTACTTCAGCCGGTACATGCGCTTTCAGGCAACGCATGGTTGCATCCGCCACTTCCTGGGGTGCGGCCCGGTTCGATGCATCGGTACCGGATATCACCATGTTAGGTTTTAGAACGATGCCCTCGAGGGCGACCTTGTGTGCTCCTAGCTCGGCGAAGACAACGTCCAGAGCTGCCGCCGTCACTTCTTCGCATCGCTCGATGCTGTGGCCGCCGTCCATCAGGACTTCCGGTTCAACGATTGGCACGATACCAGCTTCCTGGCACAGGGCCGAGTATCGGGCAAGCGCATGGGCATTCGCACTCAATCCGTATTTACTCGGAATGCCATCGCCAATGTTGATTACCGCGCGCCACTTCGCGAACTTCGCGCCGAGATCTCGGTACTCTTCAAGGCGATCTCTCAGCCCGTCCAGGCCCTCGGTAACGGTCTCGCCGGGGAAGCCGGCCAGCGCCTTCGCACCCTTGTCCACCTTGATGCCCGGAATCATGCCCAGATCACTCAAGTACTGCGCGAATGCCACACCGTCACTGGTACTTTGACGAATGGTCTCGTCAAACAGTATGACGCCGCCGATGTAGTCAGCCGCGCCCTCGGTGGTGAACAACATCTCCCGGTAACGTCGTCGGTTTTCTTCAGTCGATTCGGCATTGATCGAGTCGAATCGCTTTTTGATCGTCGGAGAACTCTCGTCTGCGGCCAGAATTCCTTTGCCATTTGACACCATGGCGACCGCCACGGAATTTAGACCATTCGCGTTCATTGAGTCTTCTCCAGATAATCGATGTTGCATTCTTCGTGTTGGAATCCGGATGCGGCTCGGCGCCAGCATCCGGTGCACTTGCGACTGGCTAGGATATCAAATAATCGGCCCTGATTTTCCCGCAGGCGAATAACCCCTGAAAGCAGCAAAAATCGACAACTCGGGTAGCCTGTACAGGCAAATAGGACTAAAATAGTCCTCTTTTTTCCAGACGGAGTTATCGAATGTTGCGGATGAGTAAACTGACCGACTACGGGACAGTTGTGCTGGCTCACCTGGCCAGCGATGACACGGCGTGCCTGAGCGCAACCGAGGTCGCAAATGCAAGTGGCATCGCACTCCCGACCGTTAGCAAGATATTGAAATCATTAGGGAAATCTGGACTGGTTCAATCGACTCGCGGTGCTCACGGCGGCTATCGACTGAGCAGGACACCCAAGGAAATCAGCGCTGCCGAAGTCATCGACGCCCTCGAGGGCCCCGTCTCAATCACAGAATGCAGCGCCAGTGACAGCCATTGCGACTACGAACACCACTGCAATGTCGGCAACGCCTGGCAGCGCATCAATGTCGCGATCAGACGTGCACTGGATGACATAAGCCTCGCCGATCTGCAACGGGTCAATAGCCCCGTGCCGCATTTCAATCTGGGTGGCATTCCGATCATCGTTGGAAGGTAAGCCTAAACCGATGTCCACCGACAAATCCGAACTCGAGTCACTGGTCAATCGCCGTTACGAGCATGGCTTCGTCACCGATATTGACACGGATAGTCTGCCCCCCGGTCTGGACGAAGACATCGTCCGGGCGATTTCCGCGAAGAAAAACGAGCCTGAGTTCATGCTCGAATGGCGTCTCAAAGCGTTTCGTCACTGGTTGACGATGCAGGAGCCAGGCTGGGCACATGTGCACTACCCCAAGATCGACTACCAGGCGATTTCCTATTTTTCCGCGCCAATATCAGATGCAGATCGTCCCAAGAGCCTTGACGAGGTTGACCCAAAACTCCTGGAGACCTACGAGAAACTTGGCATTCCCCTGCACGAGCGTGCCAAACTTGCCGGCGTCGCCGTGGACGCCGTGTTCGACAGCGTTTCGGTCGCGACGACATTCAAGGAGAAATTATCGGAGGCCGGCGTTATTTTTTGCCCGTTCTCGGAAGCCGTTACAAATCATCCGGAGCTGATTAAGAAGTACCTTGGTTCGGTCGTCCCTTATCGCGACAACTTTTTCGCGACTTTGAACTCCGCGGTATTCAGCGACGGATCGTTCGTCTACGTCCCGAAGGGTGTGCGCTGCCCGATGGAACTGTCCACTTATTTCCGGATCAATGCTGCCAACACGGGCCAGTTTGAGCGAACGCTCATCATCGCCGATGAAGGCAGTTATGTAAGCTACCTGGAGGGCTGCACGGCACCGATGCGGGACGAGAATCAGTTGCATGCCGCGGTTGTCGAGCTCATCGCATTGAAAGACGCGCAGATCAAGTACTCGACCGTGCAGAACTGGTATCCCGGAGATGAGAACGGCGTCGGCGGTATTTATAACTTCGTCACCAAACGTGGCGACTGCCGCGGCGACAACTCGAAGATTTCCTGGACGCAAGTCGAAACTGGCTCAGCGATCACCTGGAAATATCCGAGCTGCGTCTTACGCGGAGCGAATTCGGTTGGCGAGTTCTACTCGGTAGCCGTTGCCAACAACATGCAGCAGGCCGACACCGGCACCAAGATGACACATATCGGCAAGAATTCCAGGAGCACGATTGTTTCGAAAGGGATCTCGGCCGGTCGTGCACAAAATGCCTATAGAGGACTCGTAAAAGTCATGCCGCAAGCCAGCAATGCGCGCAATCACACGCAGTGCGATTCGTTGTTGATCGGCAAGGAATGCGGCGCACATACTTTTCCCTATATGGAAGTCAAGAATCCGAGCGCCAGAGTCGAACACGAAGCAACGACCTCGAAGGTCTCCGAAGACCAGTTGTTCTATTGCCGCCAGCGCGGCATCTCGGAGGAAGACGCTGTCAATATGATCGTCAACGGTTTTTGTAAAGAAGTTTTCAAAGAACTGCCGATGGAATTTGCCGTCGAAGCCCAAAATCTGCTCAACGTCAGTCTCGAAGGCGCCGTTGGCTAGGTATCAGGACGAATATGCTTGAAATAAAAAATCTCAACGCGACTGTCGGAGACGCCGCAATACTCAACGGTCTGTCTCTCAGTGTAAATGCCGGTGAAGTTCACGCCATCATGGGGCCGAATGGCTCCGGCAAGAGCACACTCGCACAAGTCATCGCAGGGCATGACGATTACATCGTCACGGACGGAAGCGTGAGGTACGACGGTGAGGACCTCCTGGTACTCGCACCGGAAGAGCGCGCTCGCGAGGGCGTATTTCTCGGTTTCCAGTACCCGGTCGAAATTCCAGGCGTCAATAACGCCTATCTTCTGAAGGCAGCGATTAACGCCAAACGCAGACACCAGGGCGAAGGAGAGGTTGATGCGTTCGAGTTCCTGCAACTGGCCCGCGAAAAAATGAAAAACCTCGACATGGATCCTGCTTTTCTCAACCGCGGCGTCAACGAAGGATTTTCCGGCGGAGAAAAGAAACGCAACGAAATATTACAAATGGTGATGCTCGAGCCACGCCTGGCGATCCTTGACGAGACCGACTCCGGACTCGACATCGATGCCCTAAAGGCTGTGGCCAAAGGTGTAAACGCGATGCGCAGCCCGGACCGCGCAATCATCCTGGTCACTCATTACCAGAGACTGCTCGACTATGTAGAGCCAGACTTCGTACACGTACTGTCCGAGGGGCAAATCATCCGCTCGGGTGACAAGACTCTCGCGCTGCAACTGGAAGAAAAAGGCTATGACTGGGTACGCGAGGCTGCTAGCGCATGACGTCTGTTGCTCATGAGCTTGTCGAAGCAGCTGTTGATCGGCTTCCTGTTGACGCATTGACGCCGGCTCGCAAGGTCGCATTGGCGCAGTTCGCGACATCGGGATTCCCGACGGTTAAGGACGAAGACTGGAAATACACGAACCTGAGTGCGGCGATTGAAGTGAGCAACGCATGCCTGGCCAATGCACTTGAATTTAAAAGCAAGGCAAGCTGGACCGCCGAGGCCAAACGGGCGATTGATGATGTCCTGGAAAACCTGGACGCGAACTGGATCATCATCGCGAACGGCGTTACCGCTCTCGAGACTCTCGCCAACGCCGAATCCCTGGAGGTTGAGGGCATCCACATTTCCAGGCTCAGTAGCGGCGGGGCCGGTTCGGAAATAATCAGCGATGACCCGTTGACGAGTTTCAACGCCGCATTACTCCAGGACGGGCTGCAGGTCCGCATTCGACCGTCGGCTTATGAATCAAAACCACTCGGTTTCCTATTCTTCGACAATGTCCAGAATGGCGGCCTGAGTCAGGCACGAATCATTGTCGATGTCGAAGCCGAAGCGAACATCGACATTATCGAAGCGCATGTTTCGATCGGCTCCGAACCACAGTTCGCGAATACCGTTGTTCAGCTAAATGTCGAGGAGCGCGGCCGCGTCGCGTACGTGCGACTTCAGGACCGCGCGATCAATCATATACAGGTCGGCAAATTAATCGTCGAACTCCACAAAGATGCAGAATTCGACTTTGCAAGCTTCGATTTCGGCGGTTCTCTCGTCAGGAACGATGTCGCCATCAATATCGCGCGAGCAGGCGCGACCGCCAAACTGCATGGCCTCTATCTCGCCGGCGACAAACAACATATCGATAACCATACTCGCGTCGACCACCGTGTCGGGCCTGCCGTGAGCCGGGAGGAGTATCGCGGCATACTGAGTGGCCGTGCGCGCTGTGTCTTCAATGGCAAGGCAATTGTTCACGACGGCGCGGACGGAACCGATGCCGAGCAGTCGAACCACAACCTGCTGTTATCCGAAACAGCGGAGATCGATACGAAGCCTGAGTTGGAAATCTATGCCGACGACGTCAAGTGCGCGCATGGCGCAACTGTCGGTCAGCTCGACAAGTCTGCCCTCTTCTATCTGCGCACACGCGGCCTCGGCGAGGATGAAGCTGCACAATTATTGACGCGCGCGTTTGCAGCACGAATCCTGACAGCGTCCCCGATCGAATCGACTCACGCGTATATCGGAGCGAAGACGGACCAGCGACTGGATGAACTGATTACCGGAGTCGCACCATGAGCCAGGCAAGCCTGACTAATGCCGCCGACGCCCAGGTCGACATCGCCAATTGCCGCGGCGATTTCCCTGCGCTATCGCAGGAGATTAACGGCCATCCGATTGCGTTCCTCGATAGCGCGGCTTCGTCACAACAGCCCTCGGCAGTCATCGACGCGATCAGAGAATATCAACGACACGATCATGCAAATGTTCATCGCGGCGTGTACACGCTGAGCCATCGGGCGACTGAAGCCTACGAGGGCGCCCGCGACAGAATAGGCGCATTCATAAACGCCGCTTCACGCAGCGAGGTTGTATACACGAGCGGCACGACAGAATCGATCAATCTCGTTGCCCAGAGTTTTTGTAGGCCATCATTAAAACCAGGCGACAGGATCCTGATAACGCATCTCGAGCACCATTCGAACATCGTGCCCTGGCAACTCGTTTGCGAACAGACCGGTGCCGAACTGCTGATCGCACCCATAAATCAGCGCGGCGAGGTCGAGCTTGATGCGCTGATAAAGCTGCTCGACGACAACATCAAAATGCTGGCGGTCGCTCACGTATCGAATGCGTTGGGCACCATCCTGCCACTTCCGCAAATCATTACTGAAGCACACAGCCGAGAGATTCCGGTATTGATTGATGGCGCGCAGGCAGTGCCGCACCTGCCGGTGGACGTACAAGAGCTCGACTGCGATTTTTACTCGTTCTCCGCGCACAAGATGTTCGGACCAACCGGCACGGGCATCCTGTACGGCAAGGAAACACTTCTCGACAAGATGCCTCCCTACCAGGGCGGCGGAGACATGATCCTTGAAGTCAAATTCGCCGGCACGACGTACAACGACTTGCCGTACAAGTTCGAAGCAGGCACGCCCAACATCTCGGGTGCGATTGGTTTGGGTGCCGCCGTCGACTATTTGCGGCCACTCGGGATGGAGCGCGTTTCCCGGTACGAGCACGAGCTGCTTACCTTTCTGACTGAACGGCTAAGTGCCATTGACGGCATCAGATTAATCGGCACCGCCGAGCACAAAGCCAGCGTGCAATCCTTCCTGCTCGACGACATTCATCCGCATGATCTCGGCACGATTCTCGATCACGAGGGTGTCGCCGTGCGCACCGGCCACCATTGCGCGATGCCGGTCATGGACTTCTACGGCATTCCCGGCACAGCGCGCGCATCCCTGGCGCTGTACAACAACAAAGACGATATCGATGCTTTGGTCGAAGGGCTTGGCAAAGCAAAGGAGATTTTTTCGGCATGACGTCGATGGCATACAACAACGAGGAACTGCGCGAGCTCTACAGAGAGCTGATTCTCGATCATGCCCGCAGCCCACGTCACTTCGGTAAGCTGACGGACGCCACGCACAGTGCGGAGGGAATCAATCCGTTGTGTGGCGACAAGTTGAAAATGTATTTTCGCATCGACGCTGACGATTGCATCAGCGACGCCTGCTTCGAGGGATCCGGGTGCGCAATCTCGGTTGCTTCGGCTTCTCTCCTGACCGACACGGTCATCGGATTGAAGACTGAAGACGCACTCAAGTATTTTTCGGCACTTGTGGGGAGGCTTGCCGGCCGACAAGATGCAGAAAATAACAATGCCGACGCAGACATCAACTTGGGAAAACTCAGGGCCCTCGAAGGCGTCAAAGAATTCCCGTCGCGCGTGAAATGCGCAACACTGGCCTGGCACGCGCTCAACTCAGCCATCCGGCATGACGCTAAACCGGCGACCACGGAGTAGGCAGCGGCATGTTTGGACACTCCAGCGAACCCTTTTCACTATCTCGCGACGTCAGAGCGATCATCATTCCCGCGGGAGAAGAGCTGCAGCTGCGTGCCGGGACGAGTGGCTTCATAACTCAAGCGCTCGGAGGCAGCTTTACAATCTACGTCGAGGGCAACCTGTTTCGTATTGCCGGAGCCGATGCAGACGCGATTGGCAAAGAGCCTGTGCCTCCTCCCGAAGTCCCAAGTAACGCAACGGATGCGGACATCGAGGAAGTGATCTGGCAGCAACTAAGAACATGCTATGACCCCGAGATTCCCATCAATGTTGTCGATCTCGGTCTCATTTACCGCTGTGATGTGGCTCCTACCGCTGATGGCCAGAGATCTGTCAGCATTGACATGACATTGACCGCACCAGGCTGTGGTATGGGTGAGATCCTCGTGCAGGATGCTCAGGAAAAAATCGCAGTCATCCCGACCGTTGCCGATGTGCGCGTCGACCTGGTCTTTGACCCGCCATGGAATCAAAGCATGATGTCGGACGAAGCGAGACTCCAAACCGGGTTGATGTAAACTTTATTGATCGGACATCAGCGCTTGATATGAAGACTCTGACATTACTCCGACATGCCAAATCGAGCTGGAAGGACGCCAGTCTCCAGGATCGAGAACGCCCGTTGAATGGCCGTGGTCAACGCGACGCCCCGGTCATGGCAGAGCGCATCAAGGATGCAGGCATCAGGCCGTCATTAATATTGAGCAGCCCGGCAACACGGGCCTGGACCACGGCAAAAGCAATTGCCCATGAAATAGGCTATCCCGCGGAATTCCTGCAGCAGGACGAACGTTTGTATCACGCCTCCGTCAGGAGTCTGCTCGGGGTCATCAGCGAACAGGACCCCGGCTTCAACAATGTCATGATCGTTGGCCATAACCCCGGCCTGACCGACTTCGCGAACTATCTCATACCCGACCTCACCGACAACATACCCACCTGTGGGGTCGTCTCATTCGAGATCGATCGCGAGGACTGGAATCTCGACTCTGATGCCGAGAACAAACTGATGATCTACGACTACCCGAAGCTCGCGGCAAAGGTATAACGTTACTTCCAGACTCGCTTGCAGGTACGCCACCTGGCAGCCGAGTTGTTACTCATCTACTATCCTTGCCTGGCCATGGTTTCCGCAATAGAGCAGAGCGATGCAGTTAAAAAAAATACCGATAATCATTCTCGCCTTTGCCGTCGTTGGGTGCTCCGCATCCAATACTGACGATGTAGTTGAAGATGCAGCCGCAGCAATTGAGCAAAACGAAGCAGTCATTCACCGGGTTCTTGCGCTTATCGATGAGCGAAATCTGGACGAAGCATTCGAACTTTATACGCTTGACTACATTTACCACGGACCGGCCGGTGAATTGAGGGGCCGGGACGGCATCCGGGGTCTATGGGAAGTCTTTCTCGCTGGTTTCCCTGATCTGCACTCCTCTGTCCAAGACATAATTTCGCAAGGGGATAAGGTCGTATTGCGATGGACAATTGACGGCACCCATACGGGCGACTTTCTGGGCGTCGCACCATCCGGCAACAAGATCACGCTGAATGTGACCGAGATATTTCGCGTTGAGAACGGTCAACTGATGGAAGCGTGGGACCAGTGGGACCGTCTGGGCCTGATGCAACAAATCGGTGGTGAATGGCCTGACGCCCCGTCAGCCGAGTAGTGGGGCGAAAAATCCTTTTTTACATAAAGTGAGACCTGTCCGATATCTTTGAATCGCATGACTTTCTCATAATTGGCCGGTAAGCAGTCTTGGGCTAGTGTTTGAGGAGGTTGCTATGAGCGGTGCATTGCTTTGGGTCCTGCTATTGCTGGGCAACGTAGCCTTGCTATGGCTTTGGGTGAACTACGTCATGAAGGCGTTGAGAGGACAGTGCCCACACTGCGGCAGGTAGTACCAACTGTCGAACGTGTGGGAGTAAGGATATCGAATTCGCATTCGACCGAAAGCGGACAGGCTAACTAGCGTCGTTAAGATCGATGCTCCAGGTACCGCCACCCTTCCACAAAGGGTACAACAACATCGCCAGTAGCATTAATGGGCCGATGGGCTCAATTGGCTGCAGTGGGAACAGCGATGGATCGTCCGCCACTATGTGTACATAGGTGGCAGCTACCATGATGATGGCGGCAATTGCTGCCGACAGTCTTGTATGAAGCCCAAATAACAGAGTAATTCCCAGCACCATCTCAATGACCGGAACCGTATAAAGAACCAATCCATATAGTGGAATATTTGCGGCGACGAGCTGCCCTGAGAATGCTTCACCAAGATACGGAACGACCACTTTCAGAATGCCGGCCATGAAAAAGACAAATCCCAGCAGGAGCCGCAGCACAAGGGCTAGTTTGTCACTGGAAGTCTTGCGCAGCTGATCTAACATCAAGGGTAGTATAGTCCTTGTTGCTCAACACTCGGGAACATTAACGGCCAATCCGCCCTGGGATGTCTCTTTGTAGATGGTCGACATATCCAGTCCCGTTTGACGCATCGTGTTGATCACCTGATCGAGTGAGACTTTGTGTGATCCGTCGCCTTGCATGGCCAGACGTGCGGCGTTAATCGCTTTTATCGAGCCCATCGCGTTCCGTTCTATGCATGGGATTTGCACGAGACCGCCAATCGGATCACAGGTAAGGCCGAGGTTGTGCTCCATACCGATCTCTGCAGCATCTTCCAGTTGGCTAGCGGTACCACGGAATGCTGCCACGAGTCCGGCGGCGGCCATCGAACAGGCGACGCCGACTTCCCCCTGACATCCCATCTCGGCACCGGAAATCGACGCGTTTATCTTGTACAAGATACCGATCGCGCCAGCCGCCAGCAGGAATCGCTTGACGCCGTCCTCTTCGAAATCGGGAACGAAATATTTGAAATAGTGCAGTACGGCCGGAATTATGCCTGCGGCGCCGTTGGTCGGTGACGTGACCACACGGCCGCCCGCGGCGTTTTCTTCGTTCACGGCGATCGCATAGGTGTTGACCCAATCCATGGTCTCGAGGCCGCTTTCATGTTCTCGCGACTTGAGCGATCGATAAAGGCGAGCCGCCCTGCGCGTAACAGCCATGCGACCTGGTAGTACACCGTCGGTGTGCAGGCCACGTTGAACACAGGCCTGCATCGCGTCCCAGATATCCGTCAGCTTCTGATTGACTTCCGTCTCATCTCGCCAGCTCACTTCATTTTGGTAGACGAGTTCGGGTATCGACAAGCCGCTCTTTTCCGACTGCTCGAGGAGTCCCGCGCCGTCAGAGAATGGATACGGAGGCTCCCCAGTCTGCTTTGAGGGTTCTTCCTCCTCACCACGAACAATGAATCCGCCGCCGAGGGAGAAATAGTCCTCTGACAATAGCCTATTACCGGCGTCGTCGAGCGCGGTAAATCGCATGCCGTTGGTGTGCCTTGAGAGAGGATCGCCGTAGTCGAATATCAGATCGCTGTCGGGATCGAAAGCGATTGTGGTACCGCCCGGCATTTGCAGGCGGTGCTCGGTATTGATCTGCTTGAGGACGCTATCAACCGAATCCGGATCGATTGTTTCCGGCGCTTCACCCCTTAGCCCTAAGAGAATTGCGGAGTCGGTACCGTGTCCTTTGCCGGTATACGCGAGCGATCCGTACAGCCTGACTTCCAGCTTGTGTACGTTTTTCGTGGACGATACGAGGCGGCTGCTGAACTCACGCGCGGCTTTCATCGGGCCGACCGTGTGCGAGCTCGATGGACCGATGCCGATCTTGAAGATATCGAAGATGCTGATGGATGACACGATTAGTCGTCGTCGAGAGTCAGCAGGCTGGCATTACCGCCGACCGCAGATATATTGTTACTTACCGTGTATTCGCTGCCGAAGCGTGGCAAGTAGTGCGGTCCCCCGGCTTTGGGTCCTGTTCCTGACAGGCCGCGACCACCGAAGGGCTGAACGCCGACGACCGCACCGATCATGTTTCGATTGATGTAAATATTTCCCGCACCAGAATGTTCCGTTATCGACTTCGCGCGGCTATCGATTCGGGTATGCACGC
>Ga0255058_10001065_pt1 | contig 15692 bp, 15 predicted proteins | sample Cases_109_9_MG_FD_188637 | JGI IMG/M metagenome (GOLD analysis project Ga0255058, IMG submission 188637) | Seawater microbial communities from Amundsen Gulf, Northwest Territories, Canada - Cases_109_9 | ecosystem: Environmental > Aquatic > Marine > Gulf | place: Canada: Northwest Territories... | reverse complement strand
CGCTCTCCGACATCTGCACGCGGTAGCGCCCGCCTTCGCGCACGTCGGCTTCGGCCATCGGCACGGTCATTTCTCCCGGAGCGAACCAGCGTTTCATCTGCTCGGCGTCGGTCCACGCGGCGTAGACCCGCTCGACGGGGGCCTTGAATATGCGTTTGGCCACCAGTCTTTCGGCGACTGCGTTCATCGTGTGTTTCTCCTTGTTGGGGTCGGTGGTAGCTCAAGCTTCGTCGCTGTCCTGATCTTCTTCGTTCAGCAGCGCATCCAGTGCGTCCAGACGTTCCTGCCAGAAGCCCGAGTAGAAGCTCAGCCAGTCACGGGCCGGGGTCAGGGGCTGCGGATTCAAGCGGCAATGGTGCTCGCGGCCACGCACCTGCCTGGTCACCAGCCGGGCCCGCTCGAGCACCTTCAGGTGCTTGGAGACCGCCGGCAGGCTGATGTCGAAGGGCCGGGAAATTTCGCTCACCGTTTTCGGTCCCCGGGCCAGCGCGCCGATGATGGCGCGTCGGGTGGGATCGGCGAGGGCGCGGAAGACGCCGTCCAGATCAGGCAACTCATAGTTAACCATATGGTGAAATATAATGCGGCGCTTTTAGAAAGTCAACCAGTTGGTTAACTGAATTGCCGGCGTCCGTCAGCGACTGATGCGGTACAGGGTTGCGTCGGTCAAGTTCACCAGGTCGCGGGGATCGAGGGCGATCTCCAGACCGCGCCGTCCCCCGCTCACGTATATTTGCACGTGAGTGAGTGCTGACTCATCGATCACCGTGGTCAGTCGCCGGCGCTGGCCCAGGGGGCTGATGCCGCCGATGACATAACCGGTGGACCGTTCCGCCGCTTCCCGCTCCGCCATGACGGCTTTCTTGGCGCCGGTGGCGGTGGCCAGGGCCTTGAGATCGAGCCGGGTGACAACGGGGATCACGGCCACCGCCAGATCTCCCGAGGCCAGACTGGCGACCAGGGTCTTGAACACCGTGGATGATTCGACCCCCAGTGCCTGGGCCGCTTCGAGTCCGAAGGACTGAGCGGCCGGGTCGTGCCGGTACTCCAGCACCTGGCAGGCAACGCCGGCCCGCCTGGCGGCAACGATGGCCGGGGTCATGGCTCTCCCGCGGGAACGGCGCCGCTTACCACTCCCCGGAATTCGGCATCGAAGCCCAGGGCTCCTCTACCGGCAGCGATTCTCCGTTCGCCTGCAGCAGCTCCACGGAGATATTGTCCGGAGTGCGTATGAACGCCATGCGGCCGTCACGGGGCGGCCGGTTGATGGTGACGCCCTGATCCATGAGCCGCTGACAGAGCGCGTAGATGTTGTCGACGGCAAAAGCCAGGTGACCGAAGTTGCGCCCGCCCGTGTATTCCTCCGGGTCCCAGTTGTAGGTCAGCTCGACCACCGGCGCCTTGACCGACCTGGCGGTCTCCTCGTCGCCGGGTGCCGCCAGAAAGACATTCGTGAAGCGACCCTTTTCGCTGTCGTAACGGCTGACCTCGAACAGGCCGAGCTTGTTACAGAAGAAGTCCAGGGTTTCATCGAGGTTACTGACGCGAACCATCGAATGTAGATATTTCATGCATGTTCTCCAGACGGGTGACGATGATCGTTGACGGCTTGTCAGCGCGAACCGGATGAGGAATTAATCGCAATTCCGTGCATTCCCCACACACCCATGCTTCTTTCCCGCGCAATCCGTTCCAGCACCTGGTACTCGAAAGGGCCGTTCGGCAAGGCGACGGCCCAGCCACGTTCGATGAGATAGGCGCTCAAGTCCACTCCCTTGTTCCGGCACAGCGCCGTAATGCTGCGATCCCGGTGCTTGAGCACTTGCTGGCAGTGAACGAAGCCGCGGATCTTGAAATCCAGGGCAAGCGCCGCGTTGGAGCCGCATTTCGCGGGCCGCAGGTTGGGACGGCAGGTACGTCCCCCGGGGGGGATGTAAATGCCGTACAGGCGCACCAACCGCGAGCCCACCACGAGCGTGGCGTCCGGGCGCACCTTCGCGTAGCTGACCAGCGCGGCGGACGCCGTCGGCACTGCAAGCCACGCCAGCGCCACCAGCAGAAAGCCGAAAATCACGCGTGTGCAATACGATGCGATCATTCCTGTTACCTGCTCAATCGGGGTGAGCCACAGTCTAACCCCGTGCCGCGGCCCCCGAAAGTGGTTGCCCGCGACTCGCATTACCATTGGACATGGCGAACCCGCGTTGATTCCATGAAAGATCACTTCCGCAGAACATGATACGGGCTTAATTTTCCAGGCGCCCCTCGTAGACGTTGATGAGGCGCGTGTACAGTGCCACGTGTCCGTCGTCGCGCCTCTTCAGATCGGCGAGGGTACGGCGTGCGCCGTCACGGTCTCCGAGTTGCAGTTGGTACCCGACGGCCAGCAATCCCGGCTCGAGCCAGGTCGGCCGCAGCTCGCCGGCCACCAGCGCATGTTCCACCGCCTCGCGCTCGCGACCGACCAGCGCGAGCAGTTTGGCCGTGTAAACGCGCAATGCCCAGTTCCTGCCGTTTTGTCCAGCACCCCTCGTGGCGCTCACTTGAGCGTGAACGACATCGGCAATTCGAGGGAGATCCACGTTGCGGCAATTCCCCTGCTCCGCTTTGTCCACCAACTGTCGCAGTGCGTTGTCCGTGTACACGGTGTCTGTGGCTTGCGCCTGTGTCTCGAGCGCGGCGTAGTGACGCGGGTCGACGGGGCGATCCGAGCCGCAGTAGCCACTCAGCCGGTGCAGCGCGATAGCGTAGCTCTGCCGTCCCGCATAGAGCTCATCAGCCCGATGCAAATGCTCGAATGCCCTGTCCAGCTCATTCCGGTCGAGGTACAGACCCGCGAGACCCGTATGCACCCGCGGCGAATCCGGGTGTGTTCGCGCCGCAGCGAGCAGGATCGTTTCGTGGCTTCGCCAGTTGAGTACCCGGGCCATTGCTATAGCGCCATGGGTCACGGCTACCGTGGTCACGACGGCGACGAAGCTCCTCTTCCAGCGCGTTCGTTGCGTCAAGCGTCCGGCCACCACGCCCAGGGACAGGAACAGGCCGGTGCTCGGCAGATAGTTGCGATGCTCGAAATAAAGTTCCAGGGGAACGATGGTCGACTCGAGCAAATGCGCGACGAGAAAGAAAATCGGCCCGAACGCAATCGGGGCCCAGGCGCTGGCACGCAGATTCCAGGCCAGGATCAGTAACGCGAACCATAGGGCGACGGCGAAGATGGTGGTCGGTGGATCCAGGAAGCCCCGGGAAACGACGAAATCATCGTGAAACAATCCCAGCGGCGTGCCACCGGGAATCATGAGCAGATTGGCGCCGTAGTCGAAGAGAATACGCGCTTCGGTGATCAGACGTTCGTACGCGGAGAAGTCCCGCCACTGATAGGCTCCGAACAGCTTACCGGGATCTATGGCCAGCGCGATGGCGGCGCCTGCCGCGGGGACGACGACGAGCAGGGCCAGTAATCCGTGAACCAGGCGGCGGTCGGCTTGGCCCTGCGGACGCTGGAAGAAACTGAACTCCACGACCACAGCCAGTAGCGGAAGCAGCGCGCCGTTCTGTTTGCTGAAGGCGGCAAGCGGCCAGAACAGAATGAAGCAGAGACACATGAGACCGATACCGAGTCGTCTGCGCACCCGTAGCTGTTGTCGTCCGCAGACGTAGCAGAGCAGACCCGCGAGCACGAACAACGCCGCGAGCTGCGCCATGCGCTGCACGATATAGAGCACCGTGCTCACCAGCATCGGTGCCAGCAGCCACAGGGCCGCAATCAGGAGCGCGAGCCACCAGCGCTGTGGCGCAACCCCGGCCCGGGGCTCCGCGAGCAGGCGTCCCGCCAGCCAGAAGAGCAGCACGCCACACAGCAGGTGGATCATCAGGTTCGTGTACTTCAGCGACCATAGCTCGCCGGCGCTCGTGAGCCAGTTGGCGACGAAGCTCAGCATCGCAATCGGCCGTGCGCCAATCTCGAATCCGCCCAGGACTTCATGCCAGGCAAGCGCCCCGGACTGCATGTCGATCAAAGACTCCAGATTGTTGAGATCGTCCAGCAGCAGCGGACCCGCGAGACCCGGCCAGTAGACGGCCGCCGTGAGCATGAGCAATCCCCACAGAAGCACGCCCGGCAACCACGAAGCCCTTGCTGGAACGCTCATGGCTGCCCAGCCCCGGGCCCGGGCTCGAGAAAGTTACTCATGGCTTGCGCCACATGGGAGCGGATGCCCATACTTCGCTGCGGTGCGACGGCCCTCGGATGACGCACGGTGGTCGCACGGACCTGGAGGAACGATGGCCGACAGATTGACCGGAAAGCGGGCGTTGGTGACCGCAGCCGCCCAGGGAATCGGTCGTGCCACGGCGCGAGCCTTCGCCGCCGAAGGTGCGCAAGTTTTCGCGAGCGACGTGAATCGGGACAAGCTCGGAGAATTGAACGGGGTGCCCGGTGTCAATACCTGCGTTCTCGACGTCACCGATAACGATGCCGTGCTCGCCGTCGCCGCCGATCTCGGCGCCATGGACATCCTGTTCAATTGTGCCGGATTCGTCCATCACGGCAGCATCCTCGAGTGCGGCGAAAGCGATTGGGATTTTTCATTCGACATCAACGTGAAGAGCATGTTTTTCACAATTCGGGCGTTTCTTCCGGCCATGCTCGATGCCGGCGGTGGCTCGATCATAAACATGTCCTCGGTAGCGTCCTCCATCAAGGGGATTGCACATCGTTGTGTTTACGGCGCGAGCAAAGCCGCCGTTATCGGACTTACTAAATCCATTGCCGCCGACTACATAGATCGCGGCATCCGTTGTAACGCCATCTGTCCGGGTACCGTCGAAAGTCCTTCCCTGCAGGCACGCATCGACGCATTCGATGATCCAGTCGCCGCTCGCCGCGCATTCATCGCGCGTCAGCCCCTCGGCCGACTCGGTACGGCAGAGGAAATCGCTGCGATGGCGGTATATCTTGCGAGTGACGAGTCGGCCTTTACCACCGGCACCAATATGGTGGTGGATGGCGGCGTGACCCTGTAAAGCGATCATGCCCTAGCAGTGTAGATTAGATGAGGATATAACGAGCGTGGACAGGCCCAAGTATATTTTTCTCAATGATGAAATCGTGCCCTGGGAGGAAGCCAAGGTGCACGTGTCTACGGTCGCATTCAAATTCGGCACCGCCGTATTCGAGGGACTACGAGGATACTGGAACGAGCAACAGCAGCAGATGTATCTGTTCCAGATGGACGCGCACATGCATCGGTTGGAGTTTTCCCAGAAGTTCATGCGCTTCGAAGAGATTTTCGACGCCGCCTATGTCACGGAGAAGACCATCGAATTGCTGCGGGCCAACGAATTTCGCACCACCGTGCACTCCATGACGACGGTATTCGTGGAAGGATTTGGCGGTCCGACGGTTTGTGGACCCGTAGGACTCGCGATCACCGCGGCCCCGCGCGCGCAGCCAGGGTTGCTGGAAAAGGGTTGCACGGCCCAGGTCAGTTCCTGGCAGCGGGTCGCGGACAACGCCATGCCCATGCGTGTGAAGTGCAACGCCAACTATCAAAATGGCCGTCTGGCCGGGCTGCAGGCGAAGGCCGACGGCTACGATACGGCGATTCTCCTGAACACGCGAGGCAGAGTGGCCGAAGGGCCAGGTATGTGTTTCTTCATGTTGCGCGATGGGGTCGCCAGCACGCCCCACACTTCCAGTGACATACTGGAGAGCATCACGCGATCCACGGTGCTCGAGCTGCTCCGGGAAGCCGGAATCGAGACCCGGGAACGCGATATCGACCGCAGTGAGCTCGCGGCGGCAGAAGAGGCCTTTTTCTGCGGCACCGCATGGGAGATCACGCCGGTGGTCGCCATCGACAAGCTGAAAGTGGCTGCCGGCGAAGTGGGACCCGTCGTGCGCGAGCTGCAGGACCGATTCTTCAGCATCGCCAGAGGCGAGACGGGCGACCATCCGGAGTGGCGAACCCCGGTGTACGAGGCCAACTAAAATCGGCTAAATTGACCAGCCCGTCGATTCGGCTATCTTCAGCAGCCGAATTTCATAGATGACCAGTAGCGAGTAAGCTGCGAACAACGCGTAGATAAGCCGATCAACGCGAAGCCAGGTGAATAGACATTGATTCGAGTACGCGGTCAGGCACACCAGCCCTATACCGGTAACCAGTGCCTTCACGCCGGCGAAAAGACGCGCATCCTCGGCGATAAGCAAATTCATGAACGGGTTCGCCTCGTTGGCGACGCCAAAATCCAGCAGTGTGAGTGTCAGCACGGCGTCGATGCCGCTCAGCACGTAGGTGGCGACGATGAAGAACAACAAGCTGGGATGGTACCAGTCGAGAATTGCGTGCGTTTTGTGACTATCGACGGTGCGTCTTACGCTTTTACGCCTTCCACGGTAACTCCACCGCCAATTGGCAAGAAGTGGATGCCGTTTGCGGCGATCGACGCAGGCGCGGTTCTTGTCGAACGCCAGCTCGCGCTCTGCATGCGACATTTCGCGTGTATCAGCCGGCGAGCCGAGAATTCGTGAGGTGATCGCGATGCTGATCACTGGATAGATCCCGAGGCTCCCAAGAGATACGCGGCGTAGAGGTTCTTTTCCCAGAATGAGACGGTCAGGTCAAAAAATCTTCCTTCCTGAAGGAGGAAGCCCATTCCCAGGTTGTTCAGCGGCGCATGAGAAAGTCTCTTTCGGCCGTCAGCTCCTTCAAGCGCGCGTCCAGCTTGGAGCTCTGATAAAAATCCCCATCCGGCTCATTGCTCGCGAGTTGCAATTGGTGTATCGCGCCGTTCAGCTCGCCAGTTCGATAGTAGTACTCCGCCAAAGCCATGCGGCTGCTCATTACCTTGCCGGTTAGCCTGAACGCCTCGGCCTCGAGTCGATAGAGTGCCGCGTTCTTGGCGTAGAGACGCGAGTAGTCGTCTAAAATCACCAGCGCCCTTTCCCCTTTATCGGTACGCAGCAACGCATCCACATAATTGTGTACCACCTGTTTGCTGTCCGGGAACAACCCGTAGGCGGTATGGTAGGTCGCCAGTGCCTGTTTGGTGTCCCCGGACACGAGCTGCTGCTTGGCAAGCGCCACACGGAATCGGACGCGTTCCGGGTGGGCCGCTATGAGCTTGCGCAGCTCCTCGCTCGCCCTTGCGGTCTTCCCCAATCTGGCGAGCACCAGTGCGCGGCCGTAGAGAGCCGGGCTGCGGTCGCCCGTCTTCTCCTCTTCCAGCTCCGCCTCGTAGCTGGCCAGCAGGCGAGCGGGGTTATTGGTCGTCAGGACGCGTAGTTTTGCTCTCGTCAGTCCATAGCTGGTGCTGTCGGCAAATTGCTTGTAGGGATATTGCTCGGCGCGGCCACGGCTGTCGGCTATACGCGACGTTGTCACAGGGTGAGTGGACAAAAACTCCGGCGGACGGCTGTAGTAGCGCGACGCAGTGTCCAGCTTCTCGAAAAATGTCGGCATGGCGCGAGGGTCGTAACCCGCCTTCGCCAGCATGGCGATGCCGACGCGATCAGCCTCTTTTTCGTTTGTCCGGGTGAAGTTGAGCTGCGACTGCGCACCTGCGGCGGTGGCGCCGGCTATCGCCGCCTGCCCGGCTTGACTGTTCTGCGTCCCGATCAGTATGCCTGCAATCACTGCCGCCAGTGTGGCGTATTGACTGCCTTCGGCGGCCGCGATCGCGCGCGCGATATGGCGCTGGGTGACGTGCGCCATTTCGTGGGCCATCACCGAAGCAAGCTCGCTCTCGGAATCGGTGCTCGTGATCAATCCCGAGTGGACGCCGATATAGCCGCCGGGAATAGCAAAAGCGTTGATGGTGGGATCTGCAATGACGAAAAAGTGAAAATCCGTCGTGCCCTGGCTGGCGCCGGATACCAGGCTGTAGCCGAGATCCTGAATAAAACCTTCGATTTCCGGATCCTCGACGACCGGGAGCTGGGCGCGGATTTGACGCATGAGATAAGCGCCGAGCTCGCGCTCGTCGGCTGGGGACAAGGTGGCGCTCGCGGAATCGCCGAAATCCGGGAGCTGATTCTGCCCGCCGGCGGTGAAAGGCAGCAGCGCGCACAGTGCCCCGATGGCGAGCGTGCGCCGGACGCGCGGCCAGAAACGATGGCCGTCTCGTCGATGCCTGGCTGAGGCTCTGCGCTCGGTCTGTGCCGGGGCTGCTGTCACGGTTGGAATATTGAGGGGTATTTGCACTGATACAAGGGCGCTCGTTAGGATCCCTGCGCCTACCCATTAATCGGGTACGGGTGCCGGAATCCGCGCGGCTGCGCCGTTCGGGGCCCGATTGACATCATACAGTATCGACCAGGCCGTTGATTGGCCTGAAGAGGGACCTCATGAGCACGGTGAAAAATGCCTTTTACGCGCAGTCCGGCGGCGTCACCGCCGTCATAAATGCCACCGCGGCGGCGGTCATCGAGACGGCGCGCCAGCACCCCGATGCCATCGCCAGGGTGTATGCAGGCCGCAACGGAATCATCGGGGCCTTGACCGAGGATCTCATCGACACCAGCCGGGAAAGCGACGAGGCCATTGCGGCGCTGCGCCACACGCCGGCCGGGGCCTTTGGATCCTGTCGCTACAAGCTGAAGGGTCTGGAAGAGAACCGTGTCCAGTACGAGCGCCTGATCGAAGTCTTCAAGGCTCACGACATCGGCTATTTTTTCTACAATGGTGGCGGAGATTCCGCCGATACGGCCTACAAGGTGTCCCAGATCGGCGACACTCACGGCTATCCTATCGTTTGTGTCGGCATTCCCAAGACCGTGGACAATGATCTACCGATCACGGATAACTGCCCGGGCTTCGGATCCGTCGCCAAGTACGTGGCGGTGTCCATTCGAGAAGCCGCTTTCGATGTCGCCTCCATGGCGCTTACGTCGACGAAGGTATTCGTGCTCGAAGTGATGGGCCGGCATGCCGGTTGGATCGCCGCTGCCGGTGGCTTGGCTTCGGAGCGCGCAGGCGATGCGCCCCAGGTGATTCTATTTCCGGAGATCGCATTCGACGAACAGCGGTTTCTCGCCAGAGTAAAAGAGTCGGTGGATGCGAACGGCTACTGTGCCATCGTGGTTTCAGAAGGCGTGCGCAACGCCGAAGGCACGTTTCTTTCTGAAACCGGCACCAGGGATGCTTTCGGCCATGCGCAGCTCGGTGGTGTCGCTCCCATGATCGCCCAATTGGTTAAAGATCGACTGGGTTACAAGTATCATTGGGCGGTGGCCGACTATCTGCAGCGATCGGCCAGGCACATCGCGTCCGCAACCGACGTGGAGCACGCCTATGCGCTGGGGCGCGCCGCCGTGGAGCTGGCGGTGCAGGGGAAGAACGCGGTGATGCCCATCATCGTGCGCACATCCGACGATCCTTACCAGTGGGAGGTCGGCACCGCGAAACTCGAAGATGTCGCCAACGTTGAAAAGAAGATGCCTCGGGAGTACATCAGCGATGACGGCTTCGGAATCACCGAAGCTTGTCGCCGCTACCTGTTGCCGCTCATCCAGGGCGAGGACTATCCGCCTTACAAGAACGGATTACCCGACTACGTGACGCTACGTAACGAACCGGTGGCGAAGAAGCTGAATACCGAGTTCGAGTTGTAGCCCTCAGCCCAACATCGGCGCGATGACCAGGCTGACGATGGCCATCACGTTGATGAGAATGTTCATGGACGGTCCGGAAGTGTCCTTGAAGGGATCGCCAACCGTGTCGCCAACCACGGTCGCTGCATGGGTATCGGATCCTTTGCCGCCGTGATGACCCTTCTCCACGTACTTTTTGGCGTTGTCCCACGCGCCGCCGGCGTTAGCCATGGTCAGCGCCAGCAGCACGCAGCCGAGTAGAGCACCGGCCAGTAACCCGCCTAGGGCCTCCGGTCCCAGGCCCAGGCCCACGACCCAGGGAGCCGCCACCGCCACCACGCCCGGCGGCACCATTTTCTTCAGGGCCGCGGTGGTCGCGATGTCGATGCAGCGCGCCGTGTCCGGTTTTGCCGTTCCTTCCAGCAGGCCTGGAATTTCGCGAAACTGGCGCCGGATCTCGTTGATCATGTCGAAGGCCGCATCACCCACCGCCTCCATGGTCATGGCGCCGATCAGAAACGGCAGGATGCCGCCCATGAGCAGGCCGATGAGCACCATGGGATCGGTGAGCTGCAGGGAAAAGTCGGGAATGCGCGACGCCACGGTCTCGACGAACGCCGTGATGATGGCGAGCGCGGCGAGGGCCGCAGCACCGATGGCGAAGCCCTTGCCGATGGCGGCGGTGGTGTTGCCGAGCTCATCCAGGGAATCGGTGATGGCGCGGGTTTCCGGCCCCAGGCCGGCCATCTCGGCGATGCCGCCGGCGTTGTCCGCCACGGGCCCGTAAGCATCGATGGCCATGGTGATGCCGATGGTGGCGAGCATGCCAACGGCGGCGATGCCGACACCGTAAAGCCCGACCAGCTGGGTGGAGACGGCGATGATGGTGCAGATGGTGAGCATCGGAATGGCCACCGACTTCATGCCGATGGCGAGCCCGGCGATGATCACCGTCGCTGCACCCGTTTCGCCCTGCTTGGCGATGTGGCGCACCGGGCCGCTGGCCGTGTAGTACTCGGTAACCAGCCCTATGATGATGCCGCCGAAGGCGCCGACGATCACCGCGCCCCAGACTGCGGCGGTAATGCCGGTGGCGACGATGACCAGGAAGGACAGAACGATAAACGCGACGGTGGCGCCGATGGTGCCGATACGCAGCGCCACTTCCGGGCTCCTGGCAGCGAAACGGCGCACCAGGAAGATGCCCACGATGGAGCACACCAGCCCCAGGGAGGCCAGCGCCAGGGGCAGGAACATGAGCGCCTGCCGCTCGCCGAGGGGATCGATGATGTCCGCCGCCATGGTGGAGGCCATGGCAATCGTCGCGATCATGGCGCCGCAATAGGATTCGAAGATGTCCGAGCCCATTCCCGCCACGTCGCCGACATTGTCGCCGACGTTGTCGGCGATGACGCCGGGATTGCGGGGGTCGTCCTCGGGAATGCCGGCTTCCAGCTTACCCACCAGATCCGCGCCCACGTCGGCGCTCTTGGTGAAGATGCCGCCACCGACACGGGAAAACAGCGCCACGCTGGAGGCGCCCATGCCGAAACCGTGGATGGTGTGGGCGGTCTCCGGATCGCCGCCGAAGAACAGGTACAGAGTGCCGAGTCCGAGCAGCCCGAGCGATGCCACCGCCAGGCCCATGATGGAGCCGCCGAAGAACGCCACGGTCAGGGCCTCGGCCGGTCCCTTGGTGTGGGCCGCCGTGGTGGTGCGCACGTTGGCGCGCGTGGCGGTGTTCATGCCGATGTAGCCGGCGCCGGCGGAAGTCAGGGCGCCGACCAGGAAGGCCATGGCCGTGCCTATGCCCAGCCCCGGGGTGAACAGCAGGATCAGGAACAACACCAGCGCAAACCAGAACAGCATCTGGTACTCGCGGCGCATGAAGACCATGGCGCCGAGATGAATTTCCTCGCCGATCTCCGCGACCTTGGGATCGCCTTCGGGATATTCCCGAACTTTCTGATAGATGAAGTACGCGACGATCAGGCCGATGACCCCGAAGATCACCGGCACGAGGGCGTTCAAGCTCATTATTGTCTCCCGGTCGGCCCCTGCGAAGCCGCCGAACTATAGAGGAAATCGCCATCTTCCTCAATCTTCGCCGCTGCTATACTGCGCCGGGACTCGAAGCACAGGAACGAGCATGCCTCTGAATCTCGTCGCGCCCGGTCACGATGTGCCCAATGACATCAACGTCATTATCGAGATCCCCTTCCACAGCGATCCCGTCAAGTACGAGGTGGACAAGGACACCGGCGCGGTATTCGTCGACCGCTTCATGGGCACCGCCATGCGCTACCCCTGCAACTACGGCTACGTGCCCCACACCCTCAGCGAGGATGGTGATCCCGCCGACGTGCTGGTGATTACTCCCTACCCGCTCATCAACGGCTCCGTGATTCGTTGCCGTCCGGTGGGCATGCTGAACATGATCGACGATGGCGGGCCCGATGCGAAGATCCTCGCGGTGCCCATCGATCCACTCACGGATCTCTACCGGGGTGTGAGCTCCTTTCGTGACCTACCCGAATCGCTGCTCGCCCAGATCGCGCACTTCTTCGAGCACTACAAGGATCTGGAAGCAGGCAAATGGGTGAAGGTCGACGGGTGGCTGGGACCCGAGGAGGCCAAGGCCGAGCTTCTCGCCTGTGTAGCGCGCTTCCAGGCGGAGCCGGAGAAACCACAATTCTGAACATCCGCTTCCCTGCAGAGTGAATACTGCCAGCTTTTCCAACCATCACCCGGACTCCTACTACGCTGCCAGCGCCAACCCTCACCCGCGTCATTCCGATCTCGTTGGGGAGGTGGCAGCCGATGTGTGTGTGGTGGGCGGTGGCTTTACCGGCGTGTCGGCAGCGCTGCACCTGGCGGAGCGTGGCTACCAGGTCGTGCTGGTGGAGGCGGCACGCATCGGCTGGGGCGCGTCGGGCCGCAATGGCGGGCAACTCGGCACCGGAATGCGCAAGGATGTCATCGAGCTCGAGCCAAGGCTGGGGCGCGATCGCACCCGGGTGCTCTGGGACATGGCGGCAGAGGCCATGGAGATCATCTCCCAACGCATCCATCGCCACGGGATCCGATGCGACTACAGGCGCGGCAATCTCCTGGCCGCGACGCGCGAGCGATTTCTTCCGGAGCTTGCCGCGGAGGCAGAGCTCGTGTCCACGCACTACGGCTATCAAGGATATCGCTTACTCGACCGGACGCAGATACGCGAGGCGGTGGCGAGCGAACGATATTGCGGGGGCCGGATGGATTCCGGCGGGGGCCATCTGCACCCACTGAACTTCGTTCTCGGCATGGCAGAGGCAGCGCTGGCGGCGGGGGTGCGCATTTACGAGAGCTCGGCGGTGGAGCGCGTGGATTGGACCTCCACACCCTTGGTCAAAACCCCCCGCGGCCAGGTGCGCAGTCGCTACGTGCTGCTATGTGGCAATGCCTATCTAGCAGACGTGGAGCCGCGCATCAGCAACAAGATCATGCCCATCGCCAATCACGTGCTGGCCACGGAGCCGCTCGGTGAGGAGCGTGCCCGTGAACTGATTCGCGACGACTGCTGCGTGTGCTCTACGAAGTTCGTGGTGGATTACTACCGTTTTTCGGCCGATCATCGCTTACTGTTCGGCGGCGGCGAGACTTATTCTTTCCAGGAGCCGGCGAACACAAAAGAGTTCGTCAGGCGTTACATGCTCGACGTATTTCCGCAGCTCCAGGATGCACGCATCGACTACGCCTGGAGCGGACTACTGGCGATCACCATGGATCGATTGCCGCACTTCGGACGCTTGGGTAGCACGGGTTTCTTCGTTCAGGGTTTCTCGGGCTCTGGCGTCGTGCTCACCCAGCTGGCCGGCCGCCTCATGGCGGAGGCCGTGGCCGGCAGCGCCGAGCGCTTCGATGTGTTCGCCGATCTGCAGCACCGAAGTTTTCCCGGCGGCGCGTGGCTGCGAAAACCGCTGCTGGTCGCGGGGATGCTTTACTATGCTCTGAAGGATCGCCTGTAGAAGTCCCATTCAAAAAAGCGTGACCCCCGCTTCCCTCAACAGCTCCGCCGTCTCAAACAGCGGCAATCCCACCACACCGGAATAGCTGCCCTGCAGATCGCGCACGAATGCCGCGGCGCGCCCCTGGATAGCGTAACCGCCGGCTTTGTCCAACGGTTCGCCGGTGGCCGCGTAGGCTTCGCACTCCCGCCTGGTCACTTTCCGGAAACATACCCGGCTCTCGCTCAGGCGCATTCCCGTGCCGTCAGCGGATGCCAGAGCTACGGCGCTCAGCACCCGGTGGCAGCGACCGGACAGGCCCGTGAGCAACTCGCAGGCATGGGCGGCATCCCGCGGCTTGCCGAGAACCTGATTGTCCAGCACCACGATGGTGTCGGCGCCGAGCACCAGATCCGCGCTGCCCTTGTCGTCGAGCAGTCGCCGGCCAGCGTCGGCTTTGAGCGCCGCCAGGCGTCGCACCAGCGCATCCGGTGTTTCAGCGCCACGAATCGATTCGTCGACCTCCGGATCCAGGATCTGGAAGCTCACGCCCAGCTGACTGAGCAGATCGCGCCGCCTCGGTGAGCTGGAGGCCAGATAGATCATTCTCTAATAAGGGGACAGTATACTTATTTGGGTCTATCCGGATTTCCCAACGACTTTTCACTGACGCAATGACTTGAATTCAAACGTAAGCACGGGCCTCATTCTCCCTGTTGATTGCCGTCGACAGGAAGGAGGAGAGGCCCGTGAGCAACCTGAAGTTGCTGAGCAAAATACTACGTCTGAAGGGCATGAAAATCACCCGCTTTTGGTTCAAGAACCGCAACAAGGAGTTGCATCTGGCGGTCAAGCCGTACAAAAACGGCTGCTGCTGCCCGCAATGTGGGCGGCGCGGGCGGATTGTGTGCCAACCGAGCGAGCTTCGCCGGTGGGAGGATCTCACCCTCATGGGTATGAAAATCTTGCTCTGGTATGCACCCAAGGAGATCCACTGCCCGACGCACGGGCGGGTGCAAGAGACAATATCATGGGCGCTGGCCTATTCACGTATCACCTACCGCCTGGAGTGGCGCATCTGTGCCCTGTGCCAGATCATGACCCAGAAGGCGGCCGCCGAGATCGTGAAAATGCCCGCCTCGACGCTGTCCGACCTGCTGCACCGGATCATCACGCGTGTGCGCCACGGGCATAAAATCCGCGGTGTGACCACCCTCGGCGTCGACGAGATCTCCTTCTTGAAGGGGCGCAAGTTCGCCACCCTCGTCTATGATCTGGACCGCGCCCGTGTCCTGTGGGTAGGCCAAGGCAAGGGCCGCGAGACCATCGATCGCTTCTTCAACGAAACCTTGAGCAAAGGGCAGAAAGCGCGCATTCGGTGGGCCAGTTGCGACATGAGCCGCGCCTATACCGAGGCAATCAAGCATCACTGCCCCAATGCCACGCTCGTCATCGACCGCTTCCATGTCGTGAAGGCGCTCAACCAAGCGGTGGACGAGGTGCGCAAGGAAGCGTGGCGTGCCCTCGATACCGACGGTCGTAAGGCGATCAAGGGGCTGCGTTGGCTGCTCAGCATGCACTCCAGAAATCGCACCAAGGGACATACCCGCTTCCTCAATAACCTGCGTAACGCCAATCGCCGCATCCACCGCGCCTGGGTGCTCAAGGACGAGTTCGAGCACTTCTGGAATTATCGCTATCGTGCCTCGGCGGTGAAGTTCCTCAAACGCTGGATGACCGCCGCACTGCGAAGCCGTATTCCCACGTTGCGCCAGTTCGTCGGCACACTGCGAAATCACTTCGATAACATCATTGCCTTCATCGACAGAAACCTCACCAATGCCGTCGGTGAAGGCCTCAACCGAATTGTCAAAATCGTTAAGAATCGGGCTTCCGGATATCGCAACCTGCACAACTTCGCCGACATGATTTACCTGACCGTTGGTGACCTCGATATTCCTGCGCATATTCCCAGCCATTTGCGCACACTGTGAGATAGGCCGGAACTCCTATGAAACAGCTGTATCATCGAAATTCATTCATTGGGAAATCCGGATATAGCCTCAAAAACCAATAAGAAACATACAACAGAACTACAAGAGATCTAC
>Ga0255058_10001064_pt1 | contig 15705 bp, 25 predicted proteins | sample Cases_109_9_MG_FD_188637 | JGI IMG/M metagenome (GOLD analysis project Ga0255058, IMG submission 188637) | Seawater microbial communities from Amundsen Gulf, Northwest Territories, Canada - Cases_109_9 | ecosystem: Environmental > Aquatic > Marine > Gulf | place: Canada: Northwest Territories... | reverse complement strand
GGGATCGGGAAGGGCTATCAGGTCGGCAACCGCTGTCACCAAGGCAGCTCCCGGAATCGTCACCGTGATTTGCTCAAGCAGATCAATGTCGTATTGGTTCCTCGGTATGAGGGTGATGGTGACAAGAGTATCGCTTGTTCTCACCACAGCTCCCACCGGGATATTGGGTACGATTTGGGCGTTCCATCCATTCACTTCGGATTGGGCAGAAACAAGTCCGTCGATGATGGCCTGTCTTTGAGCTTCAAACGCGCCGCCTGTAGCAACCCAAGTGTCGTCAGTCAGGAAAAGCAAGATCGTCCTGCCCCCGTTCCGAATTTGCTGTTCCGTTGAGGAAAAGGCGATGGTCCCGCCAACGATGGCCGTGGGAATCTGATTCACGTTGAACGTGGGAGCCGCCACAAGCACAGTGTCCGTGAGTTCCATGATCCCGGCAGGGACCGTCACCGTTATTTCTTCCGGTGCTGAAATGTTGTATCCCGCCTGTGCGCTCAGAGTGATCGTAATGACAGTTCCGCTCGTTCTCACCACGGCGGTCACAACCTCCTTATCGCGCACTTCTGCGTTCCATCCGGTAGCCTCTGATTGGGCAGAGTTCAGACCGAGAAGAAGGGCCTGACGCCTCGAATCGAATTCAGGACCGGCTGCAACCCATGTATCTCCGGTCAAGGTGAGAATGATGGTTTGCCCTCCGTTCACAATTTGCAGTTCCAGGGACGATGGAACGGTTGAGCCGCTGACCGCTATCGCTGTCGGATCCACGGTGAACGTGGGGGTTCCTACTACGTCACTCTCGGCCTTGACCAAGGCGATTGGCGGCACCGTCACCGTGATCGTTTCAACAAAGCCGTTAGTTTCGTAGGTGGGAAAGGCAGTCAAGGTGATAGTGACAACCGTATCGCTCGTTCTTACGCATTGGCCGTTGGGCAGATCGTCCTTTACGACCTGATTCCATCCATTCGGTGCTTGTATGCCGGTAATGTCCGACTCAAGCCCCTGAATTATATCTTGCCGAATACCGTCAAACTCCATCCCGCTCGGCACCCAAGTATCGCCAACAAGAGTGATGATGATGGTTTTCCCGCCGGCTACAACATCAAGCTCAACCAAAGTCCCACTCGGGAACACCGTTCCGCTGATCGTCGCGGTGGGGTCAACCTCAATGTCGAAGGTGGGAGTTGCCACATAGGGGCCTCCGGTAACGACTGCACTTGCCGGGATCGTGGCTGTAATCGTTTCGTCGGCGGTGATCTCGTAAGCGGCCTGGGCGCTCAAAGTGATGGTAACGAGGGTGTCCGAAGTCCTGACCACATCGGTAACGGGCATTTTATCCCGCACTTCTGCGTTCCAGCCCAAAGCCTCCGCTTGAGCGGAAGTGAGGCCATCAATAATGTCCTGACGGATTCCATCGAAGGTCGGCCCTACCGCCACCCAAGTATCTTTGTTGACGGTCAGGAGCAGGGTTCTGCCCCCGTTCCGAATCTCTTGCTCAAAATCCTCCGGGACCAAATCGCCACTCAGGACACTTCCCTGCGGCACAAAAAGAACGTCAAAGGTCGGTGTGGCGACGATGGTTTGACCACCTTTATTCGCACTCGCCGGGAAGGTGACGGTGATAGTTTCATCGGCGGTAAGGAGATAGGCGGCAGAAGCGGGAAGGTCTACTTTCGCAACTTGATTGCCCACCCGAGTCACAGCGGTCACAGGCAGTTTGTCGCGCACTTCGTTGTTCCAGCCAAGCAGCTCGGATTGGGCAGAAGTAATCCCGTCGATTATGGCTTGCCTGGATCCGTCAAACGCGGCCCCGGCATTTAGCACGAATTCGTCGGTCAGAGTGATGAGAATGAATTTGCCGCCGGCCACTACATCGAATTCGTCAATGGGTGTTCCCGCTCCGGTCACAGCGGTCCCGCCGGCTACAGCGGTTCCTAGCGGAGTAACAGCCAGGGTGAAGGCTTGCCATATTTCGGAAGCATCCATTGTGAAAACGCCGGGATTCTCTGCGGCAGCGGCCAACTCCCTGGTAGCAACACCAACGGTGGCCCCGGAAAACTGGCCGATATTGACCTGATTCGATCCGTAATTTGTGGGGAAACCTGTGATTGTCGCAGCGATCTTATTGTAAGCCGCTAAAGCCATCCACAGGTAATCGCGGGTGAGAAGAACCGGAACGAGATTGTCGGGATCCGGGGCCGAGCTGCTTGCACTCGCGCCGGCAGTTATTTCCGGGGCCGAGGCCAGGCTGGCGCTACTGATCCGGTACATACAATGAGCTGCGCGCTCGGCATCGACGCTATCGACGCTGATGTTGGCACCCTCGGTCCCGTCAGAAAACTTGTAGGCCACGCCGACACTCGCGCCGGCAGTTCCCCCCGTTGTCTTGTCTTTGATCTCAATGAAACCGTCAGACCATGCCGAGAACTGAGCCAGGCCGGTTCTGGTGAGGTTTTCCAGGCCGATGAAGGCAATCAGCAAGTCACCGGAAACGACACCGGCAGGGGTGTCAATCGTGTGCGTGGTGAGGCTTGAGGTAGTTGTTGATGTGGCGGTTGCTTCGACTTGTGGAAACACTAAAAATCCTCATTCCGCGTGATGCTTGCGGATCCGCGTACACCGTGAAGGTCGTCAGCCAGGGGCAACTGGCACTCTCGACAGTTTCCAGTGGACTCACACAGGTCAAAAACGTGCCGGTAGAGGGTTACGTTTTGGTCATTTCGAGCAATCAATCTCAGCCCTTCCGTTTCGTCAATCGAGAGAACGGGGCCTGGCGGTGTAAAGCTATGGAACGGATCCGCTGCGGCCAGGCCGCACTCTCCACAGGCCAGGGCTACACCCTTGAAGTCGTGTTGGTGGAGCTGCTCAACCGCTTCATTCCTGGTGTTGGCGCGGGTTTTCTCGGCTTCTGAAAGCGGCATTATTCCTCTATTACGCCATGGGGGTGAGGGGTGATTCTCGGTCCCGAAAAGAAGTTGGCGGTCACGACATTCTCATCCCCGTTGATGATGATGACCACCTGTGTCTGCGTCCTGGGCTCTCCGGGTTTTCCGGGGGCATCGGGATTTAGCCAACGGATCGTGAGCGAGTCCGAGAAGATGCTTTCATTCCCGCTCGTATTGCGCGCTGTCACGCGATAGACGTAATCCTGGGTGACGAACACCACGGGGCCGGGCTCGGTCCACTGGATCGGATCCGGTCCCTGCGCCACAGTGGCCACTTCAACGAAGGCAGGGCAGTTTGGGGGAGCTGGCACCGGATCGGTGCAATCGGCATCAGCTCGGTAGACCCCGTAATCCACCATATCGGACTCGGTGTTGGCGTCCCAATAGATCGGCAGACCAAAGGTGTGATCGACGGTCTGACCGAAGGCCTCCACGCCCAAGATAATCAGGAGCGCGATGATGATGGTCGCTATGGTCCCTCGGCTCATTTCTTTCCCCCCTTCGCTGCCGCTTTCGGTGGCGGTTTTTCCTTCTCTAACTGGATCTTTCCGGCTGCTTCGGCCTGGGCCATGGCGGCAGTCATAATCAACTGTTTCCGCTCCGCTTGCTGTTGCGCCATTTGGATGGCCTCTTGGTGCTGCATGGCGTGAGCCTGGACGTTCATAAAGCCCATTGGGTTCTGTTCCTTGGCCTTTTGGCCTTCCGCGGAATTGATCCACTGTGCCACGATGGCCAACTCAACTTCGTGAGAGTCGAACACTCCAATCTCCACTGAGGACTCAAAGCCACCTTCCTCTGTTTCGATGGGCATTTCCTCGAGAAGCTGAATGATCTCGCGCCACTGTTTGTCCCGGCTTGTATCTCCGGGAATCGCCAGGTCGTCCAGGCCGAGCAAATCCTTGAGGATCTTCATGTTCTCGGGATGCTGTAAAACCCCTGCGATTTCCTCGCTGCCGGACTGCAGCAACTCCATGAGGGTCCGGCGCTTTTGCACCCAAGTTTCGGGGAACTGTTCTTCCGTTTCCGAGAAAACCACCACGGATCCCTGAAGGTCATCCAGCCGAATCAAACGGCTGTCGAATTCTTGGCCAATCGACTTCAGCGGAATTTCAATATCTTCGTTCCTCTCGTTCCCGTAGATCCGCACTCCCTTGACCATGCAATCGTCCCAAAAAGACTTGATGGCGCGCCAGAAAATACCCTGCCGGCCAAGGGCCTGGTCCCTGCTCATCGCATAACCGCTGGCTGTGTCGATATTTGCGGCAGAGCCGCCCATCAACGATGGGAACGCTCCGACTTGGAACTGGCCCATAGGGCCGGCAAGGTCTTGAATATATCGGTAGGTTTCAGACGCCAAAGGCGTAGGTTGAGGCTGGAAAAAAGCGTCCCGGACCCTACCCGTGGGCGGTGGTGTCACCGGGTAGTGACTCCCAGGTTCGGCGGTGGTGTCCTCGATGGCATCGAAATCCAGAACGCTATCATCGGCGTATATCGGAGGAACGCCGAATTCGATGTTTTCTACGACCAAATTGTTCAGGGTGTTGTAACGCTCTTGGATGGACACTAGAGCGGTCCCGATGGCCGGGCGATTCTGCCCGTCACCGGGCATGACATTCATCACCGTCCAGTAGTCATCCATGTTCTCATCACGGGCCTCGGCAAACTGATCGGCCGCGAAAGCGCAGTACACGCCATTGGGGAAAATCCGGTAGAGCTCGTTGCGGATACCTTCGTCGTCTATGCCCTCGAAAACGAAGGGGCGCAGCCAGCAACGGTCAAACGTAATCAGGTTGGCCGAGGGTGTGCCGGCCTCGTCGTAGATGCCGCTGTAGTGGAGCCGCAGCCGCACCTGGCGCTCGTAAGTATCCTCTCCACCTGAAGGGGTTTCCTGCGAAATTTTCTCCCTGATATGGGGATAGACAGCTTGCAGTTTCGCCCTGTGAATTTCCGTTGACCAAATCAGATAAGGGAATTCGTGTTGGTGGTTGCACCACATTGGGGTGCGTACTTCCAGGGCTCCGAAAATGTCCAAAACCTCCTGGCCCTTTGGGATTCGCTCACTCCCGGTTTGCTGCGGGACCGAGTAAGGCTCCGGCGACATAAGATCCGTGTCACTCAGGGGGGCTCCACATTCGGGGCATAGGGCATCGGGCGGTATATCCTGAAAGGGAGTCCGGCCCCCACACTCGGGACAGGAGTAAGCCGCTTCCTCCCCGGGGAGCTGGATTTGCTGTTCGGCCATCTCCGGTACGTCCTGATAGCCAAACCTCAGACCATCCTGCACATAGCGCATATACCCCGCGATTTTTCCGTCAGTCCAGGCGAAGTAGCCGATCCGCTCCAACAATGTGCTGGCGTCATTATTCCGCTGGATCAGACGGATGACTTCCGTTCCGATTTTAGCGGTGGTGACGTCCTCCGGCTGTTGGCTGGATTGAGGGAAAAGACGGGTGTTGGGTTTCGATTGAGAGAGTACCGCGATGATGGACAAACCGAAGGCCTGATAGATGTTCGTCACGAAGCTGTATCGGGGCATCTGATCCGATATAAAATCGCGGTTGAAAAGGGTTTCAAACGGGAATCTCCACTCCTGATCCGACTCGGCCCACCAAATGTTTTGAACGCCCTTCCAATACTCTCGGGCTTGCTTGGCCTTCTTGACTTCCTCGCGCCTGGCCGAGAGAGTTTCATCCTTCATTTCCGCGATGAGGGAGCGCAAGGATGACTTGATTTCGTCCGGGAGCCCTTCCATGAACTTCCCGTATCCGGGGCCGCTCAGTGGGGCGTTAAGGGGGCCATCTTCGAGGCCTAAAGGGTGAGCTGCTGTTGTGAGTCCCATTTATCTTCGCCTCGCGCCCTCTGCAAGTCCAAAGAGCCTTGAGAATATCCCGCCGCGTTCCCCGCCCCCGCCCTCGCTAGTTGGACGTAATCGCTCTGTAAGCGCAGCCCTGGCCGACTCCTGTGCAGCAGATTGTCGCTGTCGTAATTGGGCCAGGAAGTCGTCACCGGGCTTGCCCCCGCGCAAGAACGAACCTGTACCCATCTTTTTTCGCCGCTTCGATGCCTTGTCCCCCGCCTTACCTGCGGCCTTGCCCATCAAACCACCAATAGCACTCTGTCTACCCATGCTTCCTCCCAAAGAGTTTTCTTTTCTTTTTCCGGGTGTTGGCCCTCTCGGGCAGCTCGTACATGGCATGGCCTTTCATCTTGCCGACGATCTCCCTGGCTAGCGCCGGCGGCATCCCGTTCTTCTTCCGGCCATGCCCGGACAGGACCGCATGAGCGTACCTAACCTGGGCTCTCGACTCAGGCATTACTCGGGCTCCAATGAAATGGTGGCGATTACCAAGTGACAGACACCGCAAACCAGATCGCCCCAAGCGTGTTCATTCAGCTCGTCTTTCTTCAATTCTTCCTCGATCACAGGTTGCGATTTACCACAAACTTCGCAGTAGATTTTCTTGACCAGCTCGGGCTCAGTAGTGCATCCCATGGGGGTTGCCCTTTTTGCCCTTAACGCCCTTGTTCGTATTGCGGAGAGGCGCTTTCGGTCTGCCGGCGTTCTCGCCGGGGTAGCCCTTGCCCATGCTGGCGCTGGCAACGGCGGTTCTCGGTGACGACACCTTCCCCATGCCGTAACCGTGGCGGTAGTCGTTGAAAACGTGGCCGACGAAATAGGCCATATCCTTGGCGTTCTCAAAGACCTTCACGGTGGGCTCCATGTAGCCCATCGAGGCCATGCCCATTTCTCCGTCTTTCATCTTTTTCATATCGCCCTTGGGGTACTCCCAATGGCACTTCACGACGAAGCCGTTTTCCGCGTACTCCACTTCGATCTTGTTCACCATGTAGCCGGCTTTGGCGTAGGCTGCGGCCTTCTCTCCGTAGGCCTCCATCGACATTTTGCTCTTGGACTCCCCGCCCTCCATCATCTTCCCGTAGGCCGGGTTTGCGTAGTGATCGCCCTTAGCGTTGTGCGGCATCTTTTTTCATAGCCTCCTGTTTTTCCCGGTGATCCCGGATTTCTTTTTCCATTTCTGCAGCTTCTTTCTGGCTCTGCCTCTCAAGCTGCATCCTCAATTTGGCATGAGTTCCACGGCCGACAACGGCCCTCATTTGGCCCGGCTCCTTCGGCTTGGCTCCATCGCGCAGATCCCGGCCCCTGGCGGTCAGGTCTTGTAGATCCGGGGAAGGTACTTGGTGGATGCCCTTGCTGGCGAGTAGGGTGTGGTTGAGCCCTGCGGTTTCCTGCCGCAGTCGGACGACTTCCGCTTCCAGATACCGGACATATCGGGAACGGAAAATGTCGATGAATTCTTGGAAAAATGCCAGTAGCCTCATGGCTAACTGACCTTCTTCTTGGCAGCTTTTTTCTTGTTGTTTTTCTTCTTGGCGGTTTTCTTGGCGTCTGGATCGTAGGTGTCCAGATCCATGACGCAACCGCGTTTCTCGCCAATTTTAATCCGAAACAGCTCTGCGCGCATCCTGCCAAAAATGTCCTCCGCACCGTCAGCGCGAACGATCACGACATTGGCAGTCTTGCCTTCGATTCTGGCTATGAGGCAGTCGTGGGATTTACCGGCGAGGTCAACGTAGGTGGCAGCTTGGCCGACTTCCATGGCGTTTCCTCCAATGGATTAGTTGCCGCCACTAGCGTTGAACGATTTAAACCCGGTTTTGCGCCCTCCGAAAAAGCATGAAATCCGAAGGGCGCGACATGGAAAACGTCAAAACCGATCCGAGGCTATCACGGGATCTCTGACAGAATCAACCGATCGTCGGTGGGCTTTTCCCTTTCCGGTGACGCAGGAAGCGCCGAGGCATACGCCTTTTCAACTGGCTCTTTTTCTTGTTCTTGGCCGTTTCTCTCATCACCGTCATCATGGCGTGGTTGGGATCCTCGATGGGCTTGACCAACTTCCGTAGCCGGTTCTCGAAGGGCTCCGCTTTCGGCGCGTAGCGACTTTTCAGGCCGTACCGGCAGGAGTCATACGGGTCATCCCCGTCAATTTTCATCACATCTTCCACGTTCTTGTCGTCCCGAATCATCATGGGGATACACTCGATGATGTGCTTACAGTGGCTCCCGATCATCCAGCGTCCGTCACGCAGCATTTGGTACATGAGCATGGCCCCGCCGATCCGGTCATTGTTGGCCATACGGGCAGTCGGGAACTTCCCTTCCCTGAAAATCACGTTCATCTGATCCGCGATAGTGTCAGGCCCCTGGCGCCGGGCGAAGGCATCCGGCGCGAGGTACACCGTCTGGATCTTCTCCTTCTCCTGATCCCCGCTTCTTTTGACGATCTCGTAGGCCAAATCCTCCGGTGTGAGCTTGTCCTTGACCAACTCCCGATAGGTGAAAGTCGTACCCGCATCGCTCTGACAATGCCAGTAAACCGCAGAAGGGTGGATATACCCCCAATCCACAGAAACCCACCTTGGCCACCAGGGCTTCATTCCCATTTCCTCGGGCCGGCAAGTCATCGTCGCCCGGTCAAAAATGTCGAAGTAAACACCCCCTAAAACGTCCCACCTTCCCTCCAAGAGAGCCGCCCGAAGATGGTTGGGTAGAGCTGCCAGCTTCGCCTTGTAGTCCTCATCCTGGGCGTAAACAGGGTTATCTGAGAGCAAGGCCGGGATGAATTCGTAGTCGTCCGGGTTGTAGGCTGCAGCCTGGCCCTCATCCATGCCCGATGGTGGCTTCTTGTCCAGCCACATGGCCTTCACCCACCCAAAGCCCGGTCCTACCGGATTGGTGGCTCCGGCCATTCTCCCGCTCATGTGGGGGCTTCGGTTCCACCCGGTAAGTGTCGTCCACTGTGCCAGCGTGAACTGCGTCAGCTCGTCCCATCCCACGAAAGCCCACTCACCCCCCTGATACTGCCAAACGTCATCATCCGTCTTGCAGTACCCAAACTTGGTCACGGATCCGTTGTGCCAGGTGACGATTTGCTTCTGCGTGTTGTAGCTCTTATAGGCCTCGGGAGGGACAAGGCGCCGAAAATTCAGGATGATCGACGCTTCCAGCTCGGGGAAGGTCCGGCGTAAGACCATTGTGTTGATTCCAGCGTGGACATTCGCAGCCAGGTCAACCGCTTCCATGAGTAGCGCCCACGACTTACCGGGACCGGCCGCACCGCCGAAAAGCCGGTACTTCGAAATAGAATTGTGGAATACCCGTTGCTTCGGGAAAGGCTCGTAGGGCTGCAAAAGGGAAACTTCTTGCCGTTTCTCGCTGATAATGCGTTCTGTACCGCTTTTTCCGACCCGAATCAGCTCTTTTTCAGCCATTTTCCTGCCAAAAGGGGGTCTGACACTTTTCGCCTACCCCTGACATTCTATTCGTAAGCCAGCTCATCGGCCTGAAGGGGCTCAAACTTATCCTCCATCGCCTTGATGACGGGGATATGGTCGGGCTCCGCTCGAGAAATGCAGACGTCGACACCTGTGTAGATGTGCTTGCAAGCAACGTCCCAAGTGGGCTCCTTGGCCTTCGGAAGCCACCTGTCCCGCAGCTCACGGGTCACGTTGGGGTCATCCAGTATCAAGCGACAGTGGCCGGCCATGAATAGACTCCGCACCATGAACATCGCCGTGTGGTCGACCATTTCCTGTGGCACAAATGGGGTTTTCGAGGCCCGGAACACCTGGCGAATCGCGTCAGGGCTCACTATCGGGATGATGTGGTCGAGCGCCCAAGTCGTCTTACCCGAGCGCGGCAAGCCCACCAAAACGATCAGTAAATTCATGCTCCTACCCTCGATCCAGCGGGGGGATCCAGTTGCAGCTCGTCGGTCTGGATACCCTCGAATTCCTCTGTCATTCTGTCGATGACGGGCATGATTTCAGTGTCTTTCTCAAGCTCTGCCCGGTGGAGGCAAGTTTGCTGATCCGTGTCGATCCACTTGAACCACGTTTGCCACTCTGGATCCAGCCAGCGGTCCCTGCGCTTCCGGGTATTGTGGCACCCATCCACGATCACCTTGGAGTGGCCGGCCAGGAAAAGAGCCCTCACCATGATACCCGCGATGGCCCACACCATCGGCTCGGCAATCTTGATAAACCGGAGCCCGTGAAGCGCCAGCCGAATCGAATCAGGGTTCACAATCGGCGCACCGTGAACTGACTTGGACGCTTTCGCCCACGTTGACTTCCCGCTGCGCGGCAAACCTACCATCACAATCAATTTGTTCATTCTTTTCTCCCCAACAGGTCAACCCGCATCCGGTACTTTACACCGTTCTCCTTGATGGTCAGGTGCATGATCGGCCACAGACGCTCCTGCCTCACCGCCTTGCAAGGCCGATCCCCTTGGGGATTGAAGTCAAACCATTCAGTGATAGCCACGGGCATCGGGAGCCAGCCAGGCAACCGAAAGCGACCATCATGGCCCAAAATCACAAGCGCATAGTCACGGGTCAGGAACGGCGGCAGAGCGTCTTTATCGGTGTGCAATAACAGCTTTCCCTTTGCCGTGAACGTCCCGCGTACCTCGCAATTTTCACCCACATCACCGTTGTTGCGTTCTTTGAACGGCGGGTAAGAACTGCGGTCCCACATCGGCATCCCATACGCCCACCGCAAACAGAACTCGCCAATCACGCCTGTCCGATTATCCCCCTTGGTCCGTTCCTTTTCCTGCCCCCATTTTGGCTTGCTTCCATCCCTTGCTCGGTCAACCTGGATCCCATCGGCAATAAACAGAGCCTCATCCCAATACCCCGTAGGCATCTGAAACGTGGTTTTCCGGTTCATGGCCGGCTCAGAGTGATGTTGTCGTACATCAGATTGTAGTGGAGGTTCATGGATGCCTGAAGATCCGCAAGCCGGTGGGCCGGAAGCCTTTTCCCTATCAAATCAAGCTGATCCATCAGCGATAGCGACTTGGCCTTCCACGGCACCACCAAGGGAGCCAAAACTGCCGCAAAGAACCCTCGCCTGTTCATAGCATCCTCGCCATCGCCCAAAGCACGAAAGCCAAAGCCCATGCAGCGCCAACGATCACAAACGCTGCTGGCCACCCCATTTCAGTGAAGGCAGTCGCTAAATTAAGGGCGGCGTCCATGCGTTCCCTCCACTCCAGCCCCTTCCCGCTGCTGTGTCCTGAAGTCCAGAACCGCCAAGGCGCTTTTCAAATTCTGGATGGCAGAAGCGTTCTCCGAACACGCGAACCCGCTGGCCTGGTAGAACTCAATCCGCTGCAGCGCCGCCGCAATCACAGTTTCCACAAACGCTCCATTCGGTTCCTTCCGCTCCGTACCCCGCCCAAGAGGCCCCTTCTGCCACGAAATCTCGAGCCCCTTCCCCGTCACCACTCCCCCATTCGGCTTACCATCCTTCAGAAAATTCTCCGCATCGAATTTCGCAAGCATAAACCTGTCCCTCCCTGTAAGAGCCCGATAAGCGTTTGAACACCGGACGAAATTTCTTAACACCCTCATCGTCCAACTGTTCGGATCGACTGTCGGCAATTCCATGAGCCAAGAATAACTCAAAGAAGCTCAAGAGCATAGCGACTTTTTTGAAAAGAATTTTTGAAACAGACAGTGGCATATATATAAAGGGGCACCCGGGGTCGACCCGGGGCGGGTCGTCTTTTGGGGATTCCTGGCGGTGGTCGCGGCGCTCTGTTCTCGCGGCGCTCGGCCTCCGGCTCGGCCGGCCGGCTCACTACATCTTGTGATCGAGGGCCGGAGGGCTTCCCGGTATGCTCTGAAAGTCAATGGGAATAGGGAAGGTCGGATAATAACAGTATATGTAAACTATCCCCCGGGGTGAGCTGTCAGGGGCTCGGCTCGGCCAGGTCGACGGGCTCGGCCAGGGGCTCGGCTTCCGGGGTGACGTTGACAGCCGGCGGCGCCTCCCGGGTTATCCCTGTCTTGAGGTAAACAGTAACCTTCGGCGCCATGCTATCGGTGAGCCCTAAATACTCGGCCAAGAGCTGCAGGGCCGGCAGTTTAGGATAGAGCTTTACGCGCTGTTTGTGGCGCTCATACTCCCGGGTTCCGTCTTTGTTCCGGCTTGTCAGGGTTTGATCTTCGATTGATTCGAGTGCCGCCAGGAGGTGCCGGGGGATTTCGGCTGAAGGTTTCACCACTAAACCGCCGGCGTCGGTGTCCCACGTTAGAAAGTCATCAAGATTCGAGAAAGCAACGGCGGCGAGCTCCTGCAGGACTAATTCTTCCGTAACCTCCAGACGGGCGAGGGTTCGCTTCCGTCGTGCCTGTAAGGCTTCAATTACGGCCGGGTAAGAGCGTAACAAAGTACCTTGTTGTCTAGCTGACTTCGGGCTATAGCCGGCGGCGATAGCTGCCTGAGTTGCGTTTGCGTTCAGGCTGTAGGCCTCCACAAAGGCGCGCTGTCGGGTGTTGAGTTCTGGAGGTTTCCCGGCCATCGGCCGATTTTAGCAGGTTTCCGGGTTTCGAGCCTGAAAAGGGGCGCGAGGTTCGGCGCTACGGGCTCGGATCGGTTCGGGCTATGCTATCGGACAGGGTAGGAGGGAGCGCGACGGGGCGCCGCGCTCCGGGGCTCGGGGTGGGTTATTCTCCGGCCGTGGGTGCCATCGAATCGAGGTAAGCACACTGGAGGGTTAAAGAAACGTCCATTAAATCGAGCCGGCGAAGTTCGGCGCGCTGGAGATCCGGCCGGGTTTCGGGTTCCGGTTTCGATTTCGGCCAGGATCCCCACGGCCGGCGGTAGGTTACGCGGCGGCGGCGGCGTTGGCGTTTCTGTTTTGCTTTCAGGCGCTCGGCGTCATCTTTCAGGATTTGCTCGCGGCGGCTCATGCTTTCCCCCCTCCGGCGTCTGTCAGGTGCCGGCGCTCGGCTTCTTCTTCTTCTGAAAGGTGCCGGCTCAGTTGTTCGGCCAGGGGCGGCGCTTCGAGGGCGTCAATCTTCGGCTTTCCCCTTAGCGGTGCATCGAATGAGCGCGGCGCCGGCGTTGGGTGTTTTGTCGAGGGCGGCGGCGCGTCGGTGGGCTCGAACCCGTAGCCGATTAGCTTGTAATTATCCACCCACGAAAAGCCACAAGCGGCACAGTCTACCTCTTGAAAAGCGCCGCCATCATCAATTTCAACGGCTCCACCTTCGACGTCTGGAGAATCGCAACACGGGCAACGGCTGGCGCGCTGGATGTATTCCCTTTGGCTTTTCATGCTTTCCCCCTTTCCTCGGGCTCGGGCTCGGGCTCAATTCCGAATAGCTCCAAGTCTATCGGGCTCCCATCGGGCGGGTTCTCGGCGCGGTTTCTTACTCCGGCGCGCTCCAAGTCGCTGAAGGTTTCCCACAGTTCCCGGGTTCGATCCATGCCGGGGCCGGGATGGTGTGAAGGTTTGCCGAAAAAGGCGTTATAGCCGGGTTCCCCCGGGCGCCGGCCGATAAAATGGCCATCAATAGTTAAAACAAGGTCGATAATTCCGGCCGGCCGGAGGTTCACAAGGTTAATCAATAGCTCGGTTGGGTTCCTCATGCTCTAACCTCTAACCCGCAGGCCTGAAGCAATCGGGCGCGGATTTCGACAAGTTGCGGCACATCTTCGAGGGCGGCGCCGGTGTTGGGTGCCTTATCGGCGGCTTCGACAATTTCGATATATTCGGTTGGCTTGAGGTCGAGCGCCAGGGCGGCGCGCTCATAATCAAAAGTATCGTGGAAAACTCCGGTTCTGAGAAAGGCCAGCGCCGTAATCGGGCAGACAGTCCGAAGGGTTCCGGGGTGTTGATCCGGCCAGGGTTCGACAGTGGCGCGGAGTAGGGGCCGGGGCGGTCCACCTATGCCGGCGGTATTTTGGCGCTCCCACTTGAGCGGGGCGGCTTCGAGTTCGGCGTAAAATTGGTCTAAATTCATGCTTTTATACCTCCAGAAGTGGAGCGCCGGCGGGGCCGGCGCTCCGGGTTTCGATTAGATAAGGCCGGCCAGGATTAACCCGGCTTTTACCGTGTTGGTATCGCAACACTCACACCACCCGGCTTGTTGATCGGGCTCCATTTCGGTTGTGTAGCCGCAAGCGGTACAAATGCCCGGGGCTCTCACTTCCATGATGGCATCACGGGCGAGTTCTTCGAGGGTTTCATAACCTTCGGTTTCCATCAGCTCGGCCAGTCCGTAAACCTTCGGTTTCGGCGCCGGCTCCGGCGCGGGTTGCGGTTTGTTCATGCTCATGCTTTGCCTTCTTTCTTGGTTTTGACATTGGCGCCGGAATTGGCGCGGGTTGCGGTTTCTAGCTCTCGGGCTATCTTCCGCAGGAGTTTGACGACTTCGCGGGGCGGTCCTGAAAAAGTCACGGGCGCGCTCCGGGTGTGGGGTGAGTTGCTGAAGATTTCGACGTATGCAAGCGGGGCCGGGGGCTCGGCGCCGGCGCAGTCCATAACCTCGGCGTAATGGTGATGAAAGGTAAAAGGGCCGTTCCGGCCTTTAATCCGTATCATTCTCCCGGCTCCCGGTTCAGCTCCCCTTTAATTATCCGGGTCAGCTCGGCGCGGTTCTCGCGCTCGAAGCGATAGAGCCCGATGCCGGAGCCCTGCCACCACTGATAAAGGCCGGCGTCATTCTCGATCCATTGGCGCCGATCGGCAGCGTTTACGGTGACAGGTTTGGAGGGTTTCGGCTTGATGACGTAATGACCGCCGCCGTATTTATTCACGGTTTCCCCCTTTCAAGATGCGTTTATATTCCGGGTTAGCTCCGGGCCGTTCCATATCGGCCAGGACTTGAGCCGGCCATAATTCCAGCGGGACCGCTGAAAGGGGGAATTCTCGGGTGATACCATCCCCCCGGGTGATTCTGAAAACTAGAGCGCGGCGCGGGTTTCCCGTCACGGTACTGTTTACGCTTCCATGCTCGAAGGCCTCCGGCCATAGCGCCTTGATCCGTAGCGACTTTTTGAGCGCCGCAAGGCATTTATCTTGCTTTTCCCTCAAGGCCTCGATTCTGTCTATTAGCTTAATTGCTTGATCCATTCTCCCCCCTTAATTCTTTCGGCTTCCGGGCGTACCATCGCCGGCTTTTAGTGTGCATCCATAGCCGTTTGATCGGCTTCACGCCGCCGGCGCCGGTGTCAACTCCGAAGCAAAACACGGTAAAGGCGCCGGCGCTCCGGCGGGTTGTAACGTGACGTACTAAAACCTCGCTGTTACTCTTGGAAGTTCCCACCCTTACGGTTGTTTCGGCGGTGTCTTTGGCGCCGTAGTTCTTGGAACCCGTATAAATACAGGCGTTTATTTCGTGCCAGATTGCATAACTCCGGCTCATTAGTAATCGCCTCCCCACGGGTCAACATCGGCCGCGAGAATATCGGCCACGCTTTCCCCGGTTTCCTCGCCCCATTGTGAGCGGTGCGCGAGTCGTTGCCCGGATGAGTTGTAATCAAGGCCGCATTTCTGGCAAGTGTTGGTAAAGTGAGGGATTTCTAATTCATTCCCGCACTCACAACGCCAGAGGGCCGGCACCAATACCGCGCCGGCTTCGGCGCCGGCGGTTGCCCGGATTGCTTCTTTAATTTTCTCCATGCTTTCCCCTTTCAGGTTTGCCGCTTTCGGCGGGTTTTGGTTTTGGCACAGCCCGACAGTATCACGCCGGGGTGAGTAAATAAAGAGTTTATTTTAGTCCCTATTCCATAGAGGGCGCCGGGGTATATCCCGGGATAGCTCCCGGGGTGCCGGGTTTCGATTCTGGAGCCGGCGCCAGGGCTCCGGGCCGATCACTACATTTTGGGGTGAGTCATTTGGCGCTTTTAGGGTTTTTCAGGGTGAAAGCAGGACCGCCGGCGG
>Ga0255058_10001063_pt1 | contig 15711 bp, 12 predicted proteins | sample Cases_109_9_MG_FD_188637 | JGI IMG/M metagenome (GOLD analysis project Ga0255058, IMG submission 188637) | Seawater microbial communities from Amundsen Gulf, Northwest Territories, Canada - Cases_109_9 | ecosystem: Environmental > Aquatic > Marine > Gulf | place: Canada: Northwest Territories... | reverse complement strand
TTCGGTATGATGCCGCCGGCACTTCGGAGGCATTCCGCTGTCCGTCGTTCACGGGGCGTTAGCTCAGAGGTAGAGCATTCGGCTTTTAACCGACTGGTCGTAGGTTCGATCCCTACACGCCCCACCAATTCTTCCGCCCCCAGACGCCGGCAATTTCAAATAAAACAGGCGATGTCCATTTCTTCCGCTCCCGGGAACCTGGTAATTTCAAAAAAACCGGTGATGTCAATGCATCTGTGGCTATGATGCAGCATTTTGCACTGCGGGCAGCGGAGTAAGTGGCGAAAAATCGCTGGAAAATTCACAAGTTCGGCGGCAGCAGCCTTGCTGATGCCGACTGCTTCCGTCGTGTTGCGGATTTGCTGCTGGACTATCAGGACGAGCGCATTGGTGTCGTCGTATCCGCCATGAGCGGCATGACCGATGCGCTGATCCACCTCACGATGCTTGCGGAGCAAGGCGACAAGGGATTCGACGGGGAACTCGACACAATCGGTGAACGCTATTTGCAGACAGCCAAAGCGTTGATCGACGGGGATCGACTTGTCGAATTGCTCGATTCCTGGGGTCAGGACGCGGATGACATCAAAGAAGTGCTGGGCGCGATCGCGCTGGTGAAGTCGGCACCGCGACGAAGCCGGGATGTCGTTGCCGGATACGGCGAGATCTGGTCCGCGCGTCTGCTCGCTGCGTTGCTGAAACAGCTGTCGCCCGGTCGGGGCGCTACCTGGATCGATGCGCGCGACATCATCACTGTGCGTCAAACCGAGTTGGGCCCGACCGTCTTGTGGGACGTTTCCCGGGTCGGGTTCGCATCGCACATAGCGAAGAATTTTTCTGGCATCGCGGTCATGACGGGATTCATCGCAGCTGACGAAGACGGCTTGCAGACTACGCTGGGACGCAATGGCAGCGACTATTCGGCGGCTATCCTGGCGGCGCTTAGTGACGCCGCAGAACTCTGCATCTGGACAGACGTCGACGGTGTCATGAGCGCTGATCCGAAGCGCGTCCCTGAGGCGCGTGTCATCGAGCAGCTGACTTATACAGAGGCGATGGAACTCGCGTATTTCGGCGCCAAGGTCATTCATCCGCAGGCCCTCGGGCCCGCCATTGCAAATGACATACCGATCTATATTCGAAACAGTCACAACCCGTCAGCCACGGGTAGCCGGATCGCCGCCGATGCGACGGCCGTGGACAGTATCAAAGGCATAACGGCGATCGGTGGAATGGCGCTAGTAAATGTGGAGGGCACCGGCATGATCGGCGTGCCTGGAACGGCCGACAGACTGTTTGCAGCGCTCAGAAAGGCCGGTGTGTCGGTCACGCTGATTTCGCAGGCCAGCTCTGAGCATTCGATCTGCATCGCCGTGCCACTCGATGTTGCACAGCGTGCCCGCGAAGTCATTTCTGACGCGTTCGCGGACGAAGTCGCAAGCGGTCAGATTCAACGCGTCGAAATTAGCGGCGATCAAAGTATCGTTGCAGTAGTCGGCGACGACATGGCCGGCACGCCTGGAATTGCAGGGCGCTTTTTTGGAACGCTGGGGCGAGCCGGCATCAATGTCCGTGCGATTGCGCAGGGATCTTCGGAGCGAAACATCTCGGCTGTGGTCGATTCTGAAGAGGCGACGCGGGCACTGCGCGCCGTCCATTCGGGTTTTTACCTGTCATCAAAAACGATTTCGATCGGCCTTGTAGGGCCCGGCACAGTCGGCGGCGCATTGCTGCGTCAAATCGAGAAGCAAACCGGGCGCCTGGTGAGCGAATTTAACCTGGATTTGCGTGTCCGCGCGATTGCACGTTCCCGGTCGATGCTACTGGGCGACCGGCGAATCGATCTTGCGAAATGGGAAACCGATTTCGAGACATCGGCCATCGAATTCGATCTCGTCGAATTCGAACGTCACATCAACCCGGATCACTTGCCGCACGCAGTTATCATCGATTGCACGGCGAGCGAATCGATTGCCGCTCTCTACACGGGTTGGCTCGAGCGCGGAATTCACGTCATAACGCCGAACAAAAAGGCGTTCAGTGGTGCGATCGGTGACTATCACAAACTAAAACAGACAGCGGAGCACGGCAGTTCTCATCTTTTCTACGAGACCACTGTCGGTGCGGCGCTACCGGTCATCAGCACGTTGCGCGATTTGATCGATACCGGAGATGAAATTCGGTCAGTGCAGGGTATTTTCTCGGGTACGCTTGCTTACTTGTTCAACGTTTTTGACGGTACGACGCCATTTTCGGAAATCGTCAGGAAAGCCATGGAGAGTGGTTACACTGAACCGGACCCCCGCGACGACCTATCCGGCATGGACGTGGCGCGAAAACTCGCCATCCTGGCCCGTGAGCTCGGTCAGACAGTGGAGGTCGGCGACTTTCCGGTACAAAACATGGTGCCTGAAGATTTGCGTGATGTAGACATTGGCGATTTTTTGGATCGATTGCCCGAGTACGACGACGATATCAAGTCCTTGTATGAGCAGGCGGCAGCCGCTGGCAATGAACTTCGCTACATCGCCAGGCTCGATGCCAATGGCGCAGCCGATGTCAGGCTCGAAGCTATCTCAGTTGATCACCCGTTCAGTAACATTAATTTGACCGACAACATCGTACAGTTCGAAACGTCTCGATACGCATCCAATCCGCTGGTCATACAGGGGCCCGGTGCCGGGCCAGAAGTTACAGCCGGCGGAGTGTTCAGTGACTTGTTACGGTTGGCAAAATACCTGAGTGCAGGCGATTGACATGAGCGATACCGCAACCGCGTTTGCGCCGGCGTCTATCGGCAACCTTGCCGTAGGATTCGATATGGTCGGGCTCGCGCTGGAAGATGCCGGTGATCGAGTTACTGCGACACGCAGCGACGAGGCCGGCATTACAGTTGCCGAGGTGCAGAATCCTGACGGTGAGCCGCACCGCGACCTCTCGGCGCGGGCTGATGAGAACACTGCCTCAATTGCTGCGCAGGCGTTGTGGGATGAGCACGGCAAATCGGGTGGTGCGGTGCTCAAAATATTCAAAGGCGTGCCATTGCAATCCGGCATGGGCAGCTCGGCCGCTTCGGCCGTGGCTGCAGCGGTCGCGGTCAATGCCTTGCTGGAGTCGCCACTCGAGACAAAGGAACTGTTGCCGTATGCCCTCGAAGGCGAGAAATACGCGAGTGGCGGGGTGCACGCCGACAACGTCGCGCCCAGCCTGCTCGGCGGGCTGATATTGTGTCCTGCCGCACTACTGCCCGATGTCATCCGATTACCGATACCTGAGGGTGTCAGTTCGGTATTACTGCACCCCGATTTGCAGGTGAACACGGCACAAGCGCGCCGCGGACTTGCAGACAACTACTCGATGGAGCAATGGTTGACCCAGCAGGGCTACCTGGCCGGGTTTATCGCCGCTTGCGCATCAAGTGATCTTGCGATGATCGGCAGAACGCTCAAGGACGTCTTGATTGAGCCGCAGCGCAAGGCCGCGGTGCCTTGCTTTGACGCTGTCAGGAACGCCGCCATCGGCGCCGGTGCGCTGGGATGCAGCCTGTCGGGCAGCGGCCCGAGCATGTTCGCGTTATGCGACGATCGGCAGGCGCCTGAACTCGCGAACGCAATGGAGCAGGCCTGCCGGGCGCTCAAGATCGAGAGTCAAACATGGATTAGTTCGATGAGCGCTCCGGGCGCTCGCCTCGAGACCTAGTGTCCTGTCCCGTAAGTTCGCACAGTTTCAGCGCGGTCTCTCAAGGCCTTTGGCAAGGCATGTCGCGCCGTTAATGGCGGGTCCATTGACAAGCGGCGTAACACCGCCAAAGTCCTTGAAGGACGCGCCCTTCGGGAAGCAGCAAAAAGCGCCGCTACGGCGTTGCGTCCCTTGCCAATATGCCGGATATTGCCTGCATTACGCGCCTGGTAGCAGCGCTTTTTGCTGGTTCTGAAATCATGCGAACTTACGGGACAGGATACTAACCATGCGCTACGTCAGTACGCGTGGTTCGGACGCAGTGAGCCTCGATACGGCCCTTGTTGAGGGGATTGCCGCCGATGGCGGCTTGTTCATGCCGACGCACCTGCCGACTTTCTCCGCAAGAGACTTTTCGACATCGGAAACGATCACGGACGTTGCCGAAGTGATACTGCGGCCGTTTTTCGTGGATTCGCCGCTCGAGGCCGACCTCGAAAACATCCTCGCCGAAACTTACTCGTTTCCAATGATTGTGACGCCATTGTCCGTTCAGCAGGGGCGAGTGTCGCTGCTCGAGTTGTTTCACGGGCCGACCGCGGCATTCAAGGATGTCGGCGCAGGTTTTCTCGCGGCTTGCCTGACCCGGCTCGAGGGCGATGCAGCATCACCATTGACGATACTCGTCGCTACGTCGGGGGACACTGGCGGAGCCGTGGCCGCAGCATTTGATCAAAGGCCTGGAATTCGCGTCGTTGTGCTGTTTCCGGACGGGCGCGTATCATTACGACAAGAGCAGCAACTGACGTGCTGGAGTGACAATGTATTGTCGCTGCGGGTTCGTGGTGCGTTTGACGATTGCCAGACCCTCGTCAAGGCAGCATTCGCTGATAGCGAACTGTGCGCCCGGTATCGTTTCAGTTCGGCAAACAGCATCAATATCGGACGATTGCTGCCGCAGGCGACCTACTATGCCGATGCGAGTCTGCGACATTTTCGAGAGCACGGAAAAAAGCCCGGCTTCATCGTCCCGACCGGCAACCTCGGCAATGCGCTCGCGTGCATCATGGCTCGCGAAATGGGTCTGCCAATCGGTCCGATCGTGCTGGCGACAAATGCCAATCGAACAATCCGTGACTATTTTGAAACTCTGGAGTGGCTGCCGCGGCCCAGCCTGCAGACATTGGCGTCTGCCATGGATGTCGGCGATCCCAGCAACATGGAGCGATTGCGCAGCCTGATCGGCGAAGCCGACGTATTGCGTGAGCGACTTGGCGTAGTTTCTGTTGATGACTCGCAGATTGAGGAACAGATCAGGAAAAATCACGAGGAATTCAATCTCGCGACCTGTCCGCACACGGCGACCGCGACGTATGCGTGGCGGCAACTCGACGCGCATGCACAAATGGCCGATGACTGGATTCTGGTCGCGACGGCGCATCCGGCGAAGTTCGAAACCATTGTTGAACCGTTGATTGGAGAAGAGATATCGTTACCCATCGAACTCGCTGAGATACTGACACGGCAGAGCCGCTCGGACGTCATCGACGCGGACGTTGTTGCACTTGCTGTTACCATGAATCGATATTTCGGAGAGCGAACTCTTGACGCGCACGGACCTGGCAGACATTAATAGGATAGTCATGTTTCCACGAGCCGTTACCAATGGCTGAATTCCTGCAATACGTCGAAAAGCCCTGGTTTCTGCCCGTCCTGGCACTGTTACTGATCCTGTGGTTGCTGTACCGATTCAGCCAGCGCGGTGACAGGTTGCAGAGAACACTGAGAGAAATTGCGCACGAGCGCGTCGACGCCCTGGTCATTCCCAACGGTGATGACGGCGAAATCCAGCTTGATTACCTGTTGCTGACATCGCAGGGCCTGCTGATCCTGCACATCAAGGATGTGCAGGGCACGGTATTCGGCAGCGACAAGATGCAGGACTGGACGGTCATCAGCGACGATCGGCGTTATACGTTTTCGAACCCCCAGCCGGCACTGTACGATCGCATCGCGGCCGTTCGGCAACTCGTCAATCAGGTACCGGTCGCGGGCCGAGTCGTGTTTCTCGATGGTGGTGAGTTCACGAAGGGCGTGCCGGGGCTCGTCTGTAATCTCGATGAATTGCTCGAGGAGTTCGGAGAAAAAGATAAGGCTGCTGCACAGAGAAAGATTGAGGCCTTCAAGCCGCATTGGGACCGAATGTTGCAACGAACGCTGGGTGCGCGGGCCGACAGGAGCCCGGCGAGGCCGCTTCACTGAGCTATGAGCACGCAAGAGATCAGAGTACGTGAGGCTACCGTGCACGATGTCGCGGCGCTGTCATTGGTGGGACGACATGCGTTCCTAGCGGCCTATGAAAACACCGCTGACGCAGACGCCATTGCCTAGCATGTAGAGCGCCACTTCAGCGAGGGCGCGATCCCCAATGCATACTGCTGGAACGGGTGATAATGAGCGATAACAAGGTTTTCAGGTATTCGGGCGATCGTGCGACCGTGTCATGGCACGGGAGCCTGTGCATCCACATAGGTGAATGCGGTCGCGCAAAGGGCGATCTGTTTGTAGGCGGCCGCAAGCCCTGGTGTCAGCCCGACACGGCGACGGACGACGAAGTCGACGATGTCGTTCTGCGTTGCCCGACCGGAGCGCTGACTGTCGAGTTCGCAGATGGCTCGCATGTCGAGCAAGCCGACGCAATCAATACGGTGCACGTCGCCTACAACGGGCCGCTGTTCGTGCGTGGGGACCTTGATATCGACGGCGCAGCAACGAATGCGCCAGGTCTGAAATATCGCGCGGCGCTGTGTCGCTGTGGGGCATCCAGGAACAAGCCGTATTGCGACAATTCGCACGAGAAACACGGCTTTCGCGATTATGGCGCTGTCGGTGAGACCGGAAGCACTGATGCGGAACGAGGTGGTCCACTGCAGGTACGGCCGCTCAAGGACGGACCATTGATGTTGCATGGCAATGTCACGATCTCTAACAGCAGTGGCAGGGGCTCATGGCAAGGCAGCAAGGTCGCGTTATGCCGCTGCGGCGCTTCAAATAACAAGCCGTTTTGCGATGGTCAGCACAAGAAGGTCGGTTTCACGAGCGACCAGGTGCGGCAGACTCCTGGCCGAGATTGAAAAAAGACATCGCATTGTCGGTCGTGATTCTGGCGACGTGTTCGAGCGATTGGCCACGGGCATCCGCGACGACACGTAATACTTCTGTCAAGAAGGCCGGTTCGTTACGCCGCGATTTGGGTTTGGGGCTCAATGTTCGAGGCATAAGATAAGGCGCATCGGTTTCTATCATCAGGCGATCGTCCGGAATTATCGACGCGATATCTTGCAAATGCGCGCCACGCCGTTCATCGCAGATCCAGCCCGTAATACCGATGTAGAGATCCATTGCAAGAAATTCCCGAAGCGATTCTCCTTCGCCCGTGAAGCAGTGCGCAACCGCACGCGGCAAGCGCGGCAACATCGGCTCGAGAATCTCGACGAAATCGTCGTGTGCATCTCGCTGGTGCAGGAACACAGGCATTCCTTCGTCAGCCGCTATCTCGAGCTGTGCCTGAAATGCGGCCAACTGCGCATCACGAGAGGAAAAGTTTCGGCAATAGTCCAGTCCGCATTCGCCGATGGCGACGACGGCGTTTTTCCCGGCAAGTTCGCGAATCCGGGAGTCGCTGGCGTGGTCATAATCCGACGCATGGTGAGGATGCACACCTGCGGTTGCATACAAAACGTTTGGGTGAGTATCGGCGAGCCGTAATGCTGCCTCATTACTATCGTTACCGCTGCCAGTCACGATCATCCTGGTGACACCGGCGGCGGCCGCACGTTCCAGGAGGGCGACGCGATCATCGTCAAAGCTGTTGTGACTGAGATTGACGCCAATATCGATAAGCGGGTGCGGCATCAGTATTGCGACCAGCGAAAAAACCGCGCACCGAGCGCGAGAAAGACAACACTCATGGCAGTCATGGCCAGCAAGCTTGGTGCAACATCGAACAGCGTAGCGCCATCCAGCATGACGCCTCGCGCGGACTTCAGAACATGGGTCAGCGGGAAAATATTGGCAACTTGTTGCACGACTGGCCCAGCGCCCTCCAGGGAAAACCACACCCCCGACAGCAACATCATGGGCCAGTTGATCATATTAAGCAGGCCACCCGCGAGTTCCTCGCTGGTGACGCGTGCCGCGACGACCACGCCCAACGATATCATCGATACCGCTCCCACTGCGGCAATGAGCAACAAGGTCAGATAATTGCCCTCCATGCGCGTGTCGAGCAATGTATGCGTTCCGGAATAGACGACGACCGTGATCGTCATGATCAGTACCATGCGCGACGCGACCTGGGCCACAATAAACTCTATAGGGCGTAGTGGGGTTGCCCTGAGGCGCTTCAAGAAGCCGTTCTTGCGATAGCGCACGACGACGTATCCGACGCCGAAAAGGCAGCTGAACATCATGTTCATGCCAAGAATGCCGGGCAACACCCAATCGACGTAACGAATTGCCTCGCCGGATATTTGCGCTTTCCTGATGCTACTGACGCCGGTAGTGTCCGACTGCAATAGCGCAAGCTCTGCGAAATAGCCCTTTGGAGAGTCGGGATTGACCCAATACTGCTTGTCACCCTCAAGTTGCAGCAGAAGATCCAGTTGATGCCGGGATACTTTGCGAAAGCCCGCTTCCCGGTCATTGATGGCTACGAATTTCACATAGCGCGTTGTGAGAAACGGGTGCTGGTCGAGGTTCAGTTCGCTGCCTTCTTGCAGCACGCCCACCGTGTACTCGCTGCGGCCACTTCCGCCGAATATGAAGGCTAGCCCAAACATCAGTACTACGGGCAGGACGATGTTCCACGAAAGCGACGCACGATCACGCAGAAACTCCAGGTTTCGGGCACGGAAGATTGCGTAGATTCTTTGCAGCATCGTCGGTGGTTGTTTTCAGGCGCGCAGGGAATGACCGGTCAGGTCAAGAAACAGGTCTTCGAGGGTCGGCTGGCGAATTTTGATTCGGTCCAAGCCGGTCACATGTGCCGATAAATCCTTGAGGCTTGCGGTGATATCACTCGACACGATTTCGACGACGCCCAAATTTTCGATGACGCGGTGCTCAATCTCACCCAGGTCATCGCTCAGGTCTGCGACGGGCAGTTCGATAATCAGGCCCTGATAACGTTCCTGCAGCAAGGTGTCCGGCGCACCCTGTACGATGATCTTGCCAACGTCCATGATAGCGATCTCGTCACAGAGGATATGCGCTTCGTCCATGTAATGCGTGGTCAGTATGACCGTCGCGCCACTGGCAAGAATACGTTGCACGAGTTCCCAGAAATTTCGGCGGGCCTGTGGGTCGAGCCCGGTGGTTGGCTCGTCAAGGAAAATGAGTTTTGGGCGATTGACCAGTGCTATGGCGAGCAGCAAGCGCTGCCGTTGACCACCCGACAGTTTTCGGTTATCGCGGTCAAGTAACTCACCGAGTGAACAGTCCTCGATAATTCGATCGAGATCGGCGCGGCGGTTGTACAGGTTTTGAAACATTTGCAGCGTTTCATAAACGCTTAGAAAATCCTGCAGCGCGGTGTTCTGGAACTGGATGCCGATTTCCTGGCGAAATCTGCTGCCAGCCAGCTCCCCGAAGTAGTAAACCTCTCCCGATGTTGCTGTCGACACGCCCTCGATGATTTCAACCGTCGTGGTCTTGCCAGCGCCATTGGGGCCGAGCAGGCCGAAGCAGCTGCCTTCGGGTACCGCAAAGCTCAGGTCGTCAACGGCAAGCACGCCGGGATACTGTTTGACCAGGTGTCGGGCTTCGAGGGCTGTCTGCATGGGACCACCAAAATGTGCCGCCGGGGACGACAGTCAATGGCAATGGACAAGGGAGATGGATTAAGGCGGTAGAGTAGCGAATGGTTCGCCTAACGGCCAGTAATGGCGTGTCTTGCAACCAAATTGTCGCGAGCGGTATCAAACAGGTACGACGATCAATCGGGATATCCAATCATGATGAAGTTAATGAGCAAATGTGCTGTTACGACGGCGGTCCTGGCGTTGCTTTTGGCCGTGCCGGCCTATGGCAGTATCAACAAGAGTGTCAATATTGCTGCGGGCGAGGACTCCGACGGAGCCTCAACGGTGAATGGCAGCATTTCGGTCGGCTCGGGCGCAACCGTTACGGGCACATTGGAGACGGTAAACGGTACGATTCGAATCGACCATGATGCCCGGATCAGCGACGCAGAAACCGTCAACGGCGCAATACGTGTCGACGAAAAGGTACAGAGCAAGAATCTGACGACCGTCAACGGGTCGATTCGTGTTGGCGAAGGCGTGACCGTCGATGGCAGTGTTGAAGCCGTTAACGGTAGTATCGCAGTCGGCAAGGGCAGTTCCGTTGCCAGCGATGTCGGCAATGTCAATGGTGAGATCGAGTTGACGGGCAGCCGGGTCGGCGGCGGCATATCGACGGTGAACGGCGACATCGAACTCGCTGATGGCGCGGTCGTCAAGGGTGACCTTACGGTTCGAAAACCGGGTGGCCGGAATTGGAGTAAGCAGCGCAAGCCCAGAATCGTGATTGGCCCGGGTTCTCGCGTCGAGGGCACAATTAAGCTCGAGCGTGAAGTTGAGCTCTATATCAGCGATTCAGCCAAGGTCGGCGGCGTCGAGGGCGAGATGACGATGGACGATGCGGTTCGCTTTAGCGGCAAACGTCCGTAAAATCGGGGCTGTGCAGAGCGCAGCCACCCAACTATCATTGTTTCCGGATGTCGAAGGGGCCGACGATATGTCGGCCTTTTCGATACGTGAGAGTGGCCGAGCGAAACGCTTGTCCATCAAGGTGTATCCACGCGGACGCGTCGAAGTCGTGGTACCGAGACGGACGCGCGCCGCCGAGGTACAGGCGTTCGTCAGCGATAACCGCGACTGGATTCGCAAGACGCGCGAATCCTTCGCGGAGTCACATCCCACGGAGCGGTTCGCGCTGCCGCATCGCATCGAACTGCCGGGCATTGGCCGCAGCACACGGGTTCAATACAGGTCGCGCAGTGGCGCCAGGACAGTCGGGTACCGGCAACATGGTGACTTGCTGGTTTTGAGCGGCCGTACCGATGATGATCAACTGTGCGTTGCGGCGCTGAAGCGATGGCTCGCATCCGTTGCGAAAAAAGCTCTGGAGCCCAGGTTGCGCGCGCTGGCTACTCAGACGGGCAATCCGTTCAAGAAAATGCAAGTCCGCGGCCAGCGAACGTGCTGGGGGAGCCACTCGAGCACGGGAACGATCAGCGTAAATTATTGCTTGATGTTCCTGGATCCATCGCTGCTGCGCTACCTCATGATCCACGAGCTGTGCCATGCGCGCCACATGAACCATTCACGTCGCTTCTGGCAGTTCGTCGGTCGCTTCGAAGCCGAGTATCGATACCTGGACAGGCAGCTGGCTGGGTCCTGGCAGCAGATTCCCACTTGGCTAGGAATCTATTAAAAACAATTCATTACAGTCACTTACTAACGTTGTTTATCATCCCTGATCGAGCAGTTCCCGGAGGTTGATCACGGCAGCGTTCGCGCGGGCGAGATAATTTGCCATCACGAGCGAGTGATTCGCAAACAAGCCGTAGCCCCCACCGTTCATCACCATCGGTGAATGCAGCGATTCGAGGCTGGCTTCGAGTTCACGAATGATCTGTCGCACACTCGTGCGAGCGTTCTTGTCCTCGAGAACATGCGCGAAATCGAATTCCGCGGCACGAAAAAAGTGGATCAGCGCCCAGGCGTTGCCACGTGCCTCGAAAAAAACGTTGTCTACCTGAAACCAGGAGGTTCGAACCACAACATTGTCGGGTTGCATGTTTGCTGCCTGCGCCGACGGATCCCCGGCCAGGTCGGTGTTGATTCGCGTGCTTGCGACACTGTCGCCGAGCCGGCGAGTCAGGCTACCCAGTCGTTTTTCCACCTGCGCCAGCCATTCACGGAGATTGTCCGCCCTGGAATAAAATTGTGCCGCGGGCTGTCGGGCGCCGGTCAGGCGGTCGCGGTAGCGCGTGAACCCCCTGATGGCGTCGCGATACTCGGATTCCGATGGTGGCAGAATCCAGGAATCGTTATCGAAGAAGAAACGCGGTTCTGCCTTGGCAACATCCTCGTCCTCTTTCGATTGTGACTGGCTGCGGCTGTAGTCATTGCGAATGACGCGAGCCAGGTCGCGGACCTGTTGCAATACGCCAAACTCCCAACTCGGAATATTGTCGAGAAATACGCTGGGCGGCATACGGTCATTGCTCAGATAACCACCGGGCTTGTCGAGCAGCGTTTCGGCGACGCGAATCAGCGTGTCTGTTGACGAGTAGCCTACGACGATACGATCGTCTTCGACGAATTCGTTGACCCAGAAAGTGTCCGGGGTTCGTGACCAGTATATGCTCAGCACTACTAACGCGATCAGTATGGTGCCTACTCCGTAGAGAATAATTTTTGCGCGCCGAGGCATCGAAAGAATGCTGGCAGCCGATTTGATATTCATGCCGCGAGTTGACGCAAGACGTAATGCAAGATGCCGCCGTGCTCGAAGTAATCCCGTTCCTTCGGGGTATCGATGCGGATCCTCGCTTTGAACTCGAATGGATCACCGTCTGTTGGCGTTACAGTGACAATGACGGTGCCGGCATCGGCATTCGCGTGGCCTGTGATATCGAAGGTCTCGGTACCGGTAATGCCCAGCGACCCGGCATCATCACCATCCATGAACTGCAATGGCAACACGCCCATGCCGATCAGGTTGGAACGATGGATGCGCTCGAAACTCTTTGCGATCACGGCCTGGACGCCAAGCAACAAAGTTCCCTTCGCCGCCCAGTCGCGCGATGAACCGGTGCCGTATTCGCTGCCTGCGATAACGATAAGCGGCGTGCCTTCCTGCCTGTACTTGAGCGATGCGTCATAAATTGACATTTGTTCACCACTCGGCTGGTAACGAGTCCAGCCGCCCTCGGTACCTGGCGCGAGCTGATTGCGCAAACGAATATTGGCGAACGTGCCCCGCATCATGACTTCGTGATTGCCGCGACGCGAGCCGTAGGAATTAAAGTCTGCCGGTTTGACGCCCTGGGCCTTCAAGTACTCGGCTGCCGGGCTATCCGCCGCGATGCTGCCGGCTGGAGAAATATGGTCCGTCGTGACGGAATCGCCAAGCAAGGCGAGCAAGCGGGCCTGCCGGACATCTTCAACCGGTGCCGGGCTCAAGCTCATACCCTCAAAGTACGGCGGGTTCTTGATGTAGGTTGACGTTTCGTCCCAGGTGTAGATCTCGCCGTCCGGAACATCGAGTCGGTTCCAGTTGCTATCGCCGGTGAAAACATTGTCGTAACTGGCCTTGAACATGTCGGAGTCGATATTCGCCGCAATGGTGTCGTGAATTTCCTTCTGGCCGGGCCAGATGTCTTTCAGAAAGACGGGGTTTCCGTCTTGATCGTCGCCCAGGGCATCGTTCAAGAGGTTTACGTCGAGATTTCCCGCCAGCGCATACGCGACAACGAGCGGTGGCGATGCGAGAAAGTTCATGCGTATGAGCGGGTGGATACGGCCTTCAAAATTGCGGTTGCCGGAAAGAACGCTCGTGCCAATAATGTCGCCTTGCTGTATCGCCGCGGAGATTTCCGGAAGCAGCGGACCGGAGTTACCTATGCAGGTCGTGCAGCCGTAGCCAACCGTATAGAAGCCCAGCGCATCGAGGTCATCGAGAAGCTCCGCTTTCTCGAGGTAATCGGTAACAACCTTGGACCCGGGCGCGAGGCTCGTCTTCACCCACGGCTTGGTCTGCAATCCTTTCGCTAGCGCATTCCTCGCAAGCAGTCCTGCAGCAACCATGACTGCGGGGTTCGACGTGTTCGTGCAACTCGTGATCGCGGCGATCAGAACTGCGCCGTCGCGGATCTCGACATCTGCGCCGTTGACATTCGCTGTTGCGCTGCCACCCGCGTCGCGATTCGCCGTCGCAGTCGCGAGATGTCCAGCGTAGATCGTGTCCGCGCTACGCAGTGGAATGCGATCCTGCGGCCTTTTCGGTCCCGCGATGCTTGGCTCGACCGTACTCATATCGAGTTCGAGCGTGTCGCTGTACAGGGCATCGGCCTGCCCGTCTTCACGCCACAGGCCTTGCTCGCGAGCGTAGTCTTCGATCAGCGCGATGTGCGCCGGGTCGCGTCCCGAGAGCTCAAGGTAGCGAATCGTCTCACCGTCAATCGGGAATATCGCACAGGTCGAGCCGAATTCGGGTGCCATGTTGCCCAGCGTCGCACGGTCGGCCAGCGGCAGAAGCGACAATCCATCGCCGTAAAATTCGACGAACTTTCCGACCACGCCTTTCTTGCGCAGCACTTCGGTCACGGTGAGCACGAGATCGGTCGCCGTTGCTCCTTCCTTGAGCGCGCCGCTCAGCTTGAAGCCGATAACGTGTGGAATCAACATCGTGATCGGCTGGCCGAGCATCGCTGCTTCCGCCTCGATGCCGCCGACTCCCCAGCCGAGCACGCCGAGTCCATTGATCATCGTCGTGTGCGAGTCGGTACCGACAACGGTGTCAGGGTAGGCACTGTGGTTGCCGTCCGTGGAAACATCGAAGATGACGCGGCTTAAATACTCGAGGTTGACCTGATGCACAATGCCCGTATTCGGTGGCACGACGCGAAAATTTTCGAACGCGGACTGGCCCCAACGCAGGAATGAATAGCGTTCCTTATTGCGCTGGAATTCGATCTTGTTGTTGAGATCAAGGGCGTTGGCACTACCGTAACGGTCCACCTGCACCGAGTGATCGATGACCAGTTCCGCGGGTGAAAGCGGATTGATGCGATCGGCCGAACCACCGAGCTTGACGACGGCGTCCCGCATTGCAGCGAGGTCGACGATTGCAGGCACGCCGGTGAAATCCTGGAGAATGACGCGGCTCGGCGTGAAGGAAATTTCGGTGCTTGGCGCAGCCACCGGATCCCAGTTAGCCAGCGCCAATACATCCTCGCGCGTCACATCGCGGCCGTCTTCGTGGCGAAGCAGGTTCTCGAGCAAAATTTTGAGCGAGTAGGGCAGTCGCCCTACATGTCCTTCCTGAACGGCGTCGAGGCGGAAGATTTCGTAATCCTCGCCCCCGACAGTCAGCGCTGAACGCGCACCGAAGCTGTCCTTCATCGTGTCTGTCTCCGGGATGTGGAATCAACACGGCGGCCAGCCAGCCGCCGGGTGGCGAATTATAGCGAATGGCAGGTTGCGTCGCTTATGAATTTGCAGCGGATCGCGTGGCGTCACGGGCCTGCGGACGGGTCAGGACCTGATCGATCGTTGCCCCACCCAAACAGCGGTCGCCTGAGTAAAATACGACAAACTGACCTGGAGCCACGGCACGTTGCGGTTCATCGAAATGAACCTCGACCGTGCTGTGGTCGATGGCCGTCACCGTGCACGCCTGATCGACCTGCTGATATCGAATCTTTGCGCTGCAGCGATAACCGCTCGCAAGGTCCGCGGGCGGCTGCCCGATCCAGCCCGCTTTCGTGGCCCGCAGGCTTGTGGCAAACAGCAGCGGGTCTTCTCCGTGAGAGACGATGAGGGCGTTGTCGTCGAATTGCTTGTCGACGACGTACCAGGGCAAGGCCGCTGAATCACTGCGGCCCCCGATCCCGAGGCCCTGCCTTTGTCCGAGCGTATAAAACATGAGACCGTGATGACTGCCGACCTGAACGCCGTCAGGCGTGCGGATTGGCCCCGGGCTGGCCGCAAGGTAGGTACCCAGGAATTCACGGAACGGGCGCTCGCCGATGAAGCAGATTCCGGTGCTGTCTTTCTTGTCGTGCACGGTCAAGCCGTGCTTGCGGGCCAGCTCGCGGACCTCGGACTTATGCAACTCACCGAGTGGAAATACGGTTTCGGCCAACGCATCACGACTGACAGCGTGCAAGAAGTAACTCTGGTCCTTGCCCGGGTCAACGCCCTTGAGCAAAACTGTTTCGCTATCGATTTTATCGATCCG
>Ga0255058_10001062_pt1 | contig 15716 bp, 14 predicted proteins | sample Cases_109_9_MG_FD_188637 | JGI IMG/M metagenome (GOLD analysis project Ga0255058, IMG submission 188637) | Seawater microbial communities from Amundsen Gulf, Northwest Territories, Canada - Cases_109_9 | ecosystem: Environmental > Aquatic > Marine > Gulf | place: Canada: Northwest Territories... | reverse complement strand
CATGGCAGCGGTCAACAACGCCCTCCAGAGACTTGAACTTCCCCCTCTTGCGATGGAGCAGGTCTGCCAGCATGTCGGGGATGGTGTCCACACCCTCCTCAGCCGGGCACTCGGTCCCCACCATCAGGACATCGTAGAGAAGGGGGTCTTGCTTTTTCGAGAGTATTACGCGGTCCACCTGCTCGATCAGACTCGGCTCTATGCTGGAGTCCGGGAGACGCTCGAACATTTCCAGGGGAAGCGAAAGGCAATCGTGACCAACAAACGCCTGGATTTCACCCTGCGCATCCTTGCGGGGCTCGAGATCGAGTCGCACTTTGAGTTCGTATTGGGCGGGGACAGCACTGTCGAACGGAAACCGCATCCAGAGCCAGCCAGGAAGATTCTCAGCACCACTGGAGTCCAGGGTCGATTGGCGGCCATGGTGGGGGATAGCTCCGCGGACATCGAAATGGCAAAACAAGCTGGAATCTATAGCGTCGGGGTGACGTACGGCCTGCGACCGGTCGCGGTTCTCCAAGCGGCGGGACCCGATCTCTTGCTGGATGATCTGCGTGAGCTCCGACACCACCTCGTGTAGGGAAGAGAGCCCGAGTGGGTTCGCTGAAGTCCGATGACCGAGGGAATTTGCAATTTGGAATTTCGAAATTGGAATTTCCGTGAGTTCCAGTCCGACGACTGACAGGCAAGAGCACGGAGGGGGTCCCTTCCGAGGCAGGCGACATCTGGCTTGCGGCGGCCGGGGTCCCGCCGCCGAAGCGCAGCGCAGGCGGGGGTGGCCCGCATCGACGGACTACAACGTCTAGGCGTGCGTAACGTGGCCTTTGCGCGTGAAGTCCCCCGAGAATCTGGCGCCGCCGAGGAAGGTCCCTTCGCGCTCCTGGTGACTCGGACGTTGGACTCCGGACGCTAGGCTGTGAACCGTGAACCGATCTAGGAGGTCGATGACGCCACCGAAGCGAAAACCCAAGATTCATATCGGCCACCAGGGGACGCTCGGAGACCCGTTTGCCAATCTGGCCGATGATGTCCGACAGGGACTGACCAAGACACCCAAAGAACTGTCACCGAAGTACTTCTACGACGCACAAGGCGCAGAGCTCTTCGAGCAGATCTGCGAGCTTCCCGAGTACTACCCGACCCGGACCGAGCGCGCGTTACTCGAACAGATCGCCGATGAGGTCATCGCGTCGTGTCGAGCCACGACCCTGGTCGAATTCGGCTCGGGCAGCTCCCGCAAGACCCGCATCCTCCTCGATGCGATGGCACACGCCGGCCTGTTAGATCTCTATGTGCCGATCGACATCAGCGAAGATATACTCCGACAGACCGCCCATACGCTCAGTGATGATTATTCGGGATTGCGGGTCCACGGGGTGATCGGTGACTTCGAACACCCGGTCGCGACCCTCTCGGAAGGGGGACCTCGCTTGATTATCTTTTTGGGGGGGACCATCGGGAACCTGACCCCCGATGAAGCCACCGCGTTTCTGCGAAATGTGGGTCGCTTGCTGACTCCGGAGGATCGGTTCTTGCTTGGGACGGATCTCGTCAAGGACGTGAGCCTCTTGGAGCGGGCCTACAATGATGCGGCCGGTGTCACCGCCGCCTTTAACCGGAACATTCTTTCTGTCATCAATCGGCATCTGGATGCCAATTTCGTCCCGGATCGGTTCGAGCATCTGGCGTTTTACAACAGGGAGGCGTCACGAATCGAAATGCACCTGGTGGCCCGCGAGTCTCATCAGGTGTGGATCGATGCCCTTGATCTCGCCGTGGACTTTGCGGAAAGCGAATGGATCCGAACAGAGATCAGTTGCAAATATACCCGTGAAATGGTGGAGACGATGCTCGCCCAGGCCGGGCTTCACCTCGTGCGATGGGATACGGATCAGGACCACCTCTTTGCCCTTTCCCTTTCCGAATCCGTGCAGTAAAATCATCTACTCAGAGTGGCATTTCGCGATTTCACCTCGACCGCAAGGACCATGATCACGAGCCGTGCCGATGTCGTCGGGAGCCTACTCCGTCCTCCATGGCTGCTGAAAGCCCAGCAGGACTTCGCCAGCGACACCATCACGCCATCGGCCTTCAAAGCCATCGAGGATCGGGCCGTCGATGAGGCGGTGGTGCTTCAAGAGGAGGCTGGTCTTGAAGTGGTGACCGATGGCGAGATGCGCCGCCAGTCGTTCCAAAGCCAGATGACGGCGGCCGTCGATGGCTTCGGCGAATGCCCTCCCGAGGCCTTTCTGTGGGGCGATTGGCATGGCGGTGAAGGAGTCGGGGACATGCATCTCGAACGGCCGGCTTCCTTGGGGGCCATTCAGAAACTCAACCGGCGGCGCCACCTCTGTGTGGAGGAGTTTTCATATCTGCGCGCCCGGACGACGCGAATCCCCAAGATCACGATTCCGAGCCCGAGCCTGTGGGCGAATTTCTGGTCGCCTGAACATTCTCGCGAGGTTTATTCCACCCTCGATGATTTTCTGGCCGATGTCACAGAGATCCTGCGTGAGGAGGTCGCCGAGCTGGTCCGACTGGGGGCGACCTATATCCAGCTCGATGCGCCACATTATGCCCTACTGGTCGATCCGAAAACCCGCGCCTTCTACGAGTCGCAAGGGTGGAGTCTGGACCGCTGGCTGAAACAGGGCGTCGAGATGGACAATGCCGTGATGGGTGACTTTCCGGAGGTGACCTTTGGTTTCCATCTCTGACGGGGCAACCAGGGCAGCCGGTGGCTGGCCGTGGGGGGGTACGAGCCCATCGCCAAGCGCATCTTCACTGACATCCACGCCCAACGACTGTTGCTCGAGTACGATGACGCCCGCTCTGGCTCTTTCGAGCCGCTCAGGGAAGTCCCTGAGGATAAGATCATTGTCCTGGGGTTGGTCTCAACGAAAACCGGCCGCCAGGAGACTCGGGAGGAGCTGACGGCGCGCATTCGGGAAGCCAGTAGCTTTTTCCCCCTCGATCGGCTGGCACTCAGCCCCCAGTGTGGGTTTTCCAGCTCGGTCATCGGCAACCAGATCTCTGTAGAGGATCAGAAGCACAAGCTGCGGGTGCTCGTGAAAACGGCCGAGGCGGTCTGGGCTTAGGCGGGCGGCCCGGCCGGCATGATGACGTTTGACAAGAAGTGGAGAGACGCATGAATGTCCATCCGAATGCTTCCGAGCTGACTCGTACCTTGGTTGATGCCCGATCACGGACCCTCGCGCTGGTCATGGACCTGACCGATGAGCAGTTGATGGGCCCCCGTCTCCCGATTGTGAATCCTTTATTGTGGGAGATCGGGCACGTGGCGTGGTTCCAGGAAAAGTGGGTCTTGCGGCATCGCGACAAAGCCCCACCGATTCGAGCGGATGCCGATGCGCTCTATGACTCCATCGCGATTCCGCACGACACCCGGTGGGATCTGCCCCTGCCATCCAGGGAGGAAACATTAGCCTATATGCAGGAGGTGCTCAACCGACTCCTTGAGCGGCTCAGGACGATTACCCTGGACGCGGAGGAGGCCTACTTCTACCAGGTGGGCCTTTTCCATGAGGACATGCATGATGAAGCGTTCACCTACGCCCGGCAGACCCTGGCATACCCACGCCCCCGCTTCCCCGCGCTGACCCAAGAGGGTGCCCAGACCGGTGGTGGCCCGCTCGCAGGTGATGTGGAGGTTCCCGGTGGGACCTTCCTCCTCGGGGCGACGCCGGATCTCCCCTTTGTGTTTGACAACGAGAAGTGGGCGCATCCCGTCGAGATCCAGCCCTTTCGCATCGCTCGTGCGCCGGTGACCAACGGCGAGTATGTGGCCTTCGTCGAAGACAAAGGATACCTCAGGCGGGAGTTCTGGAGTGAAAACGGGTGGCGTTGGCGAGAGAAACTCGGGGCCGAGCATCCGGTCTATTGGCAGCGTGGTTCCAACGGCCACTGGTACCGGCGAAGCTATGACGAGATTGTTTCCTTGGAGGAACACCACGCTATTATTCACGTCAACTGGTATGAGGCTGAGGCCTACTGCCAGTGGGCAGGGCGTCGTTTGCCGACCGAGGCCGAATGGGAAGTGGCAGCGAGTGGGGAGCCAACGGCTGACGGCCGTGGAATCACCCAGCACAAACGAAGATTTCCGTGGGGTGATGAGCCGACCTTCGCCGGCCGGGCCAACGTCGACGGCGGTGCGGGAGGGTGCATAGACGTGGGCGCCCTGGCCGAGGGCGATAGCCCCTTCGGTTGTCGGCAGATGATCGGTAATGTCTGGGAGTGGGTGAGCAACGATTTCGGCCCCTATCCCGGGTTCGTGGCTGACCCGTACAAGGAGTATTCGGAGCCGTGGTTTTGGACGCACAAGGTTCTACGGGGCGGCAGTTGGATAACTCGCTCCCGCATGATCCGGAACACCTGGCGGACCTACTACACCCCGGACCGGCGGGACGTCATGGTAGGCTTTCGGACCTGTGCAAGATGAGGCGGTTCGCAGCCGCGCGCGCGGGCAATAGCCTTCCGGTCATTGGATGTCACAAATCACGCTCGAAAACATCAGTAAGTTTTACGGCGACCAGCAAGCCCTTCTGGATATTGAGCTTACCTTCACGGACGACGTGACCACGGCGGTGGTCGGCCCGAGCGGCAGCGGGAAATCAACACTGCTGCAAATGATCAACGGGCTGGTGAGGCCGAACCACGGCACCGTTGCCGTCTTCGGAAAGCCCATCGACTATCAACGTCTCCCCGAACTCCGCTTACGGATCGGCTATGCGGTCCAAGGGACTGGCCTCTTTCCACATCTCACGGTTGAAGCAAACATTACGCTGCTCGCACGACTCGCCAGATGGGATCCCGAGCGTATCAAGGCGCGGACCAAGGAACTCATGAACCTGGTCAGTTTGCCGCTCTCCTATGTCCAGCGGTACCCCTATGAGCTGAGCGGTGGAGAGCAGCAGCGTGTCGGACTCTGTCGCGCGATGATGTTGAACCCTCAGATCTTTCTCCTCGATGAACCCTTCGGAGCCCTCGACCCCATGACACGCAACGAAATCCAGCGGGAGTTTCTGCATCTGCAGCGATCCGAGGCAAGAACGATTATCCTCGTGACCCACGACCTTCGGGAGGCGCTGAAGCTGGCGCAGCGCCTCGTGATCCTGGACCGGGGACGCCTCGTGCAGCACGGGACGTGCGCAGAGATATTGGAAAATCCGGCAAACGGGTTCGTCCGCAGTTTTTTTCAGTCTCAACTAGAGACATGATGCGTGGTATCGACATGCGTGTCCTGATCATTCTGTCGATGACCTTGTTTCTCCTCGTTGGAGGGGCGAATGCTGCGGGGGCCCAAACCGTTGTGGTCGGATCCAAGAATTTCAATGAGGGGTATATTCTGGCCGAGATCATTGCCCGGCTGCTCGAGGACCGGGACTTCCGGGTTGAGCGAAAGTTCGGACTCGGCGGAACGCTCATTTGTTTTGAAGCGCTCAAAAATGGGAATATCGACGTCTATCCGGAATATTCCGGAACGCTGGGAGAAGCAATTCTGAAATTGCCTCGGCGGGTCTCCTATGCTGACCTACGAGGCATCCTGAAGCAGCGGTTTGACATGGATTTGCTTGGCTCTTTTGGGTTCAACAATACCTATGCCATCGCGCTCAGCGGAAGCCTCGCCCAGCAACGCGGGTTGAAAAAGATCAGCGATCTGGCCAGATTCCCGGGTCTGCGCTTTGGATTTAGTCATGAGTTCCTCAACCGGCACGATGGTTGGCCCGGTCTGGCGCGGACCTACGATCTTGCTGTGCGACCCGTGGGGATCGAGCACGGGCTTGCCTATCAGGCGATTCGGGAAAGCAAGCTGGATGTGACGGATGCCTACATCACGGATGGAGACATCGAGAAATTTGATCTCTTCCTTCTGGAGGATGATAAACAGTACTTTCCTCAATACCTCGCAGCACCACTGGTCAGGGCTGAACTGGATGGAAGGATCAAGCAGATCCTCGGCGAACTCGCAGGGACCATTACGGATGATCACATGCGGGGTCTCAATGCAATGGTTGTTCTCGAGCGGAAGAGCTTTGCAGAAGTGGCCCACCGATTTCTGAACGAGGCGGGGCTGCTCACGTCCGGAAGACAGCGCATTGAGGAGAGTAAATGGGCCACCCTGTTATACCGGACGATCACCCATCTCAAGCTGACTTTCATCGCGCTCATCGCAGGGATGGTCGTTGCGATTCCCTTTGGCATCCTGGTGTACCGGAGTCGGGCGTTCTCGCGGCCAGTGATGTACTTCGCAGGATTGCTGCAGACCATACCCTCGATCGCCTTGCTCGCCTTCATGATCCCCCTCTTTGGTATCGGTGCGAAACCCGCCATCATGGCGCTCTTTCTCTATTCCCTGCTCCCTATCCTCAGGAACACCGCCGCGGCGCTGTTTTCCATCGACCCCGTACTGAAAAAAGTTTCGGTGGGGATTGGGCTGACCGCACAGCAGCGCCTCCGATATGTCGAGTTGCCACTGGCTGCACCAACGATCTTGGCGGGTATCAAAACCGCGGCCGTCATTAACATCGGCACCGCCACGCTGGCTGCCTTTATCGGCGCCGGGGGGCTCGGCGAGCCGATCGTGACCGGGCTGGCCTTGAATGATACCTCCCTGATCCTGGAGGGCGCGATCCCGGCAGCCGTACTGGCGATCATGACCGAGTGGGCGTTCGAGGGGTTGGAAAAGCTGATGGTCCCCGCGCACCTGTTGCAAAAACCCGCCGAGTAGTAACCCGGTTATCTTCGGAGTCTGTTGCGGATCCGACATTGAGACTCTGTCAGCATCGACACAGGCGTGAGGCAGGTCCTGCAGTCGAACCTCGCGGGTCAGGCGAACCGCATGACGAGGGGTAGGATGAGATAGCTGAGAAGAGCGGCAATGAGGGGCGTGACTGCCCAACTGATCACGATCTTAGACAGCACGCGCTTCTTGATAGTCTGGATTCCACGGGCAAGCCCAATCCCAAAGATCCCGCCGACGAGAGCCTGGGTAGCGGAGACCGGCACGGCTGGGAGGGGGAATGTGCCCAGCTGCCACGGATGGGCGAAAAAATCCACGACCAGCGCTTCGGCAAGAACCGCGATCAAGGCAGTCATGGCATCGAGCTTTACGAGATCCCGCCCGACCGTCATCATGACGCGGTAGGAATAAGTCGCCACCCCCACTGCAATAGCCAAGCCGCCGAGCAACGCGAGCATCCTGGATTGGGAAAATACCCAAGGCCCCATGCGTACGGAATCGAAGAGGTCTAGCCGGGTATAGACGCCGACCACGTTCGCCATGTTGTTTCCGCCAAGGGCCCACGCGCCGTAGCACCCAACCGTAAGGAGCCCGAAACGCAACCAGCGATCCAGCACGAACAGTGGCATGGGCAGCCAGCGAAAGACGCCAGCCATCAATTTATAGAGTAAGAACGCGATGGCGGCAGCCAGGATCGGGCAGGCCACCCAGCTGATGACGATGGTGCGCAGCAAGTGCCAGCTTGCGACATCCAGGCTACCGTGCTGGAACAGGCGATACCCGATCAAGGCGCCGACCACCGCCTGCGAGGTGGAGACCGGCATGCCGGCCCAGGTCATGCCGGCAACGGCCACTGCCGCTGCTAGGGCGGTGGCAAACGCGCCGGCAAGCAAGTCTATCTGCCCTAAGCCGCCGAGAGTGTCCATCGCCGCCGGCCCGTTCACCAGACCTCCGAGGATCACGAACACGGCGGACAGCTTTACCGCGGTGGCGAAACGGATCATGTGTGACGCGACCGCCGTACCAAAGACATTGGACCCGTCGTTGGCGCCCAGAGACCAGCCCAGAAACATGCCGCTCGATAGCCCTAGCAACATGGTCAGAGCAGCCGCTTGATGGCCCAGATCATGATGTGATCGCCCAGGTCTTCGGCCATATCGCAGATTGACCCTACGCGCTCGCCGAAGCGGTACAGTTGCATCTTTTCGGCCAACTCCAGGCTTGCATCATCAAAAATCAGCTTCAGTACCTGCTGTTCGATCACGTCACCTTCGTGTTCGTGGTGCGACAACTCTTTTACACCATCCCTGACATCGTGGGGACGGTATAGAAATGCGTTGATCACCCGGATGAGGACCTGCACAATCTGAACGTTCCTCCCCGCAAGTTCGGTCAAGCTAGAGTGCAGGCCTTCCGGGATGCGGATTTTTTGTAACGTCATCTCTCGAATCGTCGACTGAATGCGATTTGGGATTTTATCTAGATTCTCGAGCAACTCCAAAACGTCATCTCGCGTGTCCGGCAGCAGCCGCTTGCCATAGATTTCTGCCTCGATGTTACGGCGCAGCGTATCGAGCTGGTTCTCGAACTCATTGATCTTTCCAAAAAGGTGTGAGAATTCCTGCGTATCCTGGTTGAGATAGGCCCTGATCGCCCCGTGCATATCCGAGGTAATGCCGTTCAGCTTGTGGAGGTATTCATCCAACCCCACCTCAATCCCCCCCCCTCGGTCACCAAACAGTTCTTTGAAGTAGTTCCTTATGTTCATCTGAAGACCTTTCGTCCTCGATCCTTCATAGCCGATAGTGTTGACGATGGCGGGCTTATCCCATACATGAAAAGTTCCACCTGCTCGTGAAAGAACCCACATAGTCAAGACGTGAAAATATACAAAGAATAATCACTGGATGCAATAAGCATCCTATTGCGGGCGATTGGGTTGAATCCGCCTGTGTGTTAGAATATTGCCGCTATGCGATGGCTGGTGGATGGATATAACGTGATCCGCTGCGCGCCGGTATTGGCCGCGCACGAGCAAGAAAGTCTGCAGGCCGGGCGCGAGGCGCTCTGCCGTCTGCTCGTCGGAGCGGCCCGCGCCTCGGGAGACCAATTCACCGTGGTATTCGACGGCACACGTGGGGGCGGGACTGCACTTAGCAGCGGCAGGGTGCGCCTGGTCTTCTCCAAGGCTCCGGAGAGTGCTGATCACATGCTGGCGCGACTCGCAAGTGCAGGTACCGCCGTGGTCTCCAATGACCTGGAGGTACGTCGCAGTGCTACTCGCACAGGGGCCATCGTCGTTACCGCCGATGAGTTTCTCGCTCGACTCCTAGCACCTCCGAGCTCCGACAAGGAGGAAGAGGACGAGCCCCTTCCCCGACCGAAAAAGGGCAATCCGCGCCGACCACCCAAGAAGGCCCGCGCCGCCGCCAGGGCATTGAACCGCCTCGACCGCTCCAGGAAAAGGTTCTCGTAAGCGACCGTTTTTCCCCGCCATGGCCCAGTCTGCCAACCTTCCTTCACCGGGTTAAGCCTATTCCGACCCCTGCAGGGTTCTCGCTCTGAAGCGCCGACCCGCCCGTGGCCCGTCCCTTGCAATACGGGTTTTCAGGACCCGCCGCCGATGCCCACCTGGGGCATTGCCGGAACGGGAGAATGGCTAACGTCGGTGGGAGAAACGTGAACGGTGTACAGTCCGCTATCGTTCTGATCCTTGCACTTCTGTCCTCAGGAAAGGCCTTCGCTGAGCCGCCCAGCGGGTTTGAATTCATTCAGGAGTGGGGGGTATATGCCCGAGGGGATGACATCTTCTGGCATGGCGGGGTTCAGTGGAAGCTCAGCGACGGCACCTGGGTCAGGCTCGAGGGGGGGAACTGGATCCCCGATTCAAAGCCCCCGGTCGCCATTGTCCGCATCCCCAAGGATAAAGTCCACTGCCCCCCGGGGCTTGCGAAGAAGGGCTGCACTCCTCCGGGCCACCGGAAGAAGAAGGGCTACGGCCACCGCAAATGGAAGTAGGCACTCCCGAAAAGTACTAAGTTCTAATTAGGTGTCAGGACAAATTTCCATAAAGCCTATAATCCGAGTTTGGATTGAATCGACTTTGGGCCGTCTTCTTGCACACTCGTCCGGCATCATCAAGGTAGAAAAAGCGAGCCAGGGGTGCTAACCAGAGGGCGGAAGGGACCAGGAGGAATCCGGCGAGGGGGAAAGCTCCCCGAGAAGCCGGTCGACGACACTACCGATCAAGGCAGCCTTTAAGGGGTCAACTGCAAGGAACTCCACCCCCATCCCGGGATTGGCACCAGGCCAATTCTCCTCCCCACGCATCCACACCACTTGCACAGGGATCGAGAGTGTATGGGAAGACTCTTGCAGCTTGAAGCGGAGCAAGATCTCAGTCCCCGGTCGGGGCGGGTGGTTGATTGCGATGAACATCCCGTCCTTGCTCAGGTTCAGGCACGTGCCATGCCCGGCCTTCCCCGCCTGGGTGAACTCGACGTCGAACTGGACCGGAACCCGGGAATGGGATTGTGGTGTAGCGTGATGCACCCATTGGCGTATCAGGTCCGGGTCAACGAGAAAGTCGAAGCCCACGCCATGGGGGATGCTGGTCCCCAGACCGATTGGCGTTGGTTTGTCAAGCCAGATGACAAGTCCGCGCAGCGGTTCTTCTTCACACACCTGGACCACTACCGGGGTCCTGAGCGGGATGGTCTCGGGCAGTAGGAGTCCCAGCCCACCGGGACTGATGGAGTTGGTCTTGCCAGTGATGACCTTCGCCATGGACGTTCCCTGGCTTAGAGAAGTACACTGAACGGGTAGATAGGCCACGAGGCGTGGGTAACCGCGGACATTTGTGTAGGAAGACACGAATTTCCTCCAACTACGAGCGTGCCAGACGTTGCTGGGCCGACTGCCGCGCGTAGTATCTCCAGATCTCGTCTCGTTGCTGGAGGCCAAGGTGGGCGAACTCCACTCCGGCCCTTCCTTGACTCGTCCATCTGACTGTGCCGACGGTATTGATCTGGCGCTTGCTGAGCGGGAGGTGAAAACTGAGGAGCAGTTCGGCCCCAAGCGGGACCGTCTCGTGCGTGGTGAGGAGTGCACCCAAGGTCCCGAGCTTAGTGATCCGTCCGTTTCGGGGATGGGTGCCTGGGATTTGGTACTCGATGGGGAGGTCGCAGGAAATACGGGGCGAGCGTCGTGTGTCATTCAAATCTCTCATGGAGCTACCTCCCGTCAGTCAATGTTCAGAGGGAAAATCTGGATCTCCCTTTTGTCCCGTAGTAGCAACATCGATGCCATGTCAGTCGGGGAGCGAATGACAGGCAAAGGTTGTAGGAACCAGCTAGGCCCAGTGTGAAGCGCAGTGGAGTTTTGCGCCATTATGTACATCTATGTAACGTGACTACGACAATTTGTCGGCGGTATTGTGAGTCCATCTTAGGGAAGTCGGCCCTCCGTGAAAACGGGAACGTCATCTGGAGCGCACCGTGGGGGAAAGGAGATACGTTGTCTCCCCTCCTTCACCCGGATGTGGGAGCCTTCAGGCGGCTGGCAAGGGGTTTCTAGGATATCGGGGGGAGGGTGTCGTCGACCTCGAAGCCGTGGGCCTCGATCATGCGGTGAGTGTCAGCGGCGGCTTGGCCGGGAGTGGTCAGGTAGCCATTTACGAAAAGTGAATTGGCAGGGTACAGGGCGAGGGGTTGCTGTGGCCCGAGGTTGAGTTCCCGGCCGCCTGCCGCCCTGATCTCTTTCGCAGGATTCACCAGGCGGAACAGGCAGAGGGCCTTGAGGCAGCGCTCGGCTGTCAGCTTCTGGTATCCCTCGAGCGGGGTCCCAGGAATAGGATGCAGGAAGTTGACGGGAATTGAGGCCACATCCAGTTCCCGAAGGTTGACGGCCAGATCCATCACGTCCTCATCCGTCTCTCCCATCCCAACAATCCCCCCGCAACACGTACTCAAGCCAGCCCGCCGAACATTCTCGACGGTCCGGACTCGGTCGTCGTAGGTATGAGTGCTGCAGATGGCAGGGTGGAAGCGCCGGGAAGTGTTCAGGTTGTGATTCACACGTTCTACTCCCGCGGCCTTAAGATTCCTCGCCTGCTCCTCGGTCATGAGGCCAAGACAGCAACAGATGTTGATCTGGACCCGTTCACGAATTTCCCGGACAAGGGACGCGACCATATCGACATCCCAGTCCGTCGGGCCACGGCCGCTGGTCACGAGGCAGTAACGGACGGCCCGGGCCGCCTTCGCCCGGTACGCGCCTTCCACGAGTTCAGCTCGGGGGAGCAGGGGATATTTATCGATAGGGGCCTTTGAGACCGCGGACTGGGAGCAGTAGTGGCAATCCTCGGAGCAGAGGCCACTCCTGGCGTTCATGAGCATGTGCAAATGTACCTTGCGTCCCCAGAAGTGGTGTCGAACGAGGAGAGCTGCTTCAAGGATGGACGGAAGCTCCTCCGCAGGGGCGTCGAGAATGGTCTGCATTTCCTCCCGGCTCAGGAGCTCTCCCTGGAGCGATTTTTCTGCCATCCTCTGGTAGTCCATGGCCTCCAATCCATAGCAGATTCACCAGAGAAAGCCAAGGAGTTTTGGCACAATAACCGCCCATTTTGCTGTTGACGGGGGTTTGTGCCGATTCTACAATGAAGATGCGGAAAATCTCGCGTCCCTTCCGCCGAATGAACCCCAAAAATCCCACGCTCCAGCATGGGTATACGGCGTCTGCGCTCCTGGCCGGGGCGGCTCGGGAGGGACGGTGCTAGACCGCGGCTGAACGATCATGAGGACAGAGCTTTTAGACACATTTCGTCTCCGCTATCCCTTTCCCCTGGACCCCTTTCAGGAGGAGGCGATCCACTACATCCTGGAGGGGGACTCTGTCATCGTCTCTGCTCCCACGGGAGCAGGGAAGACCCTCATCGCCGAGTTCGCCATTTATCAGGCGCTCTCCACGGGGAGGCGCCTTGCCTACACCACCCCACTCAAGGCCCTCAGCAATCAGAAGTTTGCCGATTTTTGTAAACAGTTTGGGGAGGAGAACGTAGGGATCCTTACGGGGGATGTTAAAGTGAACACGGGTGCCCCCCTGGTGGTCATGACCACCGAGATTCTCCGCAACAAGCTCTACACCCGTACTCTGAAGAAGACCGCCTACGTGGTGTTGGACGAGTGCCACTACATGGGAGATGAGGGGCGGGGGACGGTGTGGGAGGAAATTATCATCAATTGCCCCTGGGACATCCAGCTCATCGCCCTTTCGGCCACCGTGGGAAACATCGACGAGATCGCGGAGTGGATCAGTGAAGTCCACCGTCCCATCCGGAGGGTTGTTCATCACTTGCGCCCCGTCCCCTTGCACTACCATCTCTGTGGCTCAGAGGGAGAGTTGATTCAGGTCAATGGACTTTCCCGGGCTCAACTGCTCGCGGCCGTTGCGTCCTGGCGGGGCATGGCAACGGTTCGCATGCGGGGACGGGTGACCCAGGAGCGTCGACGATGGCGGGTCAGGCGCCGGGTGAGGCCTTCGGTCCTGCTCCCAGGCCTGAAGGCCAAACGGTGGCTCCCGGCCATTTATTTCATCTTTAGCCGGGCAGGGTGTGAAGAAGCCCTCCGACGGTTCCTGGAGGAGGGGGTCTCCCTGTTAGCGCCCGCGCAACAGCAAGAGGTCGATCAGGCAATCGAGACATTTCTGAGCGAGAGTTCGGCTCTGGTGAGTAAGTCAGAGCTGAACGAGCTCGTCTTCGACGGTCTCCGCCGGGGGGCGGGGGTCCATCATGCCGGGATCCTGCCGGTCCTGAAACGTCTGACCGAAACCTTATTCGAACGGGGACTGACCCATGTGGTCTTTGCCACCGAGACGATGAGCCTGGGGATCCACATGCCGGCCAAGAGTGTGGTGCTCCAGGACTTGACGAAGCGGAGTGATTTCGGTTTCCGAACCCTCAGCCACAATGAATTGACCCAGATGGCTGGACGTGCTGGTCGCCGCGGGATCGACCCCGAAGGGAAATGCATCATTGCGCTGGATACCCCGGAGACTGTCGAGGACGCGCTCCATCTTATCCGGAAGCGATCGGAGCCCATCGAGAGTCAGTTCCGCATCGGGTACAGTTCTGCGGCCCTGCTGGTCCTTACCTACGGGGATCCGGAAGATATCCGGCGCAACATCGAATCCAGCTTCGGGCAATTTCAGAATCGGAAGCGGATCCAGGTCATCGAGCAGGAGATTACCGAGCTCACCGGCCGGCTCGAGCGGACTCGCCGGGTGGAGATTCCCTGTTGTACCTTGGAAGAGTTGGTTGCCTATCAGACCAAGCGGCAAGAGCTGGAGGCGCTGAACCAAGATCTCCATCGGCTGCGGCCTGGACAGCACCAGTTGGGCCGCCGGGGGCGGAGGCGGCGGCGATCTTTTCCCAAAGGTCATGGCGAGGCGAAGCCTGAGGCAGTTCAAGACTGGATGGAGCTGAAGCGACAGATCGAGGAGAAGGCGCTGGCCCTAGCAGAGCTTCGCTGCCACCGTTGCAAGGAGCGGCACCGACTGGAAAAGGCCCTCAAGCGAGAGCGGCGATTCACAGAAGCCATCCGGAACCAGACGCGGACCCTGGAACATCTGAGGAATACTTACTGGGAGCAGTTTTTGCGGGTCTTGGAGGTTCTGAGACGCTTCGGCTATCTCCGGGATCGCACCCTCACCCCAGAGGGATTATTAATCGGTGATCTCCGCCACGACAATGAACTCTTGGTCGCTCGGGTGGTCTTTTCGGGGGCGCTGGACGGGTTCAAGTCCTACGAGATGATGGCGATCCTTTCTTGTCTCGTGGAGGAGCCCCGCGAGATCGAAGCCCCCTTTGCCCGGCAGCTGCTCAAACGGCAACCGCATCTCAAACGGGGGATCCGGCAGATCGAGGCGTTGGCTCGTGAGGTCATGGAGGTCCAGCAAGCCCATCGGGTCTTCCGCCCGGTCTCCATGCACACCACCTACCTCTCAGCGGCCTACGAGTGGGCGGCTGGCGAGGAAGATTGGATGCACTTGGTGGAGGAGCATTACGGCGGTCATGAAGGAGACATGATTCGCGCCTTCCGGCGCCTCATCGATCTTTCTCGGCAGCTTCTCGAGTCCCCGCAGCTGCCTCCAACCCTCAGGAAGGATCTGGATGTGGGAGTCCGGTCCCTGGATCGAGGGATCGTTTTCGAGAGCGCCCTGATATAGGCCTTGATGGCAATGCGGATTCACCCTGCGCGCGACGGTTGGCCCCTCGTGTCGGTCAACACGTAGAGAAAGGAATCCGGTGGCCCTTCTCGTGTTTGCAGATCAAAAGGAGCGGATCTATGACCACCCGACCCTCGAGATGGGTGGTGCGTCGGGGGCCACGTGGGTCCGCGTGCCTGAGGAAGAGATGATTCCCTTGCCCGAGGGGTCGCGGCTCTTCACGATGCCTGGGACCCATCCGGTCGGATGGAACGGCTCCCTCAGGACATTCGAAGTAGCAGAGGGGGCCAGAGGGCGGCAGGCGGTAGCGGCCTTCCTCCCCCCAGGGTACATGCGGACCCACCTGCCGGCGACTTTCTATCCCGACCCTTCGGTCGCGCCTTATCTGCCCCTATGGTCTTACACCGCCGTGGGCTGGCAGAGTGGGCAGTTCGTCGCCGCGGCGGTTCGCGTCGATCCGATGGATCACCAGGCGCCCTGGCAGTATGACGATCGGACGCTCTTGCCTCTTATCCGAGGGCGGCTGGCAGAGCAGCCGGACAACCGGCTCTTGCATCATCTGAAGCGCTGCGCCACCGACTACCACTGCCTTTGTGCCAAGAACGCTTTCTACCGGCGGTGGGAGGCGCCGCTCCCCATCGCCTTTGCCTGTAATGCCGACTGTGTTGGCTGCATCTCGCTGCAGACCGAAGGGCTCGTCCCGGCTTCCCATGAACGTATCGGAGGGGCACCG